>Ga0209709_10004493_pt1 | contig 11209 bp, 12 predicted proteins | sample ArcticOcean_MG_C_2_FD_187435 | JGI IMG/M metagenome (GOLD analysis project Ga0209709, IMG submission 187435) | Marine microbial communities from western Arctic Ocean - ArcticOcean_MG_CB4_136 (SPAdes) (version 2) | ecosystem: Environmental > Aquatic > Marine > Oceanic | place: Arctic Ocean... | reverse complement strand
CTAGTTCAAAATTGAGCCTCCCTGAACATGTGATAAATTGGGATTTAGGATCTAATATCTTTTTATTAAGTGAATGACCTATCAACTTGTCCAAAGCATTATGCCTACCAACATCTTCTCTTATGGCAACAAGATTTCCATCATCTGAAAATAAACCACTAGCATGTATTCCACCAGTTTTAGAAAATTCAGATTGATTTTTCCTAAGTAATGGAGGTGATTTAATTATTAACTCATGAGTAATTTTAGGTAAAGATTTTAAAATTTTATCTTTCTTAATTATCTCCAAAGAGTCTAATGAAGTTTTTCCACAAACACCACACGACGAGTTAGTTAAGAAGTTTCTTTTAATTTTATCAATATCTACATTTTCAGAATTATTTAATGTTATAAGAATTTTATTTTGAAGTTTATATTGACCAACATTTTTACCAATACTTTCTATTTTTTTTATATGGTTAATATCTTCAATAATCCTTTCGTTAAAAAGAAAACCCCTGACTAAATCACTATCAGTACCTGGAGTTCTCATTGTTACAGAAATAGTTTTTTTATGAAAGATGTTATTCTTTTTAAACGCGATAGAAATTTCAAGAGGTTCTTCAATAGAAACTAAATCATCAACCTCGTTGGTATTTCGAGATTTATATTTTAAGATTTTATATTTTGAATTCATTTAATTAGATTAATGGATAATTTTTTTTTAAAAATAAACTTATTTAAAAATATCCCAAAAAGCAAAATTATTAAGCAACCAAAAATTATGGGGTTTATTAAATATTTATATGAAACTCCACCAATAATTACCATTATAGGATTTCCACCCGCTGGGGGTGTACTACATCCAAAATAATCATAAAAAAAATTCCAACACCAACAGCTAGCGCTATATTTACAAATATTGGTAAAGAAATGTAATTTACAAATATGATTCCAATAAGCGCGGTTAAGAAATGTCCAAAGAATATATTTTTAGGTTGGGCAAATGGACTTTCAGGAAATCCATATAATAAAACCATAGAAGAGCCAAATGAAGCGGCTAAAAATAATCCTAAGGGTGTTTTGTAAGTTAGTAATGTAAGACATCCAATGGTTATTGTAGAAAAAATAGCTGCTACCGATGCCTTTAATAATTTTTCTTTTGTAATTTTAATCATAATTAAAATTTTAAAGCTTTTGTTATTGTTTTAAAAGGTAGTAAAAGACATTCTTTCCTTGAAGCATTATCTTTATTCATAATTTCCTTAAAATCTAACCACTTACTATCAACTTTAACTTCTGTTTCTTTAAATAAACTTTCCACCAAGGTAATGAGAGATTTTATATTGCTTAATTTTTCATTTTTAATTTTTTGAGACAGCATACTTACAGACGCTTGACAATAAACGCATGATCTACACTGGTATCCCATATCTGTAATTCTGTTGTTTTTAACTATTAGGCTAATTTCCATTTCATCACCACATAAAGGGTTTTTATTCTTGGATTGGTGAGTATAGTTTTTAACAATTTTATGGTTTTCTGTATTAGATGCAATTTCTAGAATTCTTAAGTTCATTATAATTCTTTAATTAAGAGATTAATGTTTTATATTTTGATTTATGAATGATAACAATATTTTAGCTGTTGTGCTAGCTGGTGGAAAATCAAAGAGATTTGGCGAGGATAAAAATTGTGCAAAACTTGGTGACAAAACATTATTAGAGCATGTTTTGTTTAAAATTAGCAATAAATTTCAAGAAATTCTGATTGTCTCAAGTCATTCTATAGAAGCAGAAGAAACAAAAAGTTTGACCATAATTCCAGATTGCCATGATGGTCTTGGACCATTGGCAGGAGTTCTAAGTTCAATGAAATGGATTAAAAAAAATAAAAAGCCTTATCAGTGGCTTGCAACATTTCCATCAGACACACCTTTTTTTGATATATCAATCATTGAAGAGTATAAAAAAAAAATTAAACTAAATGAAAGTCTTTTATATTTTGTTAAATCCAATAATAAGCGACACAATATATTCGGTTTATGGTCAATCGACTTATTAGAAACTTTAGAAAATGATTTAATAGAAAATAATTTCAGAAAGGTTCAAGAGTGGGCAAATAAAATTGGAGTAAAAACAATTGATGTGAAAATAAAAAAATTTGACCCTTTTTTTAACATAAACACTAAAAAAGATCTTGAAGAAGCACAAAATATCTTAGAGGAATATAAAAAATGATTAATTACAAAAAAGCACAAAATATTTTAATAAAATCAAAATTAAAAATTAAAGATCAGTTAGTCGAGTCATCAAAATCCTTAAATAGAATTAATGTATCTGATATTTATTCATCAGTAAACTATCCAGCAGGCACCAATGCAGCATTTGATGGTTTTGCAATTAACTCAAAAGAAACAAATAAACTAAATAAAAAAAATCTACAAAAATTTAAAATTTTAAAAAGCATATCTGCAGGTGATAATCCAAAGTTAAATAAAATAAAAAAATTTGAGACAGTTGAAGTAATGACAGGAGCGCTCATACCAAAATTTTTTGACACTATTATTCCTATAGAGCAAATCATTTTTTATCCAGAAAATAAAAACAAAAAATTTATAGTAATTGATGCAAAAATAAAAAAAAATCAACACATAAGATACGCTGGCTCTGATTATAAAAAAAAGGATTTGATAATCAAAAAAGGAACTATAATTCAATCATCCCATATCTTAGCTTTTAAAACATTAGGTGTTAAAAGCATTAAAGTTAAAAAAAAACCTAATATTTTATTCTTCTCAACTGGAAATGAAATTTCTAATAATAAGAATATTGTTAATTGGAAAGTTAGAAATTCCAACAGCTATTATATAAAATCTTTATCAAATAATTTTTTATTTAATTATATAGATGGTGGAATTTTAAGAGATAAAGATGAAAATTTTTTTAAAAAACAAATAGATAAAAATATTAAATCAAAAATAGATATTATAATTACCTCTGGAGCTGTTTCTGCAGGTAAACATGATTTTGTTCCTTCGGTAGTTAAAAAATTTAATTTATCTAATTTTTTTAAAGGTGTATCAATTAGACCTGGCAAACCAGTACTATTTGCTAAGTTTAAAAAAATTGAAAAGGCGATGTTTGGCCTACCAGGAAACCCTATTTCTTCCTCTGCTTGTTTTAGATTTTTTGTTTACCCTTATCTTCTTAATGTTCTTGGTGTTAGGAGTGAAAAACCATTTAAAGCCAGGTTAAAAAATAATTTTTCCAAAAGGAAAAACTTTACTAAATTTTTAAAAGGCAAATTGATTTCAACCAATGATGGAAAGTTGGAAATTCAAATTTTAAAAGGCCAAGAGTCATTTAGAATAAAATCATTTGTAGCATCTAATGTATGGGGTTTGTTTAAAGAAGGTCAGTCAAAATTTAAAAAGGGAGAACTTATCGATTGCTATTCTTCAATAGGTTCAAATGAAAATATTTTTCATTAAGATACCATTTTTATTGTAGTAACTGCTATTAAAGATTAAAAATTGGAAAATGAGTAATCTTAAAAATGAAAAAATTGCAATCCCAGTAGTCATATTAGCAGGAATAATATGGTCTTTTGGACCTTATGTTGTTCGGCATATGGATCAACCAAACTTAGCTATTTGGCAATACCTTTTTACTAGAGGTTTAGTAATATTTGTACTGTTAAATATTTATTTGTTTTTTGAAGAAGGAAAGAAATTTTATAAAAATTATTTTCATATAGGAATTTCAGGATTGATTGGTGGTGTTGGACTTGGATCAGCAATGATAGCTTTTATCTGGTCAATTACAAATACAACAGCTGCTATTACCTTATTATGCCTGGCTTCAATGCCATTTATTACAGCATTATTAGGTTTTTTATTTTTAAAAGAAAAAATATCTTTTAGTGTTTGGATGACAATTATAGTTGCTACCACTGGAGTTGGCATTATGTCTTTTGAAAGTTTTTCTCTAGGTTCAATTACTGGACTACTTTTTGGTTTAACTTCTGCTGTTGGTTTTTCTATTTTTTCAGTCACGTTAAGATGGAGAAAAGAAACTCCAAAATTTACTACAGTTGCTTTTGCTGGTCTTTTTTGTTGTTTGTTTTCTACCATTATTATTAGTAGTAATAATCTAGATTTTTTATCTAGCAGTAAAAACTCAAGTTTATTTGCACTTCACGGTACTTTAGTTTCTCTAGGATTAATTTTGTATTCCATTAGTTCAAAATTTATTCCTGCTGCTGAACTTACATTGTTATCTTTATTAGAAGTAATAGGTGGAATTTTTTGGGTGTGGATACCAATATTAGGGATTAATGAAATCCCATCTAATAATACTATAATTGGTGGCTTTTTAATCTTTGTTGCAATTATCTATTATAGCTTAATAATAAAACAGAATAGAAGATTTATAGGTTTAAATTAAAATATTATGGAAAGACCAGATTTTTTCACTTTAAAGAATGGCAAAAAAGTAAAACTTCCTTTTACAAACAAAGAATATCAAAGAAGAGTGAACAATTTAAGAAGCACGATGAGTAAGAATAACCTTGATATGATTATTTTAACATCGATGCATAATATTGCTTATTATACGGGTTTTATCTATTGTTCATTTGGCAGACCTTATGGTTGTGTTGTAACAGCAAATAAAATTTCAACAATTTCAGCTAATATAGACGCAAGTCAACCGTGGAGAAGATCTCATTGTGATAATGTAATTTTTACTGACTGGAAAAGAGATAATTTTTTAAAAGCAATAGTTTCAATTATAGGAAGAGACGAACCACCACAAAAAATTGGAATCGAAAATGATCACGTAACATTGGATGTCAAAGAAAAATTATCTTCTATCTTTACATTTTCAGTCTTTAGTGATGTGTCAAAAAATTTAATGCAACTTAGAATGATTAAATCTGTTGAAGAAATAGAAATTATTAAAAATGGTGCAAGAATAGCTGATCTTGGAGGTGAAGAAATAGTAAAAAATATTAGAGCTGGAGAAAGTGAACTTGAAATTGCTATTGCAGGTAGAGATAGAATGGAAAGAGAAATTGCAAAAACCTATCCTAATGCAGAATACATGGATACGTGGGTTTGGTTTCAATCAGGAATAAATACAGATGGGGCGCATAATCCTAAGACTTCTAGAAAACTTATTTCAGGTGATATTCTTTCTTTAAATACTTTTCCTATGATTTCAGGCTATTATACAGCTCTCGAGAGAACTCTTTTTGTAGATAAAATTGATGACGCTTCTTTAAAAGCATGGGAAGCAAATGTTAAAGTTCATAAAAGAGGTTTAGAATTAATCAAGCCAGGGATTAAATGCTCAACCATATGTCATGAGTTAAATGAACTTTTTGCTGAACTTGGCTATCTTCATTATCGAACATTTGGCTATGGTCATTCATTTGGTGTATTATCACATTTTTATGGAAGAGAAGCAGGATTAGAGTTGCGTGAAGATATTGACACTGTCTTGGAAGAAAATATGGTTATTTCCATGGAGCCCATGATAATGATACCAGAAGAAGAACCAGGTGCGGGCGGTTATAGAGAGCATGACATTTTAGTTATAGGAAAAAATAGTGCAGAAAATATTACCAAGTTTCCTTTTGGTCCAGAACACAATATTATTAAATCATAATTTATGAGTGAAAAAAAAACTATAGTTAATAGTTGGAATGAGTGGGATCCTTTAAAACATGTAATTGTTGGTAAGGCTGATGGAACATGTATACCAGCGCCTGAGCCAGCTTTAGATGCAAAAGTTCCTGAAGATTCTGATATGCGTGGTCAGTTTGGCCCAAGAAAAAAAGATACAGTTGATAAAGCCAACCAGTTGCTTGATGATTTTTCCAACATACTAATAAAAAGAGGCATTAAAGTAGATAGGCCAGATCCATTAGATTTTAGTAAAAAAACATCAACACCAGATTGGGAATCAGAAACAATGTTTGGATGTATGCCACCAAGAGATGTTTTGTTAACAGTTGGAAGTGAAATTTTAGAAGCTACGATGTCCTACAGGTGCAGATGGTTTGAATATCTTTGTTACAGATCTTTGTTAAAAAAATACTATGATGAAGATCCTAATATGAGACATGAGGCTGCTCCTAAACCAAGGTTAACAGACGCTGACTATAGAAAAGATTACCTATCAGATAAGATTGGAATTCAAAAAAGATTAGAATGGACTGAGGATAAATTTTTTGTAACAACAGAAGAAGAGCCTTTGTTTGATGCAGCAGATGTCCTAAGATTTGGTAAAGATTTAGTTGTGCAACATGGTTTTACCACAAATCTTAAGGGAATAGATTGGCTTAAAAGACATTATAAGGACCACCGAGTTCACGCAGTAAATTTTCCAGGTGATCCTTATCCAATTCATATAGATGCAACGTTTACTCCAATTAAAGAAGGTTTAATTATTAATAATCCTCAAAGAAAACTTCCAAAAGAACAAAGAAAGCTTTTTGAAAATAATGGATGGGAAATTATTGATTCAGCACAACCCGCACATAACCAACCACCACCACTATGCTATTCATCTACGTGGTTATCGATGAATGTTTTAGTGTTAGACCCAAAAACAGTATGTGTTGAAAAAAGTGAAGTTTACCAGCAGGAGCAATTAGATAAATTAGGAATGGAAGTAATTCCTGTAGACATGAGAGATGCTTATGCATTTGGTGGAGGACTTCACTGTTGTACAGCTGATGTCTATAGAGAAGGGGAGTTAAAAGATTACTTTCCAAAACAAGAAAACTAATGTCATCTAAAATTAAAACTAAAAGGGAACGAGTAAAATTTGCCTCTGATAATGTAGCGGGTGCATGCCCAGAAGTTTTAAATGCAATCATTTCAGCAAACGATGGAATAGCCTCTCCTTATGGTAATGATGAATGGTCAAAAAATTTACAAAATAAATTCTCTGAGATTTTTGAAAAAGAAGTAATTGTTTATCCTACAGCATCGGGTACAGCCGCTAATGCTTTATCTTTATCTGCACTAACTCCTGTTTTTGGTAATATTTATTGTCATAAACTTTCGCATATCAACACTGATGAATGTGGTGCTCCAGAATTTTATACAGGAGGAGCAAAACTTGTTACCCTTAATGGAGTTAATGGAAAAATTATCCCAGAGGAATTATCTGAGAATGTTGGAGGTGTTGGAATTGTTCACCATACACAACCATCTGTCGTAAGCATTACCCAATTATGTGAAACAGGTGAAGCTTACCAGCTAGATGAAATTTCAACAATTGCTGAGACTGCAAATAAACATAATTTAAAAATGCACATGGATGGGGCAAGATTTGCTAATGCTTTAGTATCAATAGGTGCAACGCCAGCAGAAATGACATGGAAATCTGGAATAGATGTTTTGTCTTTTGGTGCAACTAAAAATGGATGCATAGCAGCTGAAGCAATCATTTTTTTTAAACCAGAGTTAGTAGGTAATCTTCCTTTCTTAATGAAAAGATCAGGACATCTACTTTCAAAAATGCGTTTTGTTTCAGCTCAACTAGAAGCTTATATTTCAAATGATGTTTGGCTAAGAAATGCAAAACATGCGAATAAGATGGGAAAAAAATTAAGTGAAGGATTAAATTCAAATCAAAATATTGAATTAGCTTATCCAACGCATGCTAATGAAGTATTTGCTAAATTTCCAAAACCTATCATTGAGCATCTTAATTCAGAAGGTTATAAAATGAATGAGGAAGAGCTTGATGGTAAAGCAGTAAGACTTGTTACGGCTTGGAATACCAAAGAGAGTGATGTTAATCAACTTTTAGAAACAATTTCTCAAAAAAACTAACTGGGATTTTCTTTAATAAATTTAATATAATTTAGCACTTCATCAAATTTTTCATCGGGAATATCTTTATAACTAGCGTTAAACTTTTCTTTGACACATATTACTCATAAGGGGTTAAGTGGGCCTTCTATACTACAAATTTCTTCTTATTGGAAATTAGGAAATGATATTAAGATTAATCTTTCACCTAAATTAGATATTTTTAATTTTTTAGAAAATGAAAAGAAATCAAACCCTAAACAAGATATTAATACTGTAATTGCAGAAATTCTCCCTAAGAGATTAGCTTCAATAATTTGTAAAGAAAATAACGTTAGTGGTAATATATCAGAGCTATCAAATAAATTGTTAAAACAATTAGGCGATTCCATTAATACTTGGGTTATTAATCCGATAGGATCTGAGGGATATAGAACTGCCGAAGTTACTCTAGGTGGTGTAGATACTAATGAAATTTCTTCAAAAACAATGATGTCAATAAAAAATCCAGGTTTATTTTTTATTGGAGAGGTAGTGGATGTTACTGGTCATTTAGGTGGTTATAATTTTCAGTGGGCATGGTCATCAGGTTTTGTGGCAGGTCAATATGCTTAAATATTATTTTTATGTAGAAGCTTTTTTTGGACCACCTTTTTTTTCAAGTCTTCCAACATATTTGAAGTAAAAAACTATATATTGCCATAAATTTTTAGCCACTCCCTTTAAAGAAGATTGCCTTAAAAATTTATAACCATAAAGCGCAAAATATACGTATTGATAAAAACGTGTAATTGGTAAGGATATAAGAAATTTTGTAAATGGTCTTAAAAATGGAAATTGAACAATTACACCCATTAATTTATGTAAATTATTTATTTGGAGGTTAGTTTTTTTATTACCTAAATCCATATTACTTTCAGTTTTATTTGAAATTTGTACTTTTTCAAAACCACCATCAAAAAAACCATGACGAGTGGCTAAATCTCCTAATTCAGTTCCTGGATAAGGGTATAGAATTGAAGACCATGCAAAATCAGGTTTGATTTTTAGATTAAAATCTAATGTTTCAAGATCAATTTTTAAAGGATCTTCAACTGGCAACCCTACAAGATTCAAGGTTATAAGTTTAATTTTATACTTATGTAATATTTCTGCAGCTTCAATAATTTTTTCATTTTTTGTAGCTCTTTTTAAAAGGTTAGTAGCTACTTCATTATTACCACACTCAATACCCATCGAAACATGAGTGACATTTGATTTGGCAAGAAGTCTACCAACTCTATCACTAACCATATTAGGTCTTATGTTACAAAGTATCGGTACTCCTATCTCTTTTGGATATTTTTCTGCAAATTCTTCAAGCCAGCCTTTTGGTTTTAATAAAAAAATATCATCATCAATATTTACACGATCTAAAAAATAATTATCTTTAACTTCTCTAATTTCTTCAATAACACTATCCACAGATCGATATCTCATCATATCACCATGGCCTTTAGTTAATTTATTATAAGCATGATTAAAACAGTAGGTACACTTGTACGGGCAACCTCTATTTGACATAAATAATTTTTGACCTCTGGCCGCTAGTTGAGTATCTGCTTCGTACATTAATTTACGATCTGGGTTGGGCAAGGTATCTAGATCTTCTACAAGATCACCTAATCCATTTTTAATAATAGAACCATCTTTTTTTTTGAACCAAAAATTAGGAGTATTTAAATAATCTTCATTGTTTGAAATTTTCTCAATTAATTGTGGAAAATAAATCTCACCTTCACCTCTGCATATTGCATCAACATATTCATCATGTATCATTCCAGGTGTATATGTTGGATGTGGACCTCCAAAAACAGACAAGGCTTCATTATACTGAGTCCTAACCATTTTATTTAATTCAATATGATAAGTGTGCTCACCAGTCATTATACTGTAAGCTAATATATGAGGTTTGTACTCTTTAACTTTTTTAATAATATCATCCTCTCCTAGTTCTTCAGAAAGTAATAATTTAACCTCATGCCCTTTGCCTTTAAGAACACTTGATAGAGTCATTATACCCAAGCGCTCATACATACCTGTATTTTTTAATAAAAATTGAATCTTCATAAAGTGTAATTATTATTTACAACAAAAAAGTTATAAATAAAAGGTCAAAATTAACGTTTTTTTTTAATTAACCTTGCTGCTAATAGCGTTAATACCAAACTTAGAAATTAACTTATTAAATCCTTCAAAAATACTAGAGAATATAAATGTTGATATTAAACTATATGTAAAGAATGGTATTGCAAGAGTGTAACAAAGCACCGCACCTTCTAAGGTATAATTATACATGCCACTTGTTGTCCATACACCATAGTTAGTAATTATGAAAAATATGGTGGCACCAAGTAAAGAACCTAAAATTCTAGAAAATATTCCAGAATAAAAATATTTAGTTAACATGCCAATCACAATTAAACTGCCCCATGTAAAAATAGATAGTGAGTGCATACCAATGAATAAATCAGTTATCGCAAAACATAAGATTAAGACAGGTATAAACTTAATACCAAAAAAAATAGGAACATAAAAAGCCAGGGCTAATAGACTTGTGAAATTTGGAGGATGAGGAATAAATCTGCTAGCAGCTAACGCTAAAAAAATTCCTGCACTAATTTTTATAAAATTCATTAAGATAATCTACTACAATATTGTAAAATGAATCCAATTAAATATTTAATATTCACTTTTTATCCCAAAATTAAAAGCTCTTCCCATAGTTGAATATTGAAAAGCTTGCTCATAATTCTGATCAAATATATTACTTGCTGATAGATATATTTTGTATCGACCATTTAATTTATAATCTGCTAGATAATTAAATGTTATGTAATCATCTAATATTACATCGGCAAAAGCATTATTTGTATTACCATAATCTCTTGTTTCACCAGAAATTCCCCCAATATTTTTTTCGTATTTTTTTTGCTAGAATTTTTTGCCCAATATTTTTTATAATATTATTTTTTAAAGGGCCGATTTATGGAAATGAAAAATTACCTGTTTAAGAAACCAGAACAATGAATACATAGTAGATATAGGTAACGTTAATACCACAGACCCAAAGCCTTTATTTAAAAGCTAAAAGTACGTTTGGTTTCTAATGGTTCCCACTATTAAAAAAACAAACCAAGTCATATCCTTTAAAGTGTAATTGGTGTTAAAGGCTCTGTTTCGCAACACTGCATGGAGTTATGGAACTGTGTAAAAGTTAATATATATAAAGCTTATAATCCTAAAACTGGCAACAAACTAGCAACAAAACCGAGTGAGAACAAAATGTTCTCTTGCTTAACTTGGGTTCTCTTTCAAAAAGTTAATGTAATCAACAACTTCTTGAAACTTATCATCAGG
>Ga0209709_10004488_pt1 | contig 11224 bp, 8 predicted proteins | sample ArcticOcean_MG_C_2_FD_187435 | JGI IMG/M metagenome (GOLD analysis project Ga0209709, IMG submission 187435) | Marine microbial communities from western Arctic Ocean - ArcticOcean_MG_CB4_136 (SPAdes) (version 2) | ecosystem: Environmental > Aquatic > Marine > Oceanic | place: Arctic Ocean... | reverse complement strand
TAATTGTGCTAAAATTCGCGCCTTATTAAAATTTTTGGTATCACACATGTCCCGCAAGTTAAGAAATATTGCCATAATCGCTCACGTTGATCATGGTAAAACGACTCTTGTCGATAAATTACTTCAGCAATCTGGAAGTTACGCAGAGCATCAACAAGTCACTGAGCGGGTTATGGACTCAAATGATATTGAGAAAGAGCGAGGCATTACAATCCTAGCCAAGAATACTTCCGTGACCTACGAAGGTCATCATATTAATATTGTCGATACACCTGGCCACGCTGATTTTGGTGGAGAGGTCGAGCGCGTTTTAGGTATGGTAGATGGAGTTGTATTGTTAGTTGATGCAGTTGATGGGCCAATGCCGCAAACACGGTTTGTAACTAAAAAAGCATTAGCATTAGGGCTTAAACCTATTGTCGTGCTTAACAAAATTGATCGTCCTGGCGCAAGATGTGATTGGGTGATTAATCAAACATTTGATTTGTTTGCAAACCTAGGAGCAACTGATGAGCAGCTTGATTTTCCTGTTGTTTATGCTTCAGCATTAAATGGCTACGCTAAGCTTAATGAAAAAGACGAATCTGAAACAATGAAACCCCTTTTTGAGACTGTGCTTAACCATGTTAAAGCGCCTGAAGGAGACCCTAAGGCTTCGTTACAGTTTCAAATTTCTGCTTTAGATTACTCAACCTACACAGGAAGAATGGGAATAGGCCGAATCAGGAATGGTGTATTAAAACCTGGATCAGTAGTAGCGGTAATGTTGGATGAAAAAAAGATTGGGCAAGGGCGTATTAATGAAGTTTTTGGTTTCAAGGGACTGGAAAGAGTTGCAGTAAAAGAGGCAGAAGCCGGAGATATTGTTATTATTACAGGCATTGATGATGTGGGAATTGGTGTTACGATTGCGGATAATGAAAACCCTGTTGGACTTCCAGTAATTGCAATAGATGAACCTACCCTTAATATGGATTTTATGGTGAACAGTTCACCATTGGCAGGTAAAGAGGGTAAATTTGTTACCAGTCGTCAAATACGTGAGCGCCTCACTAAAGAATTATTGGTAAATGTTGCCTTACGTGTTGAAGATACAGATGATGAAACTGTTTTTCGTGTATCAGGGAGGGGAGAATTACATTTAACTATTCTTTTAGAAAATATGCGTAGAGAAGGATTTGAAATTGCAGTTGGAAAACCCCGTGTAGTTTATAAGGAAATAGATGGGAAAAAATGTGAGCCGTACGAAAGTTTAACGGTCGATATTGAGGACGATACTCAAGGTTCAGTCATGGAAGAGCTGGGTCGACGAAAAGGTGAGCTAACTAATATGGAGTCAGATGGTCTAGGCCGAACAAGGCTGGAGTATAAAATTCCAGCAAGAGGGCTTATTGGGTTCCAAGGTGAATTTTTAACGATGACCAAGGGTACTGGTCTTATGTCACATATCTTTGATGAGTACGCACCAGTAAAGTCTGAAATTCCAGGGCGAAGAAATGGCGTATTAATTTCTTCTGAAAAAGGAGAGGCCGTAGCATTTGCTTTATGGAAACTTCAGGACAGGGGAAGAATGTTTGTAAGCCCCGGTGAAAAACTTTACCAGGGGATGGTGATTGGTATTCATACTCGAGATAATGACTTAATTGTTAATCCAATTAAAGGTAAGCAACTTACTAACGTTCGGTCATCAGGAACTGATGAGGCAGTAAGATTGATTACTCCAATTTTAATGAGTTTGGAATATGCAGTCGAGTTTATTGATGAAGATGAATTGGTAGAAATTACTCCAACATCATTAAGAATTAGAAAGAGATATTTACTTGAACATGAAAGAAAAAGAGACAATAAATCAGCTGCTTAGCTAGCTTTCCTGAGAAATTATATAATCTTCGTAATTACCAGTAAAGTCAATAATTTCATCCTTTTTGATTTCTAAAATTCGGGTCGCGATAGAGCTAACAAATTCGCGATCATGAGTTACAAAAAAGAGTGTACCCTTAAACTTATCAAGCGCTGTATTTAAGGATTCTATCGATTCCATATCCATGTGATTCGTGGGTTCATCAAGAAGCAAAACGTTAGATCTTAGTAGCATTAATTTACCAAAAATCATTCTTCCTTGCTCACCACCAGAAAGCACCTTCACTTTTTTCTTGAAATCTTCACCAGAAAAAAGAAGCCTACCTAACATACTACGAATAACCTGATCATCATCTTCAGGCCTACTCCATTGAGACATCCATTCAAACACCGTGTTATCTTTTTCAAACTCCTCTGTGTGATCCTGTGCAAAGTAACCTAATTTAGCCTTATCTGTCCACTTGATAGAGCCTTCAGTTGGTGTGATCATATTACCAATAATTTTTAGCAACGTTGATTTACCAATTCCATTCTCACCAATAATTGCAACCTTTTCTCCAGCCTCAACCATAAAGTTGAGATTGTTATAGAGCGGCTCATCAAATGCTTGAGACATTTTATTTACAATCAAGGCTTGCCTATAAAGCTTATCCTTTTCATCGTATTCAAATCGAATAAATGGGTACTGACGACTGGATGGCTTCATATCTTCCACTTTAATTTTGTCGATTTGTTTTGCACGAGACGTCGCTTGCTTAGCTTTTGATGCATTAGCAGAGAATCTTCGGACAAAATCTTGCAGTTCTGATATTTGTTGCTTAGCTTTATCGTTAGCTTTTAATTGTTGAGCCTTCACAAGGGTGCTAGCCTCCATAAAGTCATCGTAATTTCCAGGATAGACAGTTAGCTTCATATAATCCATGTCAGCTGTATGTGTGCATACCTGGTTAAGGAAATGACGATCATGTGAAATGATTATCATAGTTGAGTTTCTACTGTTCAATATATTTTCTAGCCACCGTATGGTATTTATATCTAGATTATTTGTTGGCTCATCTAACAGTAAAATTTCTGGATCGGCAAAAAGTGCCTGAGCAAGTAAAACTCGGAGTTTCCAACCCGGTGCCACTTCACTCATAAGTCCCTCATGTTGTTCATTTGGAATTCCTACACCTGACAATAGCTCGCCAGCTCTAGCCTCTGATGTGTAGCCGTCATATTCTGCGTAGACACCTTCTAATTCAGCTGCCTTCATATAATCTTCTTCTGTTGCTTCTGGATTAGCATAGAGACGATTTTTCTCTTCGTTAGCGGCCCACATTTCTTGATGTCCCATCATTACAACATCGATAACCCTTAGTTCCTCATAGGCAAATTGATCCTGACGTAGCCATGCCATTCGCTCTGAGCCTTCAAGTGCGGTAGTACCCCCAGAAGGCTCTAATTCATGTGCTAGTATTTTCATGAACGTTGATTTACCGCATCCATTAGCTCCAATGAGCCCGTAGCGGTTACCATCTCCAAATTTAACTGAGATATCTTCAAATAATGGTTTTGAACCAAATTGCATCGTAATGCTGTTTGTAATAAGCACTGACTAATTCCTTAACTTTGTTTATTAAAATTGATTATGTTTCTATTGCTTACCCACTCAAAATTTACTTAAGCCTTGGTTACAGCTCCATTTTAGATATCTCAATCGCTGAAAATACAGGGGTTTAAAATCTTAAGGGAGCATAATTTAGTGAGCGACTATATCGAAATGATAGCAATCCAAAGGCAGCATAATACCCTAAATTCCTCTGCCTATCATTAGATTTGCCCCTTAAATTATATTTTAGGGTAAGTGATCTTGATAATAATCAAATATTCATCGCCTGAAGGTTTTTCCCATTTAACCTCATCATTAAGTTTGGCCCCAATTAGTGCTTTCGCCAATGGAGAGAGATAACTAATTTTCCCTAAGCTTATATCTGCTTCGTCCTCACCAACAATTTCAAATGTATGGCTTTTATTTTTTGAGTCTTCTACATCAACCCTGGCTGAAAATAAAACAGTATCAGATGGCTGTTGATGAGGATAAATAACAATTGCTGAATCTATTCGAGAAAAGTAATAGCGAATTTCTCGTTCTATACGCATTTTTTTTTGTATAGATGAGGGGCTATCATCACTAATTAATTGAGCACGATCAGATTCAAGAAGTGCGGATTCTTGTTGAAGAATTTGGAGTCCTTTTGGAGTTACGTAGTTAATTTCAGCGCTAATTGCTTTCTCTGGAATATCAATGCCAGCATGCTCTAAATCATTTTCTTTTATAAATGCTCTACTCATAATTTATTATATTATTCAGTAATTTATATTAAATATATAAAGTTAATTGCTGCATATTTAAACTGCTTTATAGACGTGTTTTTATTGTTATTCTACTTAATTTTTGCACTACTTATCAAATAATTTCCATAAATCTTTAAGTCTTGATTTAGATAGACTACGATTTGTTACATACTTAATGTGCTCATCTATACTTGCATCCTTGCTTAACTCAATACCCCATAACCCAGTAATTTCATTAGGAAGCATTGAGTATCTAATATCAATTATTTGATTTGGATTTTTTTTTGATACAGACACATAACCACCACTAAACCACTCAAACCTTTTGATGTCTTCTGCTTGTTGAGATTCTTTGTTGAGCCAAGAGAAGTCTTCATTTATGTTTAGTTTTTTAGATCTTTCACCTTCGTATATTTTTTGTATCGGGTACAGGCCTATTCCATCAGTATAAAAATATCCAGTTGATTCATAAATAGACTTCCATAGAAAAAGATTTCCAATTGTTGGTTTTACTTGGATTCTTTCAATTATATGACCTCTTTTTGAGGCTAGGTCTTTTGCTATTTGTTTGGCATTATTGTGTTGAACTGCCCCTAGTGTTAAATATAGTAACCCCCAAATTAAAGCTATTCTAGCTAGAAGATTTTTTTTAAAAAATATACTCATTAAAATTAATATAAGTATTGGTAATGTGAAGAGTGGGTCGATAATCGAAATATTATTCCACGAAATGCGACTATAACTAAAAGGCCAGAATAATAAGGTTCCATAGCTAGTGCAGGCATCTAACAAGCCATGTGTTCCATAGCCAAGTGTCGCAAAGATCCATACCTTCTTAAAGGATAGGTTTTTTTTAAATCTGAAAATAAAGAATAATATTGTCGCACAAAGCAAACCACCAACTGGTATAAAAACTAGGGAATGAGTAAATTGACGATGATATTCTAAGAAAAGGAGGGGGTCTTGCGCTGATCGAATAAGAATATCAAGGTCTGGAGCCATACCTGATAAAAACCCAATGATACCTGCACTGATTAAGTACCTCTTATCATTTACAGTTGCTTGGGCGAGGGATGCCCCAATAACACCCTGGCTTAATGGATCCATCGTTAGTTGTCTTTTATTAGTTTTTTTCTTGATTTAAGGAATAGGTCCTTAAATTGAATGTAATCAGTTGCCACGGGAAATTGAGGGAATTCGGTGATTAATTTTTTTGGGGGACAGAAAAATATTCCTGCGTCTGCTTGTTGCAACATTCCAGTGTCATTATATGAGTCTCCTGCTGAAATTACTTGTAGATTAAGTCCTTGGAACGCTTTTACGGCTTTAGTTTTCTGGTCTTGCTGCCTAAGTTTATAGCCTGAAATTTCACCATTATTTTGGACGATCAGATTATGACAAAATAAGGCTGGGTAATCAAGCTGCTTCATTAATGGACCAGCAAATTGATAAAAGGTATCAGAAAGAATAATGACTTGAAATTCTGAGTTTAGCCATTTAAGGAAATCTTGAGCACCCTCAAGCGGGGAGAGTGTTTCAATGACTGATTCTATATCATTAAGTTTTAAATTGTGTTGCTTTAGGATATCGAGCCTACCCTGCATTAACTCATCATAATTAGGGATGTCTCGTGTGGTTAGTTTAAGCTCTTCTACGCCTATTTTTTCAGCAAATTTTATCCAAATTTCTGGGAGTAAGACCCCTTCTAAATCAATACACGCTAACATATTTTTTCCTTGATTATAATTACATCCATTCAATTGTAATTGTTACAACTTGCACACATATTAAATCGTGCTCACAAACTCTAAATCTTCGTATAACTGCTCATATACCTTCCGCTTTCCAATAGAAGACAAAACTATCTTCATAAGCGAGCGTGGAAATGGGAATAACATTGGAGAAAATCCATTTTGCACTCTAATTCTTATGATCATTTCTTTAGTTGTGTATGTTTTTTTCTCTGCTAATAAATGCAAGCCCAAATATTTTTTCTTGCTTGCAACTGCATTTTTAATAACCTTCGCAACCAATTCGACACTTACCATAGAGCGCTTATTTTTTGTGTTAAGAAATGGCAGAGGTAACTTAATTTTTGCCAGTCGCTCAAACGCGCCATAATTACCTGGTGCATTTTTCCCATAAACCAAAGGTAATCTTATCACGCTGATTGCAGTTGAAGATTCTGAGTGTAGCAACATTCGTTCACTGTCTAATTTTGATATTGCATAAGGGGAAATAGGGCACGTTTTTGTCTGTACAGTTATAGTGTTGTTAGAACAGCTAAGACCATAAACGCCAACTGTACTTATAAAAACAAATTTCTCTATTCCAGCTTCTTCGCATACCTCAAACAAACGTTTAGTTGCTTCGAAATTAAGAGTTCGGTGTGCACTCTCATCAGCTTTATGATTATGCACTAATGCAGCAGTGTGTATAACTACATCAACATCCAAGAACATTTTCCTTGTGATGCTGTTTATATCTGACAAATCAAAGTGCCTTATCTCGACATTATCTAAATTCTTTAATGTTCGCTGTAAGCTAATTACCTTATAGCCACTTTCGAGTAAATCTTCGACTATTTTTTTCCCAATAAATCCACTTCCACCAGTTACAGCAACTCTTTTTTTCATTTCATCATCCTACATCCACTCAATAGTAACGTTATAAAAAATTCATATCATTTCTAATTTAATAAAGAATTGAATTTATGAGAACTACCCCACAGATGAAATGGTTCATCTTTTCTATCAGGTAGAGCTCCAAGATTTAAACTCAGATTGATTTTTGGACTTATATCATGCAACCAGCTACGCACGTGTTTTTCAAGAGTAAGGCCTTGACCAGAACATATATTGACCACATCAAAGCCCTGCTTTGACATAACTACGGCTAGAATCATTTGGCATACAGTGTCGATATGCAAGTAATCTCTGACTTGTTGACCAGAAGACATGTTGAACGTAGTTTCACCACGAATGATTTGTTCCATCATTGAGCCATAAATGGTGGTAGGAGGTTGGTCGCCCCCAAATATATAAAAAAGCCTTAGCCAGCTCAGCTCAAATTCATCTTTATTCGCCATCATTCTTATACTTTTGTATAGAGCATATTTAGCCAAAGCATATTCATTCTTTGGTTTGGCTGGTAAAATCTCACTAAGATTACCACCCGAAACACCATACTCTAGGCAAGTTCCAGCCACAATAACATGCTCAATCCCGCCGGAACATAATCGTCTTATTAAATATTCGCTCAGCTGTTTATTTATATTTTTATGGACAGAGCTGTTCCAGTCATTGGTATCCATCCAAGCTAGGTGTACAAATGTGTGAACATCACGAATTTGAGATTCAATTTTTTGAAGTTGCTTATCAAGATGTTTAATTTGCATAGCCAAGGACATCAGATCTTTCTGAAACATACTAATAGTTAAGACTTCACAATCCAAATTCTTAAGAAATTTAATTAAATTTCTTCCAACAAAACCGGAAGCACCGCTGACCAAAATTTTCATTAGAGTAATACCACTTCTGGCCCTAATTGAAAAAATTTAACCTTTTTCGATAATCTAGGAGATAATTCTGAAATTATTTCGTTTTTAATATTCCATGGAAATATGACTATGTAGTCTGGTTCGAATTTAATTAATTCTGCGACATCAACGATCGGTATTCGACATCCTGGTATATATTTACCGACTTTACTCGGACTTTTGTCTGCAATAAACGGTATGAGGTTTGTTGTTATCCCGGCGTAATTCAATAAAGTCGAAGCTTTGGCCGCCGCTCCATACCCGGCGACTTTTAAGCCTTCTTTTTTTGCATTTAAAAGGAAATTTATACAGGCGTGTTTGATATCTATTACATTATCAGAAAACTTCCTATACGTATTTATGTCCTCTAATCCCATTTCATATTCGCTAGCTATAACATCGCTCACTCGATTTGAAACATCATGGATAGAGTTATCTTTAGTGAGAAATACTCTTAAACTACCTCCATGAGAATCTAGTTCTTGTACATCAACTACTTTTAAGCGGGCACTTTCAGCTAGTTTTTTAAAAGAATACAAAGAGTAATAGCTGAAATGTTCATGATAAATCGTATCAATTGCCTGGCGCTGCATCAATTCTTTTACCGAGTGGAACTCAACTGAAGCGACTCCAGTGTTTTTTAGTAAAATATACACACCGCGTAATATGTTCTCAGGATCAGGCACATGCGCGAGCACATTGTTGGCAACCACTAAATCAGCTTGACCATATTTTTCGACAATTTCGCCACTTAATTTAAGACTGAAAAAGTCGTTTATTACGTTAATACCCTTATTTCCCGCAATCGCTGACGTTTCCTCAGCGGGCTCAATTCCGAGACATGGGATACCGCTTTTTTTTACGAACTGTAGTAAATACCCATCATTTGAGGCAATTTCAACGACAAAACTATTGTGGTTTAAGCTATAGTTCTTAATGGCTTTTTGTACAAAATTCTCTGCATGCTTAATCCATGTCGAGGAATATGAGCTGAAGTAAACATAATCAGAGGTGAAAATGTCATGAGCTTCGATAAAGTCTTCAGTCTGCACAAGAAGGCACTCAACACACACCTTAACATTCAACGGGTACCATATTTCATGTTGTCCCAATTGAAATGCAGGCACCAAACCGTTAGATAGAGGGGCTTGTCCAAGATCGCAAAAATCAATGAAATTTACAGAGCTGCATGATCTACACTTCATTTTTAATTACCCTTAAGTATATAGGTACGCATAGCACGATACAGTGCTTCGTATTCGCCTTCAGTAAAGTGTTGTTTTTTCAGTGCCATGTTTGCTCGCAAAGTTACTTTGGTTTTTTAGTAGTCACACGTTTGTGCAACATTTTGTGTAACTGTAAGAGAAAGCTTCAATAAAATCAATGGTTGATTTTTTATGTGAAAGTAATGTGTAAGTTAAATATTATTTAAAATCAATAACTTATGCTTCATTCCCACTCAGTAGCAACGTTGATTATTTCCTGTTTAATATCAATCATTTATAGCCACCTCATAGTGTGTGTGTAACAAGTGTGTAACTACTCAATCGCTGTGCACGTTTTCTCCACGCTTCAACTTCTCCGCAATACCTTCTAGCTTTGCTAGCTTTGTTGTTTCCTCTTTTGCCAGTTGGCGACGTGGATTAGCTTTTTCTAAGCGTTCTTGTAGCAATTTGTGAAAGTCAACAATTGGTTTCTTTTGCATGTCCTGACTTTCAGTCATCGCTTCAGCCTACTGGTTATTTTCGAAAACGTTTGACTTATTATTAGCATGACTGCTCAGCAACATATCTCCTCCATGATTCCTGCATGCCTTCAGGAGACAGATGATAATTATCAACGTGCCATATAGCATTGGAAAACCCGTCGCCTCTGTCTGTTAATTGATGCACATCTAAGTAATTAAATCCTTTTATTTTTGATTTACTTTTTAGCTCACAGTTAAATTTTTTAATCACATCAATTAATTGCATAACTTCATTTTCTGAATATTGCTTCAGCTTTTCTTCATAACGTTTAAGTTCACTTGGCTTGTCTTTGAATTCTTCGCGCAGTTTAGCCAAGTCTGAAGCTTTTGTATCAATATTTGGACACGGCACCCCTTGTATAATAATATTGTGCTGACAGACAGAATTATTTTTAATAATATAATTAAGATAATTTTTTACTGTAGTTGTAATGATTTTTTCTATCTGCTTTTCTGGAAATCTCTTTTTATGTGCGATAATTCCAGAATCTAATCTACAATCTATTTCTCCAATTGCTAACAAAACATAGCTATGTTTTGGAAGAGCGAAAAAAATACTCTCAAATTGATGTTTATATTGATTTCTAAAAGCATTGCCTAAATGCCATTGCTTGCAGCCCTTAATCAATTTTGCCTTACAAAAAAAATCAATTCCTGAATTTTGGACACGTAAATGATGGCTAGTTAAGGAATGACTTTCGCCAAGGACATAAAGATTCTTATCATTTTTTACTTTCTTAACGCCAAGATATTTATTTTCACGCCATTTTAAAATGCTTGATAGATACTCGTGGTAAACTTTTTCTTTTTTAAATATTGGAAGCGTTTTTTCCTGAATTTTAGTAGCTACCAAAAGATATTTTTTGCTGTCCACAAAGTCACCTTCTAAAAATTTGCAGATAGCCAAGTTCACACCAGCCCTTAACCCATGGTTATCAGAATCTATTCGCAAAATATTTTGCAATGAAACAATTTCAGCTTCTAAAACATCCATATAACTCATATTAATTGATAAGTTCAGCATTGCTTCGGCGAAGTCAGGCTTCAACGCTATCGCTTGTTTATAGCTTGCTTCAGCTTCGTCTAATCTTCCCAGTTCTTTGAGCGTGATACCCAAGTTGTTGTGGGCTTCGGCAAAGTCAGGCTTCAACGCTATCGCTTGTTTATAGCTTGCTTCAGCTTCGTCCAATCTTCCCAGTTCTTTGAGCGTGATACCCAAGTTGTTGTGGGCTTTAACATAGTCAGGTTTCAACGCTATCGCTTGGTTATAGCTTGCTTCAGCTTCGTCCAATCTTCCCAGTTCTTTGAGCGTGATACCCAAGTTGTAGTGGGCTTCGGCGAAGTCAGGTTTCAACGCTATCGCTTGTTTATAGCTTGCTTCAGCTTCGTCTAATCTTCCTAGTTCTTTGAGCGTGTTACCCAAGTTATAGTGGGCTTCGGCATAGTCAGGTTTCAACGCTATCGCTTGTTTATAGCTTGATTCAGCTTCGTCTAATCTTCCTAGTTCTAGGAGTGTGATACCCAAGTTGCTGTGGGCTTCGGCGAAGTCAGGCTTCAACGCTATCGCTTGTTTATAGCTTGATTCAGCTTCGTCTAATCTTCCAGGTTCTTTGAGCGTGTTGCCCAAGTTGTAGTGGGCTTCGGCATCCTCTGGAGATAAAGCGACTGCTTTCTGGTTAGCATTTAAAGCCTCAGAAGTTCTTCCTATTTGTCCAAATATTGCACCCAACACTTTCCAGCCA
>Ga0209709_10004487_pt1 | contig 11226 bp, 9 predicted proteins | sample ArcticOcean_MG_C_2_FD_187435 | JGI IMG/M metagenome (GOLD analysis project Ga0209709, IMG submission 187435) | Marine microbial communities from western Arctic Ocean - ArcticOcean_MG_CB4_136 (SPAdes) (version 2) | ecosystem: Environmental > Aquatic > Marine > Oceanic | place: Arctic Ocean... | reverse complement strand
CATAGTTGTCGTAGCAACTTAAAACTACGGGCTCTTAGCTCAGCTGGATAGAGCACCTCCCTTCTAAGGAGGCGGTCGAAGGTTCGAATCCTTCAGGGCTCACTTAAAACCTTACCTTAATCGGTAAGGTTTTTTTGTTTGTACCCCTTTACTAATAAGGGTTTCCGTACTTCTTTACATTGAAATCACTTTTACTGTTTTGAAATTAATAAACAATCCAATTTAGAAGGGCAAACAAAGTATCTTTATCAATTAAAGTCTTCCATACTTAGTAAAGCATTTAAAGGAGAGTTGTAATGGTTTTATATTATAGGCATATCTATCTTCTTTTAATTCAGCTATTTCTAAGCCTCTTAAGTAGGTTAAACTTACGATTATTGATGAATGCCCCATAGCTTTCTGTAGCTTGGTTATAGAGCCTGTTCTTTTAAAGATTTCTATTGCTCCTGAATGCCTAAATGGGAGCTATTAGCGACTACAATAAAGCAATAGAGCTTGACCCTAATAATGCTTCTGCTTATTACAACAGAGCAATTTCAAAATATTACACTAATGACTTAAATGGAGCTTGCGAAGACGCAAGAAAATCATCAAGTTTAGGTAATCCTTTCCCTGAAATGATTGAAGCTGCTTGCAACTAAACCATATCTTCTTCTTAAGATAGTTTAAGTAAAAACTAAATGTTGTAAATTGGGGTTATGTAAAAGCATATAAAAACTTTTTTATTATGGTACACAGATTTGTAAATTTTTTTCTAATTCTAATCTTTATTTCTTCTTGTAATTCAGATGAAGACAGTATTACTAGCGATTCATCTGTTATCCCTATCACAAAAAACAATGTACTTTTAATAATCGTGGATGATATCGGTTTAGACGCAACAATAGGCTATAATATTGGGTCTCAAAAACCGAATATGCCAAACCTTCAAAATTTAATCAATTCTGGAGTTAAATTTAATAATGTATGGTCTAATCCCGTATGTTCTCCAACTAGATCAACAATACTTACTGGAAAGTACGGATATAGAACCTCTGTTTTAAACGCAGGGGATGAACTGTCTACATCAGAGACTTCTCTACACAACTATTTAACCCAAAACACAAATTATAGCTCTGCGCTTGTTGGGAAATGGCATCTTTCAGGTACTCCTGCAGATCATAACCATCCAAATAATACAGGAATAGACTACTACTCTGGCATGATAGGTGGGGCTATTCCAAATTATTCAAATTGGACGTTTTCAGAAAATGGAAATACTTCAAATACAACTCAATATTCTACTACCAAGTTGACTAATGAAGCAATTGATTGGATTAATAATCAAGATAGCGAATGGTTTATGTGGCTTGCCTATAACGCGCCTCACACACCATTTCACTTACCTCCTAGCAATTTACACGCTCAAGGCCAACTTCCAGCTGACCAAGCTAGTATAGACTCAAATCCACTGCCTTACTACTTAGCAATGATTGAAGCTGTTGATAGTGAAATGGGAAGGCTATTTAATAGTATTAGTGAAGAAGAATTGGCAAATACAACTATAATATTTGTTGGAGATAATGGAACGCCAAACCAAGTCGTTCAGCAATACAATAGCAACAGGGCAAAAGGCTCGTTATATAAAGGAGGCATAAATGTTCCTATGATTATTTCTGGAAATCAAGTTAACAGGTTTGGTCAAGATGAAAATGCATTGATAAACACAACGGATCTATTTACAACTATTACAGAACTTTGTGGGGTTAATAATCAAGCTGTTCACGACAGTAAAAGCTTTATAAGTTTACTAACTAGTAGCTTTAATAGTAATTCCAGAGATTATATATATTCTGAGATTGCAAATGAGAATTATACAATTAGAAATAATACTCATAAATATATTCATTTTGAAAATGGAAACGAGGCTCTGTTCAACCTAAATAATAATCAGTTGGAGTTTCCTAACTTATTAAATACAAATCAGCTTCCTCTATCTGAGTTAAATAATTTAAATAAAACTGATTTAATTAATAAACTAGAAGAAATAAGAAATTAAAAGGCTTATGTCCACAACAGAAAAATGGAATAAACAAACTAAGATGTAAGTTTAATATGAGTTTGATAGCTAATCAATGTAACTAAACCTAGGCATATCTTATCCCTTCAATTCAGATAGTTTAAGTAAAGACTAAGCCATGTTTATCAAATCTTGGATATACTCCCCATAAACAATAAAAAATATTCTCGTCATTGCGGCGAAAAAAAAGATAGATAAGATTACTCCAATTGCGTAAAAAATTAGACCTGCCTTAGCCCAGTTTTTTTTACTCAAGTTTGTTCCTGAGTGAAAGGCCCAAACAAATAGCATAATAATGCCCACAAAAGGAATTGCCGTTAATATCATTGTGATTATCCAATCTCCAACTGACATTGACTTGTTTTCAATCATATTTTTAGTCTTTAGTTTGAAAAATAGTTAAGAAATAAATTATTAATAAATTCTTTACTCTTTTAGACAAATATAGACGTTATAGAGTTTTAAACAGAAGTAATCAAGAGTTTAAGTAAAAATAAAACCTTTATAAAGGTTGTTTATAGCACTTGTAAACAAAACTTGGGGGTAGGTTTCTAAGTACGAAGTATAATTTAACAGTATTAAAATTATCTTTTAAATAAAGGTATGTATTAAGACTATATTGAAATTGAATATAGCAACCATTAGGTTTTAAGTGATGAATTATTTTTTGAATTATAGAATCTTTGAGCGATTTTTTTAGAAGACTTAAGGGTAGGCCAGAAATCACATAGTCTACTTTATTTTCTTTTATTTCAGGTATCTGGCAGAACTGATCTGCAGAACAATTATGTATTTGAAAATTTTTGTGGCTTTTAAATTTCTCTAAACAATACTCATAAAAAACTTTATTTGTTTCAAAAGAAATAAGCTTTGTGCTTGGCGGTATTCTATTTAAAATTTCAGATGTAAAGTTGCCGTTTCCCGGACCAAACTCTAAGATGATTTGGTTTTTTTGGAAATCTAAATCTCTTAAACATTTTTTTATTAAATATTTGGAGCTTGGTTTTATACTACCAACAGTATTTATTTTATTTATTGCTTCTTTTAAAAAATCCATATTAGCAATTTAAGTAGCAAATATAAAATAATTTATTAAGACATATTGTTTATTTAAAATGATATTATCGTTAGAGTTATAGTTTACGACAACAACCCAAAAGTAAGAACCATAATAATAATAATAAGAGATAGTTTAACTACACAATAAATGTTGTTGATATAAAGTTATTTATATAAGAATACATAAATTATGAAAAATCTATATTTAATATTAGCTATTTTATTTACCACATCATTATGTTCACAATCAGATTACTATGGGTTTATAGGCTCTTGGGAGAGTGAAGAAACAAAATACACATTAATTATATCAAAACATTTCGCTAAAGATCATTTTAAGTTTTTAAACTATAAATTAATTACTCAAACTTTATATAATGGTGAGCAAAAAATAATAACAGATTATTCTCCAGAAGAGTTTGTCAAATCTGAAGGCGGTAAATTACATACATTTATTGCTTGGGAGTCCCCAGAAAAGGGAATGAAAGACTATTATTGTGATGTAGTTTATGAGTTTGTAGACGAAAACAATCTAAAAGCCACTTTTAGTGGAAGTAACGAAACGGTATTATATTATACTAAAATTCAATAAAAAACAAAACACACTAAACTATAGTTATATTTCCTTAATTAATTCTGCAGTTTATATTACATTTAATTGTTTACCAACCTTTATAAAGGCATTAATAGCTTTGTTTATGTGTTCCTTTGTATGGGCGGCAGACAATTGAACTCTTATTCTTGCTCTATCTTTTGGTACTACAGGAAAGAAAAATCCGATTACATAGATACCTTCGTCAAGTAATAGGTTTGCCATGTCTTGCGATAATTTTGCGTCATACAGCATAACTGGAACAATTGCTGCATCTGCTCCTACAAGATCAAATCCTGCTTTTTCCATTTCAATTCTAAAGTAATTAGTATTATTTTCTAATGTATCTCTTAAGGATGTGTCTTTTGATATCAATTCAAAAACTTTTAAAGAGGCACCAACAATAGTAGGGGCTAAAGAGTTTGAAAATAAATATGGTCTAGATCGTTGACGAAGAATTTCAATAATTTCTTTTTTACCGGTTGTGAATCCACCCATAGCACCACCAAGAGCTTTTCCAAGAGTTCCTGTAATAATATCAACTCTTCCTAGAACTCCTTTTAACTCCATGGTTCCTCTACCTGTTTTTCCTATAAAACCCGAAGCATGACACTCATCAACCATAACTAGCGCATCATATTTATCTGCTAGATCACAAATCTTATCTAATTGTGCTACGATTCCATCCATGGAGAAAACACCATCAGTAACAATAATTTTAAAACGATGGTTTTGTTTACTTACTTCGATTAATTGGGCTTCCAAATCACCCATGTCATTATTTGCATAACGATATCTTGCAGCTTTACATAAACGTACACCATCTATAATAGAAGCATGATTTAAAGAGTCTGAAATTATCGCATCTTCTTTATTTAATAAAGGTTCAAATACACCTCCATTTGCATCAAATGCTGCAGCATATAAAATAGTGTCTTCACAATGAAAGAAATCAGCAATTTTATGTTCTAATTGTTTGTGTATATCTTGAGTTCCACAAATAAATCTTACCGATGACATTCCAAACCCGTGAGAATCAAGCGTATCTTTTGCTGCTTGAATAACTTCCTTATTATTTGATAAGCCTAAATAATTATTTGAACAAAAATTAATCACTTCTTCTCCAGTAGAAACTTTAATAATAGCATCTTGAGAGGTTGTTATGATACGTTCTGTTTTATATAATCCAGCTTCCTTTATCTCCTTTAATTCCTTTTGTAAGTTCGATTTAATAGCTCCGTACATATCTCTTTATTTTTATTTGATTGTATTGTATTTTTCTTCTAACTTTTCTACCATCAATGATGTCATGGATTTTAGATTAAATTTAGGTTTCCAACCCCAATCTTTTTGAGCTTCACTATCATCTATACTCTTTGGCCATTTATGTGCAATAGCTTGTCTGAAATCTGGATTATATTCAATCTTAAATTTGGGATATAGTTTCTTGATTTCATCAAAAATTTCAATTGGATTAAAGCTCATAGCACCTAAATTATAAGAGGTTCTGGTTTTAATGTTTTCTATAGGCGCTTGCATTAGTTCTATAGTTGCTCTAATTGCATCCCCCATAAATATCATTGGTAATTTAGTTTCAGCATTTAAAAAACATGAATAACTCTCCTCTTTAACTGCACTGTGATAAATATCAACTGCATAGTCTGTAGTTCCTCCTCCAGGCATAGTTTGATAACCTATAACGCCAGGATATCTGAGAGAACGTATGTCAAGTCCATATTTAATAAAATAATATTGCGCCCAATTTTCTCCTGCTGCTTTACTAATACCATAAACAGTAGCAGGATTTAAAAATGCAGATTGAGGAGTTTTAATTAATGGTGCATCATCACCAAAAACTGCTATAGAGCTAGGGTAGAAGACCTTTTTAATATTACTTAATCTAGCTACTTCAAATACATTGAGCATCATTTTCATGTTCATCTCCCAAGTCCATAAAGGTTTTTCTTCTCCTTTAGCAGATAAAATTGCCGCTAGATGATATATATGATTTATAGAATATTTAGTAACTATCATTTTTATAGCCTTAATATCTGTAGCATCCAGTAATACAAAGATTCCATCAAAATTGGAATTTAAATACAGGTCAGAGGCTATAATATTTTTTTTACCATGAATAAGTTGAAGTTCCTTTGTTAATACAGAACCTAACTGACCATTAGCTCCAATAATCAAAACAGTATCAGTAATCATATATAAAATATTTTGGAAATATAAAATTAGTGATAATTAAATAATTTTTACTCCTTAAGTATTGATAAAATAATAATGATAGCTTATGATTAATGATAATTTAATTTAATCTATTAATATTAAGGATATTGTAATTAGTATTTAATTTGAATTATGTTCAGTGAAATAAAAATTAACTTATAGGTAGATTAAAATTTTGTTATCTTTGGAGAGTTGTCACTCAAATTTCAACACACAGTTAAAAGCTGTTAGAAACTCCTTGGAGTAGCTTTCAGCTTTTTTTAGTTTTAAGTATTAGTAGTGAGAATATATAATATCTTTTATGTTGTAATTTCAATAAAAAAAGACCCTCTAAATAGAGAGTCTTTTAATTAGATAATTAATTAATTAGACTGTTAATTATTCATCATATCTTTAATCATTTGAATTTCCTGTTTTAGAACTTCGATTTCATCTACTTTACTTTGTAGCTTTTCGATCATTACTTGTTGTTCATTAATAGTTTTAATTAAAATAGGAACAAAACCTGTATAATTAACAGCTAATCTTTTAACAGACTTAGTTTCTTCGTTATCATCACTAATATAATCTATTTCTGAAATTAGTTCAGGATATATTTGTTGAATCTCTTGAGCAATTACTCCAAATTCAATTTCCCCAGTTTTAATATTTGTATATATTTTTGACTTAATATTTCCTAACTTTTCTATTTGACTGTCGACATCTTTTATGTTTGTTTTAAATCTTCTGTCTGATCCTACAGAAACATTTGCTGCATAAACCGAAGCACCCCAATCACTTCCTGCAAAGACATAGTTTACTAACGAGTTTCCTAATACCACTTGATTAGTTACATTTGCACCTAATCCTGCGCCATAACCAAAAATATTAACATTAGTATACCCAAAATTACCTAAGTATGCTGCTTGGTCAGATTGAGTAGTATAAGCTCCTCCAAAAATCAAATTACTACCATTAGAATGAACATCACTTAAGTCATTTAAACCGATAGCTACAGAAAGAGCACTTGCTGTGGCTGCATTTCCTGTAAGATTACCAGTTACGTTTCCTGTAACATCTCCAGTTAAACCACCGGTAACATTTCCAGTTACGTTTCCTGTAACATCTCCAGTTAAACCACCGGTAACATTTCCAGTTACTGTTCCAGTAAAAGTACCGTCTGTTGCAAATACATCACCTTGTTTATCATTTCCAGCCCAAACCTCCATATTAGCATTAGCACCTCCTAGCACAACTGTATTATTTTGACTTGCAATAGCACCATATCCAATAGCGGTTCTGTTAGTTGCACCTGTATTAGTACTAGGTACATTAGCTCCATTACCAATCATTGTATTTTGACTTCCAGTTTGAATTGCTGCACCTGCTGACTTACCAACAAACACATTCCATTTAGCTGTTGTAAGTTTAAATCCAGCTTGCTTTCCTAGCATTGTATTTTCATATCCTACAGTAATTTTATTTCCAGCTTGAAAGCCAATTAGGTCGTTAGAATATCCTGAAGTAAGTTTATTTCCAGCTTGATACCCTATAACATTATTATTGTATCCTGTAGTTAATACCTTTAGTGCTGCGTGTCCAATAGCTGTATTTTTATCCCCTGTTGTAACTACCGCTAAAGTGAGTTTACCTAAACTCATGTTATTTTTCGCACCTGGTGTAGCATTAGTTACAGTAGTTGCAGAAGGATCACTACCTAAGTAAATAGAATTAAACTCAGAGAATATACTAAGTCCAGATCCAGTACCTACGTTACCTGAAATATCACCTACTACATTTCCTGTAAATACCGCAGGTGAATCACTACCTACGTTTGTATTAAGAACAAGAGACACTGCTCCAGCTGCATTGGTTGTTCTAACATTTCCTCTAAGTCTAGCAAGTAAATCAGAATTGAATGTTTTCACTCCGTTAACAGTTTGATTTCCTGTAAGTTTTACTGTAGCCGCTTCGTTTGCATCTACATCTGCTTGTACTACAGCAATAGCTGCATCAGCATCTGCTTCGTTTGTATCCACATCCGCTTGTAAAGCTGCAATAGCCGTATCTGCATCTGCTTCGTTTGTATCCACATCCGCTTGTAAAGCTGCAATAGCCGTATCTGCATCTGCTTCATTTAGATCTATATCAGCTTGCATTGTAGTGTCAGCAGTATCACTATCTGCTTCGTTTGTATCCACATCCGCTTGTAAAGCTGCATTAGCTGCATCTACATCTGCTTCATTTTGATTAACATCTGCTTGAACTGCTGCAATAGCTGCATCGGCATCTGCTTCATTTAGATCTATATCAGCTTGCATTGTAGTATCAGCAGTATCACTATCTGCTTCGTTTCCATTAACATCCGCTTGCAGTGCTGCAATAGCTGCATCACTATCAGCTTCATTTCCATCAACATCAGTTTGAACTGCAGTAATAGCAGCAGCTGTATCGCCCGATGTTGTACCACCCAAAACTGTTAAATTTCCAGTTATTACTACACTTCCAGAAAATGTACCACCTACATTAGAAACAGTACTTGCCTCTAAGGCTGCAATAGCAGCATCTGCGTCCGCTTCGTTTGTATCTACATCAGTTTGAACTGCAGCAATAGCAGTATCACTATCTGATTCATTACCGTCTACATCAGCTTGAAGAGCTGCAATTGTTGCAGAAAGAAGAGTTCCATCTACATTAACTCCAGCAGCATAAACTACAGCTCCTTTATCTTCTGCCATCCATACTTGAGTTAAATTACCGTTTCCAATAACAGCAGTATTGTTTAGAGTTACATTAGCTCCTGCACCAATTGCAATTCGATTGACTGGTGTTCCTTGGCCATTTCCAGTGTTAGCACTGTTTCCAATAAATATACTACTAGAACCTCCTACAACATTTGATCCCGCACTGTTACCAATAGCAACATTGTAACTACTAGTAGTAACTTTACTTAATGAGCTAAATCCAACAGCAACATTATTAACAGCTGCTTTTGATTTTGTAAGTGCATTAAAACCAACTGCAGTATTTTTATCTCCTGTTGTTATTGCGCCTAATGCAGTTGTACCAACCGAAACATTTTGTTGAGCATTATTAGTTGTAGCTGAAGGATCTTTTCCTATGTATAGTGAATTGGATTCTTTCAATACATCACCAAGATCGTTTAGCTCAGTTATTGCAACAGCTTCATTCCCATCAACATCCGCTTGTAAAGCATCAATATTTGCCTGTAATGTAGTATCGGCCGTATCACTATCTGTTTCATTTCCATCTACATCAGTTTGTAATGCTGCAATAGCAGCATCAGCATCTGTCTCGTTTTGATCTACATCTGCCTGAGTAGTAGCTATAGCAATAGCGTTATTTGTTATCGCTTCTGTTGCATTCGCTACAGCAGTATCTATATTAGATTGTAAAGTAGCATCGGATGCATCTCCATCTGCTTCATTTTGATCCACATCTGCTTGAGTAGTGGCTATAGCAATAGCATTATTAGTTATTGCCTCTGTTGCATTGGCTACAGCAGTATCTATATTAGCTTGTAATGCTGTATCTGCTGCATCGCTGTCTGATTCGTTTTGATCCACATCTGCTTGAGTAGTAGCTATAGCAATTGCATTGTTTGTAATTGCATCAGTTGCACTAGCTACAGCAGTATCTATATTGGATTGTAATGTAGCATCTGCTTCATCTCCAGCAATAGATTCTGCTAAATCAGCTTGTTCATTAGCTTCAATAGCAAGTTGATTTTCAATTATTAGATTTAAGTTGTCTTCAATCGCAACAGAGCTAGCATCATTTTGTGCATAATATGCAAATGGCACATAGCTAAACTCTTGATAACTGATTTCTTCAAAATTAACACAATTTCCTCTGTGGTCTAATTCAACACTCATTGATTTTTGTCCACTATCCCAATCAACATCAGAAACAGAATTTGCAGATCCACCAGTTTGATCACTATTACCTATAATAATATTAACCATTCCAAATTTATCAGTAGTAGTTTGAACGGTTTCTTCATATTCTAGTCCTTGACCATAAATTGAAAATCGAAGACATATATCAGATTCAACCATTGGAGATAATTGATCATCATATCCTGGTAATTGTTCTGCATTAGGGTTGTAAATAACAGCTTGATAAGTTATGCCATTGTTCTGAGAGAAACTCAGTAGAGTAAAAAAGCTAATTATTGTAAAAAGTATAATTTTTTTCATCTTTAGTGTATTAGTTTAATTTATAAATAAGACTTAGATTAATTCTAGAGTTCATTAATTTTATTTTATCAATAGCGTCTTCGCTATATAAAGGATTATCTCTTTGTGTAGATTTACCTGTAATTTTAAAGTTTTGAGACATTGAGTATCCAAGAGCTAAGCTTACATCATCTTTAAAATCATAGGTTAATTTTAATCCTGCATCACCCCATCCAGTTAAGCCACAAAACTCGGAATGATCAGAAATATCATAAACCATATTGTTTACTTTTTGCTGTCCTTTAAGTATAGTACTTAAGCTAACTCCAAATAAAACATCTAATTGAAGACCATTGTCCATAATAAGTAATGGAACATCTAATCCGTTTCTAATTCCTATATAGCTAGTCTCCCAAGAATATGAACTAGCCATATTCCCATAAGATGCATTATATTGATTTAGATTTAAACTTAGAGAATATCCTAAGCTTTTTTCTGTTTTAGTTTTTCCAATTTTCTTGGTGTATCCTATTTCAAAATGTGATCCCATTCCAGTAGCTTCAAAATCATCGTTTGCATCGAATGAATAGTCAGTGTAGTTAGTACCAACAGTAAACACAACTTCTTGAGATTGAATGTTTAAAAAGGAAAGAATTGTTAGATAGAAAATTATTTTTTTCATTTTTTTATGATTTTAGTGTGATAATTAAATTTGTTATTGTTTAGATAAATTAAGTAAGACCCAGATGGAAGACCAGATAAATCTACTTTAGTTTTGTAGTTTTCAATATTAATTTTTGTAGTAATTAATACTCTTCCAGCGTAGTCAAAGACAAAGACATTTAATTCTGAAGATTCTAAATTTGAGAAGTTAAAATTTACAAAATCAATTGTTGGATTTGGATAAAAAGTTATATCCATACTAAATTCTTCATTATTGTTAATTAAAGAACTCCAAAACGACTGTTGATATCCTTGCTGAACGGTTAGGTTGTCAATAGAATAACTAGCTATAGAATGCTGCCCAATAGTTTGAGTAACATAAATACCAGAATCTAATTCAACACTTTTACCTTGACTAGAAATCATCTCATGATGTAACTCTT
>Ga0209709_10004485_pt1 | contig 11229 bp, 7 predicted proteins | sample ArcticOcean_MG_C_2_FD_187435 | JGI IMG/M metagenome (GOLD analysis project Ga0209709, IMG submission 187435) | Marine microbial communities from western Arctic Ocean - ArcticOcean_MG_CB4_136 (SPAdes) (version 2) | ecosystem: Environmental > Aquatic > Marine > Oceanic | place: Arctic Ocean... | reverse complement strand
GTTAGCGTATAAAAATGGAACAACACTAAAGGAAGAAGCTATAAAATCTGGATTAGTAACTGAAAAAGAATATGGAAAAATCGTTGATCCAAAAAAAATGATAAGCCCTCATTAATAAGTGTTATTCTTCAGAAACTAATTTTACAAACTTTTTTAAGTTTTCAAATTTTAAGAAGCTTTTGTAACCATCTTCTAAAAAAGTTTTATTAAATTCTTTTTCGTAGAAAGCTAAGCTTTCATCAGAAATTTTTTCACCATTTAATATTTCACTAAACCTCATATTTAAGTTCATTAAATCAAAATTACCTAAAACATGAATGCTACCTTGGTTTTGATCTTTTTTGTTATAAATGCCAAATTTATTGTAAAACTTTTTAAAATTATCTATAAATATATTCTTTTCAAATTTAAAATTAGTAAATTTTTTATCATTTCTAATTACTCCTGTTAAATCAGCTGCACCTAATTTACCTAAACTAACTAACATTTGTTCAACTAAAATATTTCCATTCATAAACTTTATTCTAGATTCAAAAGAGTTAAATAAACTATTGCTAGAATATATTTTATTTGCAGACAGAGAGAGTTGACCATTTATTTTTTCATTATACTTAAATAATTTTTTTCTTGCTTCTTCATCCAAGTTAACAATAACATTATGTAGTTTATTAAAATTAAGAGTATTTAAGTTAAGATCAATATTAAAATTAAAATAAGGTAAAAACTTTAACGCTCCAGTAAATTTTCCATCTAAAAAATTATTTTTTAGATTTCCTTTTTTTACAATAACTTGATCGTCTTTATGTTCAAAAACAGCCATTATTTTATTTTTGTTTTTTTTTATTGAAAAATTACCTTTTGTTAAATTATCCTCAATATTATTTTGTGACAATTCTAGCGTAGAAGACAATTTAGTGTTTTTTAATTTAATTTTTAAGATTGATAAAGTTTCTGTTTCATTTCTAATATTTTTTAAATTAATAACAATTTGATCCGTTAAAAAATTTCCATTAATATTTATTTTATCAGTATTTTTATTAGATTTATATTTAAACACAGCATTTTCAATTGATGTTATATATTCTTTATCATTTAAAAATATTATTTTTACCTTTTTAAAATTTATGTTTTTTAAATTAAACTTCACATGAAGTATATTTTTATACTTTTTTAAATTTTTTAAATCAAAAATTATTTCCCCATTTTTTAAGTTTATTTTTTTATAGCTTAGTGCTTTGTTATTATGAAGATTTTTCAAAGAAATTTTAATTTCGACGTCTTTTATTTTGGCTAAAATTTTATTATTATCTAAAATGTTTCTTGCAACTAAATTGGTTAATTTTATTCTAGGTGTTGGAAAAATACTATATTTTATTTTTCCTTCTACAGAGCATTTAACATTCAAATCTTTGCAAATTAAATTTTCTATATTTGATTTATCAAATTTATGGAACATAGGTAAGCCAAAATAAATAAAAATTAGTAATAAAATAGAAGCAGGAAGGAAAATTTTGATATATTTATAAACTTTAAAATTAGTAAGTTTATTTAATTTTGGAAAATTGAAGCGTTTAGGATCAATATATTTATATAATTTTAAAAAATTAAAGCGTTTAGGGTCAATATATTTATATAATTTTGAAAAATTGGGACGTCTAGAGTTAATATGCCTATATAATTTTGAAAAATTGAAGCGTTTAGTGTCAATATATTTGGATAATTTGGAAAAATTTAAATTTTTCAAATTAGTGTATCCGCTCATTTTAATTAATTTGTAAAACTTAGATTGAAAATATTTAAAAAAAAAATTAAAAACACTTATTTTAAAACTTATATTTTTAAAAATTGTGTAAAACTTATGTCTTTTATAATTAAAAAATTTCATTTACTTTAATTTTAATTGTAATTTAGAATATCTATTACTATTTTTATGGAAACTATCAAAAAAAATTATTTAAGCAACCTAAATAAAAATCAAATGGAGGCTATTACAAATCTTGATGGCCCATGTCTTGTAGTAGCTGGTGCAGGATCAGGGAAAACTAAAGTTTTAACATCAAGAGTGGCTCACATTATTAAAGAAAAAAGGGCTTGGCCAAACCAAATTCTTTGTGTCACATTTACTAATAAAGCTGCACGAGAAATGCAAAATAGAATTATAGATTCTTTAAACGAAAAAATTACATCCTTACCATGGCTTGGTACATTTCATTCTGTATGCGCTAAACTATTACGCAGACACGCTGAAGCAGTCGGATTAAATTCAAGATTTACAATTATAGATGCACAAGATCAACTAAGATTAATAAAAAATATATGCAAAGCAGAAAATATAGATGTTAAGAAAATATCACCTAAATTTGTTTTGTCTTATATTAACCAGTGGAAAAATAAGGGTCTGCTTCCTGAAAATGTGGTAACTAAAAAAGGTGTTCCATTAGAAGTGGCAATATTGTCTGTTTATAAATTTTATCAAGAAAGACTAAAAATTCTAAATTCATGTGATTTTGGGGATCTAATTTTACTTTGTGTTACTATGTTTGAAAAAAATAGAGACATACTGGAATTATATTTAAATAATTTTAAATACATTTTAGTTGATGAATATCAAGATTCAAACTATGTGCAAAGCAGATGGCTTAATTTGTTAGCTCAAAAAGAAAAGAATATATGCTGTGTAGGTGATGATGACCAATCTATTTATAGCTGGAGGGGAGCAGAAATAAGAAACTTTTTAGATTTTAGCAAAACTTACAAAAATGCAAAAATTATCAAATTAGAACAAAATTACAGGTCAACTCAAAATATATTAAGTGCTGCATCAGGATTGATTTCAAAAAATAGTGATAGATTGGGGAAAAAACTTTGGACTGCCAGTCAAGATGGTGATCCGGTTAATTTATCATGTTACAAAAATGGAAGAGATGAAGCTACGGGCGTCAGCGATATAATAGAAAAAAATCTTAAAAAAAAATATTCTTTAAATAATATATCCATCTTGGTGAGAGCAATTTTTCAAACAAGAGAGTTTGAGGAAAGGTTTTTAAAAATTGGGATGGGATACCGTGTAATTGGAGGTACAAAATTTTACGAAAGGGCTGAAATAAAAGATGGTGTAGCATTTTTAAGAATAGTCAATCAAAAAAATGATGATTTAGCTTTTGAAAGAATAATTAATACTCCTAAAAGAGCTATCGGAGATAATACAATAAAACAATTACATGATTATGGAAGAAAAAATAAAAAATCTTTAGAAGACTCCGCAATTGACCTTCTTCAATTAAATAAAATTAAACCCAAAACAAAATTAAGTTTAATGCAAATTTTAAACCTTTTTAAAAAATGGCGAACGAATTTAAAAGAAAAAACGCATTATGAATTAATGGAAATTATTCTTGATGAATCGGGGTATTCTAAAATGTTAAAAGATAAAAAAGATTTAGAAAGTGAAGGAAGGTTAGAAAATATAAAAGAATTAATAAGGGGTATGCATGATTTTGATAATCTTCAAGGCTTCTTGGAGCATGTTGCTCTTGCAACTTCTATAGATCAAGATTGGGATGGCGAAAAAGTTAACTTAATGACAATGCATGCTGCCAAAGGATTAGAATTTGATGCTATTTTTTTACCAGGATGGGAAGAAGGTTTATTTCCACATCAGAAGTCGCTCGAAGAAAAAGGGGACTTGGCTTTAGAAGAAGAAAGAAGACTTGCTTACGTAGGTTTGACTAGAGCTAAAAAAGAATCTTTTATTTCTTTTGTTATGAATAGAATGTACAGAGGAGATTGGGTTGATTCTTTATCATCAAGATTTATTGACGAACTTCCTGAAAAAAATATTAAAAAACTAGAAATAAAAGAACAAAATAATGAAGATTTCTTTTTTGATCAAGATATTGATTACACCAAAGGAATAAGAAGCCCCGGTTACGCTAGGCTTCAAAAAAAGCTTAAGAAAATAAAATGATGAAATTAAAAAGGTTAAAAAAAAAATTTACTACTTATAATATTGATGGGTACATTGTGCCTAAAAATGATGAATTTTTTGGAGAATATATTCCTGAATATAAGGATAATCTTAAATTTATTTCTAACTTTTCAGGTTCCTATGGTTTTGCATTGATACTAAAAAAAAGAAATTATTTATTTGTTGACGGTCGATACACTTTACAAGCAGAAATTCAAAGTGGTAAAAAATTTAAAATAATTACTTTACCCGATAAGCTCCCTTTTAATATTTTGAAAAGTAAAGAACTCTTCATAGGTTTTGACCCTAAACTTCATACGGAACTTAAACTAGCTCAACTTTTTAGAAAAACAAATTGCAAATTAGTACCCCTAAATAAAAACTTAATTAATAACGTTTCAGAAAAAAAAATTGTTAAAAAAAATAATATATTTTATACACTAAATGACAAAGACTCTGGCAATTCATCTAAAAATAAAATTAGAAAACTTTTAAAAATATTAACCAAAAATAAAGTAAATTTACAATTTATTACTGCTCCAGAAAATATAGCTTGGTTACTTAACTTAAGAGGCTCAGATTCTGATTTTTCACCTATTCCAAATTGCTACTTAATTTTGGATAATAAAAATAAAGTTTACCTTTTCTGTGATTTAAAAAAAATTAATAAAAAACTTAAGATGGATTTAAAAGATGTAATAATAATTGATATTAATTATATTGCACAATTCATTTTAAAAATTAAAAACAAAACAGTTCAATTAGACAGTTCTTCATGCTCAATTTTTTTTAAAAATATTCTTAAAAAGAAAAATAAAATTTTTGAAGGTAACGACCCAATATATTTACTCAAATCCGTAAAAAATAAAAAAGAAATTAGCAATATAATTAAAACACATATATATGATGGTTCAGCTCTAACTAAATTTTTATTTTGGATAAAGAAAAATTTTAGAAATAAACAGATAAGCGAAATAAGCGCCCAAGAAAAATTATTAAAATTTAGAAAAAATAATAAAACATTTCAATCTCTAAGTTTTCCAACTATATCAGGATCTGGACCTAACGGTGCTATCATTCACTATAAGGCAGACAAAAAAAGTAATAGATTACTTAAAAAGGGAGATATATATTTAGTAGACTCTGGTGGTCAATATAATTTCGGCACCACAGATGTAACCAGAACTATTTCTCTAGAAAATAACCAACCAAGAGTAAAGAATATTTTTACAAGAGTTTTGAAAGGCCATATAGCTGTAGCAAATTTTAAGTTAAATAAAAATACAACTGGATCAGAAATTGATGTTGCTGCTAGAAAATATCTTAAAGAGATTAATCTTAATTATGCACATGGAACTGGTCATGGAGTAGGATATTTCCTAAATGTACATGAAGGACCGCAAGCAATATCAAAAGGAAACAAAATTAAACTTATGGAAGGAATGCTTTTATCCAATGAACCTGGATATTATGAACGTGGTAAGTTTGGAATTAGAATCGAAAATCTTGTTATAGTTAAAAAAAAACAAAATGTGTATGAGTTTGAAAGTCTTACTTTAGCGCCAATTGATAAATCTTTGATTGAAAAGAAACTTTTAAACAAAAATGAAATTGATTGGTTAAACAATTATCATATAAAAGTTTTCAATAATTTGAAGAAATTTATGAATAAATCAGAATTAATTGAACTCAAGAATTCTTGTTCAAATATTTAATAATTTATACCAATCTTTTTCATTTAAAATTTGAATATTTAACTCTTTTGCTTTAACAATTTTCTTTTTAATTGGTTTAGAATCTCCAACTACCAATATATCTAATTTCTTTGATATCGTTCCTAAAACTTTACCTCCATTATCTTCTGTTAGATTTTTAGCCTCCGATCTGCTGATTTTTTCAAAACCTCCAGTAAACATTAAGTTTTTATTGCTAAATTTTCCTTCTTTATTTGAATTTTTAAAATCTTTTATTTTGAGTGCTTTAATTAAAGATTGGACTACACTTATGTTTCTTTCATTTGAAAAAAAATATTCAATTGATTTAATTTGCGTTTCACCTATTCCATCTAAATCTTTTAAATTATTCAAAATTTCCCTCCTTTTTTTTTTTATAAATAAAGATGTAAATTTTTTTACTGATATAAAAAAACTTGATAGAATTTTTGCATTTTCCTGGCCTATATGTCTTATTCCAATGGAATAAATAAATCGATTTAGTGAAATAGTTTTTGCTTTATCTATTGATTTATTTAAATTTTTAATAGAAAGATCTGCCCAACCTTCTAGGCTTTTAATTTTTTTATAATCTAATTTAAATATATCAGATGGTGTCTTAATTAGTTTCAAATTCCAGAACTGATCGATGACTTTTTTTCCAAATCCATCTATATTAAATGCTTCTTTGGAAACTACATGTTTTAACTTTTCTCTTGCTGTAAAGCTACAATCGTATCCTCTCATACAACGTCTAACTGCATCTTCTTTTTTGGTCGAACTACTAATTTCTTTTTTTGTTACTGCGCCGCATAAACATTTTTCTGGGAAAATATATTTAGTACTTTTTTTCCCCCTTTTTGTTTTATCAACAGAGATTACTTGAGGAATAACATCTCCTGCTCTTTGGATTGCGATGGTGTCACCTATTCTAATATCTTTTCTAATGATTTCATCTTCATTATGTAATGTAGCATTAGAAACAACCACACCTCCTACGGTAATAGGTTCTATTTTTGCAACTGGAGTTATAGCTCCCGTTCTTCCTACCTGAATAACTATATCTTTAATTTTGCTAATAGCTTTTTCTGATGAAAATTTATACGCAGTAGCCCATCTCGGTGAATTGGATGTGTTTCCTAATCTAGATTGTAGCTCTAAATTATTAACTTTATAAACTAACCCATCTAAATCATAATCAAAAGATGATCTAGCTTCCTCTATAAATTTATGTTGTTGTTCAATTTGGTCTAAACCTTTTACTACTTTATTGTTAGGGTTAACAGAAAATCCCCATTGTTCAATTTTCTTTATAAATTCTGATTGGGTTTTGAATACCATTGGCTCCACAACACCAAAGCCATAAGCAAAATATTTTAATGGTATTTTAGCTGTTTTTTTTGAATCCTTTTGTCTTAATGATCCCCCGGCTGCATTTCTAGGGTTTGCAAAATTATCTCTGATCGTTTCAAAGTCTTTTTTTCCAATATAAACTTCTCCTCTTATTTCAAGAGTTTCGGGTACATTTTTATCATTTATTTTTTTTGGTATTTCGCTAATCGTCATTAAATTCTGGAGGATATCTTCTCCTATTATTCCATCTCCTCTAGAGAGACCTTTGGTTAGTAGGCCGTTATTGTAAGTTAATGAAGCAGATATGCCATCTATTTTAGGTTCTGAAGAAAATTCTGTATCTAAATCTTTGCTATTTAAAAAGTTACTAATTTTACTTAAAAAATCTTTCATGTCATCTTTTTTAAAAGCATTGGATAATGAAAGCATTGGTTTTAAATGTTTGGTCTTTCTAAATTTATTAGAAGCAGCATAACCAAGTATATTGCTTGGAGAGTTTTTGTTTCTTAAGTATTTGTACTTTTTTTCAAATTCAAATATTTCTTGTTTGATAGCATCGTAATCTTTATCTGAAATAAGAGGTTTGTCATAATCAAAATATGCTTGATTATATTTTTTGATTTCATTAATTTTATTGTTATAATTTTTTTCAATTTCTTTTCTTTTCATGAATTCTTACTTTAATAAATCTTTTATTTTTTTTCTTAAAAAATTCATCTCTTTTTTTTTATTTATTTTGGTAGACTTATACTCTTTATTAAACACTTTATAACTTTTCTTATACCACGCACCAGATCCATAATTATATCCGAGTATTAAAGCTGCTTCTTGTGCTTCCCCAACTAATCCAATTTTATAATAAACTTCAACAATTCTATGTAGAGCTTCCTCTATAAAAATAGTTTTATCATAATTGTTTTTGACTGATTTAAGTCTATTGAGCGCTGGAATCCATTTTTCAACTTTCATGTAATACCTCGCAATAGACATTTCTTTTGCGGCTAGTTGATTTATAATCAAATCTATTTTGAACATTGCGTCTGTTGCATAATCTGTGTCTGGATAATTTGATTTAATAAAATTAAACTTTTCTTGTGCTTTAAGTAATGGTCCTAAATCTTTTTTTTCATCTAAAATTTGTTCATAGTAACATATAGCTATTAAGTAATGAGCATATGGTATATTTTTATCTGCAGGATAATTTTTAATATATCTTTCTAATCCAAATACACTTTCACTATAAGAGTTTCTTGAGTAATCAGAATACGCAGACATAAGGCTGGCTTTAGCAGCCCATTCTGTTTGAGGTAACAGAGACTCAACTTCCCTAAATTTATTTCCAGCATAAAAAGCATCACCTCTTTTAAGCGCTGCAATTGCATCTTCATAAATGGCGATAACTATTTCTTCGTCGTCTACACTAGATAAATCAACTTCTTTAGTTTTATTAGAACACGAAATTAATAGTAAAGTTAAAATTAATGAAATAAGTATTTTTATATACATTTTGATAAGCAACTACTTTATCAAAAAATTTGATTATTACAATTTTCTTAATTAATGATTTTTATACATTTGCTGCAATAGGTCTAACGTAAGCAATATCTTTATTATCTATGTATTTTTCTTCAAAACTTTCAAATTTCCAATTCTCTTGACTTGCAAAAAATTTCTTTAGTAAAGTGTTTGTTAATTGATGTCCTCCTTGTGATGTTTTAATATAGCCAAATATTCTATGCCCTGAAAGCATTAGGTCTCCTAAGCAATCTAATATTTTATGTTCTACAAATTCATGTCTGTGTCTTAAACCATCATCATTTAGTATCTTGTTTTCTTTAACTACAATAGCATTTTCTAAGGAGCCTCCTTTACCTAATCCTTGTTTTTGTATTTGATCAATATCTTCATATAAGCAAAATGTTCTTGAGTTATATATTGAAGTTAAGTCCCCACTGCTTAATTTAAACTCTTTTCTTCTAGTTCTAATTAAAGGGTTTTTATAAACTATTTCAAAATCAATTATTAAATCTTTTTTAAATGGTTCTATAGATATACGTTTTGGTCCTTCTTTTATTTCAACTTTTTTTAAAACTTTTATAAATTTTCTTTGGTATTTTTGCTCTTCTATTCCAACTGATCTTATAGCTTCTACAAAATCAAAAGCTGACCCATCCATTATAGGTATCTCTGAAGCATTAACTTCAACTAGAACATTATCTATTCCTTCTCCATAAAAAGCTGCCATTAAATGTTCTACAGTAGATACAGACACACCATAAGAATTTTGTATTTTTGTACACAAAATTGGAGAGTGCACATTTTTATAATTAGCTTCTATAATATTTTTTTTACTATCAATATCTGTTCGTTTAAATTTAATGCCTGAATTAACTTCAGCTGGTTTTAAACAAAGGGTTGCCAATATACCATTATGCAAACCTACACCTTTAAGCTCTATAGGTTCTTTAATTGTTTTTTGCATTTTCATGAATAATTAATTGTATACAAAACACTCAAAATTCTTGGAAGAAAACTTTTGTTACCAAAAAATACACAATCATTTTATGCCAGATTTTTAAAAATTCTGGCAAAAAAACTATTTTTATCACTGTCGTTCTTACTAGGAACGGGAATAGCTTCTGTTTCCCAACCATCCTTTATTAATGTAAGTGCCCCAAAACAACCCGCAAAATCATCCTCCAATACGGCAGATTCTTTAATATTTTTTTTTTCAACTTGCTTTACATCAGTGTTAAAAAAAATTGAGTAGTATTTTAATAAATTTGTAAGTTTAGATCCTCCGCCTGTTATATAGAGATTATTTCCAAGTTCTGGATCAAAGCCTGATAATACTATTTGTTTTTTTAGTGTTTCCAGTATTTCATTTTGCCTGTCTTGGATTACATTTAATAATAAAGTTTTACTTATTTTTCTAAAATTAGTTTTCTTAAAATGAGAATCAATTAATAATTCATTTCTATCGAAAATTTTTGTATTATCTAAAAAAGAAAAATCAATTTTTTGTATAATAGTTTTTGATTCTTCTAAGGTTAGTAGACAGACTTTAGCAACATCTTTAATAATATGACTTACACCAATTGGAAATGTCATAGAATTTATTAATGATAAATTTTTAAATAATCCTAGACTTGTTTTTTCAAACCCAATATCAATTAAAATTGAACCAAATTTTAAATCATTATAGTTTAATAATTGTATTCCTAAAGCAAATGTGCTCGAAATAAATCGATCAACTTTAATATCACAATCAATAAATACTTGGTTGATATTTTTTATATTATTTTTTGGCATAGTAATAAAGGTCATTTCATGACTTAAATAATTAGCATATACGTCAATAGGTTCCTCCACGAAAGTTTTTCCATCAACAATATAATTGTGATTAAAAATATGAATTATCGAATGAGTGCTATCGTTAAGTAACACTTGTTTTTTTGCTTCCTTAAGCAAAAAAATAATATCATCTTTATGAATTTTTGATCCATTAATTTTTCTATTTTTAGAAAGAGTTGTAGATAAAAATTCAGGCTGCTCAACAACAACACTAATTATTTTTAGTGAAACTTCAGCTTTTTTTTCAGCTGTACTTATGCATGATCTAACTATAGCTGTTGCTTTGGATAAATTTATAACAACACCATTATGAATACCTTCAGAATTTATTAATGATGTGGAAAGAATTTCAGTAATATTGTTATTAACTTTAAAAATAATGCACTTTATTTTTACACTACCAAATTCAATTATACCTATTGGTTCATTAGAAATCATTATTCTACTACTATCTTATCATCTATTCTTAAATCAATAATATTATAGTTTTTAAAATTTTTATGTCCTAATAAATCAATTGCCAACTTAAAAGCTTCTTCTAATCCATTTGCTGGAAGTTTTATTGTTTTGTCATTTAGTAGTTGCAAATCCCATCTACCAATTTGATAATAATAATAATTTTTTACTATTTCCTGTGGAAATTTATTTGCTTTTAATTTCTTAAAAAAATTTGCAAAATTATCCTCAGCCCCTTTCCCAAAAATAGTTGGATAAAAATCATTTGATATTTTTCTATATGGAATTAGATTTGATAAATTATCTAATAAATATTTATTATTATTCTTAAAAAATATAGCAATGGGTTTTGTTTCATTCACTCTAATTATTATTGTGTTTGGGTAT
>Ga0209709_10004484_pt1 | contig 11232 bp, 14 predicted proteins | sample ArcticOcean_MG_C_2_FD_187435 | JGI IMG/M metagenome (GOLD analysis project Ga0209709, IMG submission 187435) | Marine microbial communities from western Arctic Ocean - ArcticOcean_MG_CB4_136 (SPAdes) (version 2) | ecosystem: Environmental > Aquatic > Marine > Oceanic | place: Arctic Ocean... | reverse complement strand
TTAATAAGTAGGTTACCATTTTCAGTTAAAAAAGATTCTGGGTGAAATTGAAAGCCATATACTTTCTCATTATTATTTTCTATAGCCATTGCTATATTTGAAATAGCACATCTCATGGTAATTTCAAAATTTTTTGCAGCGAAAGGTTCTTTTAGTTTTAGAGAGTGGTATCTTCCAACATTAAATTTTCGATTTTTCTTAAATAAAGAGTTTTTACCAGTCACCTTTATTTGGGACTGGTATCCGTGAAAGATCTTCTTCTGCTGAATTATTTTACCTTTTTCACAATGTAAAATTTGCTGAAACCCAAGACATATACCAATGATTTTTTTCTTACCTTTAAATCTTTTATAAATATTAGAACTTATTGGATAATCTTTGGGCGCACCTGGGCCTGGTGAAAAAACAATAACTTTTGACTTTTTTAATTTACCTTCATTGATCTCATTGTAATTATCACACGTAACATCATCAAAATTTTCAAATTGATGAACTACATTGTGGGTAAATGAGTCTTTGTGATCAATAATATAGATCATTTATAAAGGTCTAGTAACGCTTTTGCTTTAATATAGTTTTCGTTAAATTCATGATTAGCATTACTGTCAATTACCACACCAGAAGCAACTGAAATCTCTGAATTTTTTTTATAATTTAAAATAGATCTAATAATTATATTGAATCTCATATCCCCATTGGACTTAATATAACCAAAACTACCTGTGTAAACGTTCCTGCTTTCTTTTTCCTGCATGTTAAGCAAATTAAGAGTGCTTATTTTCGGGCAGCCAATAACAGATCCTCCAGGCATCATTGCTTTTATAATATCCAAAGAAGAAATATTTTTTTTAAGACTACCTCCAATCAAACTTACGTAGTGATAAAGGTCTTTATATTCTTCAACTATTTTCTTTTTAAGAATTTTTACAGATCCTGTTTTACAAATTCTAGATAAGTCACTTCTTTCCATGTCTACAATCATATTATGTTCTTTAGTTTCTTTGATATTTTTTCTAAAGAACGCTAGGGCTTTTATTTTATTAAGTTTCTTTGTTTTTTTTAAGGTGCCCGCAATAGGTTTTGTAGTTATGAAGTCATTTTTTTTATCTATTAAATTTTCAGGTGAGCAGCTAATTATAGAATAATCTCTATCTTTAATTATAAAAGCCTCAGGAGCCATATTGCTCTTAACAAGCCTGCAAAAAAAATCTAAAGGATCTATTTGTGCTTTATTGCTATATTTTGTGCAAACTTTTATTTGATAAGTTTCACCAGATTTTATTTTGTTTTTAAACTTATCAAAGATGATTTTATAAGAGGTTTTGTTTATGTTTATTTTAAATAGTCTATTAGGTTTAACTATTCCTAAATTTTTATAATTTAATTTATTTGGAAGTTTTAATTTAGTTTCTGGTTTATAAAAAATACCTTTTGGAAAATTTAATCCCTTCTGCTTCTTTACCCTAATACCTATTAAATTATTTAAAATTTCATAACCAAAAAAACCAATGAATAGGTCTGTTTCTTTTTTTTTAGATTTTAATTTAGTACTCTCATTAATAAATTTTTTAACATTATTATTTGTTAAAATAATTTTTTTTGAAAAATCTGTATATAAATCAAATCCTTTATTTGATTTATAAATTATAAAAGTTTTTTTTGAATTATTTAGATCCTCTAGGTAATTTTTATTAGTCAATTTTCTATTCTGTTTTTAATCTTAAAACTGCTTGTTCCTTAATTGGTAAATGTATTATTGCTGCAAATACAGATAATGCAATTGCTAAATACCAAGCATAATCATAAGAGCCATATAAGTCATGAAACAAACCTCCTAAAAATGCTCCAAAGAATGAGCCTACTTGATGGCTTAAAAAAACTATTCCATATAATACACCTAAATATTTTGTTCCAAAAATATGGGCAACTATACCACTTGTTGCTGGCACCGTTGAAAGCCATAAAAAGCCAAAACTTGCACCAAAGATAAATGCATTAATGTTGCTTGCTGGTAAGAAGATAAATAAGATTATTGAAACACCCCTTAATGCATAGATAGAACTTAAAATAATTTTTTTGCTAATTTTTGTAGAAAGATATCCACTTAATAGAGAGCCAAATATGTTAAATAATCCAATTAAGGATAAAATTGCAGCAGCTGTCCAGCTTTCTAATCCTCTATCAATTACATATTTAGGAACATGAGTTCCAACTAGCGTTATGTGAAAACCACATACAAAAAAACCAGATGTAAGCAATATGTAGCTTTTATTTTTAAAGGCCTCTTTTAGAGCGTCAAAGGTACTTTGATCGTTAGGTTTTTCAATGGATTGAGTTAAAGAGGGGGACCTAACAAAAAAAGCCACTATAAGTCCAATAAACAAGAATATTGTGAATACAAAAAGTGTGTCCACCCATCCATTTTTAATTAACGAATAACTCGTATAAAGTGGAGAGACAAAATATCCCAAAGAACCAACAGCTGTAACTATACTCATAGCTATAGTTCTGTTTGATAGTGGGAAATGTTTTCCAACAATTGACATTGGAATACTAATAGCAGTTCCACCTAAACCAATTCCAACTAAAAGTCCTAAATCGATTTGAAAAAAAATTCCAGTATTTGGACCAGCATACAAAAAATAAATTCCCAAAATATAAAAAACAAAAGCTAAACAAATTGCTTTGTGTCCACCATATTTATCAGCAATGGCTCCAAATATAGGACCTGTTAAACCCCACATTAGCATTTGAATACCTATTGCTAATCCAGATTGAGTTATTGAAATATCTAAATCATTTTTAAAATCCATGAAAAAGAGACCAAAGGTTTGTCTAACTCCAAGAGAAATTAAAACTACAACACAAGCTGCAATCAGTGTTATTAAAGCTGTTTTATTTTTAATAAATTTTTCTGAATTCATCTAACGTGTTTAAGAGATTTTTTTAAATCATCAATGAGATCTTTTGGGTCTTCCAAACCAATGTGAAGTCTTACTAAATGTTCATCATTTGCTAATTTTAGATACTCTCTATTACCTTGTTCACGTTTGTCTTGATATAACGCAAGGCTTTCAAATCCACCCCAGCTATACCCATAACCAAATAGTTTTAAAGAATTAACAAACTTAATTACAGAGTTCTTATTTTTTGATTTAATTTTTAAACCCATTAATCCTGAAGCACCAGAATAATATTTTTTCCACATCCTAAAATTTAAAGAATCTTTTTTATGTGGGTATAAAAGTTTTATGTTTTTATAGTTAGATAAAAACTCAGCTACTTGTTTTGCACTTTTTTCATGCTTGTCTAATCGAACATCTAAAGTTCTAAGTCCTCTTGTTATTAAATATGCATCATCAGGACCAAGTCTTAGACCAGTTATCTTATTTGCTTTATCAATATCTTTAAAAACTTTTTTATTTACAGCCAAACTTCCTCCCATAACATCAGAGTGACCGGAGTAATATTTCGTTGCTGATACAATTGACATATCAAAACCTAGTTTGATAGGTTTAAGAAAGTACGGTGTGCCCCAAGTATTATCTATAGCTGTTAAAATTTTATTTTTTTTTGCAATCGATACTATTTTACCTAAATCTTGAAAGTCAAAAGAGTTACTACCTGGGTTTTCAACAAATATTAATTTTGTCTTTTTGGTTATGTTTTTTTCTAAAGTTTTTAAATCATGTGGATTATAAAAAGTTGTTTTAATATTAAACTCTTTTAAAAAATCTTGTGTTAATAACCTTGTTGGTGAATATGTTGGATCTGCAACAATTATTTCATCACCAGGTCGAACAACACTAAAAATAGCCAAAAAAACAGAACCAAATCCAGTTGGGGTTAGGAATACATGGTGACACTCTTCCATTGTCTTCAATATTTGTGAGAGGATATGAGTAGTTGATGTGCCTTGCCTTCCATAGTCAAAATGACCACCTGTGGGATCTTTTTTGGCTTTATCCTGCATTTTCCTTATATCCTGCATGGATTTAAAAATTATCGTAGATGCTCTTACAACAGGAGGGTTAACTGACTGATTATGGTAATCTTTTGCAGTATGTTTCAAAAAAGTCTTGAATGATTTAGTCATAAAAAATTTGATAAGTTAATAGGACAATGCTATATCCCTCCAAATACGTCAATATAATTATAAATAGGATAATATGGGATACCCAAAAAAACACAGAGGCAGACGAAAAATTGGCTCTAAAAAGAGAAGAGCCAGAAAAAAAAATAAAAAGAAATAAAGACTTTCCGTTAATGAAATCCATAAATAATATACGATTTATAACACTTTGGATTTTCATTATACCTTTTGCAGCTATCAACTCATGTTTGTATATCACAACACAACTACATCATTTAATTAATTCTGATTTTTGGTTGTTTAATGCGTTCCCTTACATTGATGGTCAGGCATCCATAAGTAGAGTTACAAGATTTTTTCCAAATTATTTAATTTTTAAACCAGCAATGTTCTTAACTAGTTATTTATTAGTAAAATATTGGCTTTATAATAAAGAAATTATTAAACATATTGATGACAATCACAAATATATAAGAAAATTTTTTTTCTTTGGTATTGCCTCTGCTGTAATGTTGACACTTCATTCAATATTTTTAGGTATAAAAATTGATTATGATATTTACAAATTATTTAGAAGAGTTGTTTTATTATCATTTATAATTTTTGAAGTTGTTGCACAAACTTATCTTGTTTTGACACTTAATTCTCTTAAAAATAAATTATCACAATATATAAATTATAAAATTTTAAAAATTAAGATTACTTTAGTAATTTTATTAATTGCTGTTGGTTTATTATCTATTCCAATAGTTACTATGCCTGGTAATAAATTTTTAAAACATGCACTAGAGTGGGATTATTTTTTAGGTGTTACGAGTTTCTACTTGTTAACTTTTTTTATGTGGAAAAAAAATAAATAATATGATGGTTTTAACAAAAAAAATTTCTACTACTAATAGCTTTACTCTCTTTTATTTATGATTTTTTTCAATTAATCCTATTTGTATACCCATCCACCACCTAAGACTTTATATCCCTCTGGCTGTTTTGAATAAAACACACATGCTTGGCCTGGTGAAATTCCATACTCTTCTTCAAGTAAATTTACTTTTGCTTTATCATTGTCAATTTTTATAATAGCATTTAATAATTTTCCCGTAGATCTAACTTTAACAAAAATATTTTTTTGAAACTCATCTATATTTGCTAAAATATTTAAATTTTTTAATTTAATTTCTTTTTTTAATAGATTTTTTTTTGAACCAACTATAATTTCATTCATAGTAGCATTTATTTCTATTACATATAATGGTTCATCATGAGCTAACTTAATTCCTTTTCTTTGACCTATTGTGTATTTAATAATTCCGTCATGCACTCCTATTACTTTGCCATCTAAATTTTTAATATTACCTTTTTTCATTGAATCTGGTCTTATTTTTTCAATTACAGAAGCATAGTTACCATTTGGAACAAAGCATATGTCCTGACTGTCAGGCTTGTCAGCTACATTAAGGTCAAGATCTTTAGCAATTTTTCTTGTATCACTTTTTTTAAATTCACCTAAGGGAAATCTTAAAAAATTTAATTGTTCTCTAGTTGTATTAAATAAAAAATAACTTTGATCTCTATCATCATCTACCGCACGGTACATGTTGGTTTCATCTTTGTTGGATACACTCTTTACATAATGACCCGTTACCAAAGCATCCGCCTTAAGTCTTTTTGCTTCCTCAAGTAAATCGGTAAATTTTACAGTTTTATTACATTGGATACATGGTACTGGTGTTTCTCCATTTAAATAAGAGTCTATAAAGCTATCTATAACTCCTTCTTTAAACTTGGTTTGATAATAAAGAATTTTATGTTCTATTTTTAATTTATCAGCAACACGTTTAGCATCTATAATGTCTTGCCCAGCACAGCACTGTTTTGATTTGGATGTTTCTTTGGTATCATTATAAAGCTTCAAAGTAATACCTATAACATTATAACCTTCGGTTTTCATCATGGCAGCCACAGTTGATGAATCTACTCCACCTGACATTGCAACCACTACTAAAGTGTCTTTAGGCTCTTTTTCAATTCCAATTGAATTTAATTTATTCATATTTAATGATTTTTATTCATATATTTTATATAAGCAAATTAAATGATTTTAGATTATGAACCAGGTGACAAAGTCACTAATTTAAATAATAAGGAATGGGGTATTGGTCAAGTTCAGTCAATTATTAATGACAAAGTGACTGTTAACTTTGAAAATGTTGGAAAAAAAGTGATAAATATAAAAATAATTAAATTAGAAAGAATTTATAAATGAATATTGAAGAAACTAAAAAAATAACTCTTTCATTAATAAGTACGTTTAATGAAGCTGGTCAACTTGCTCTAAATCTAAGGAATGCTGGTTTAAAAAAAGAAATTAAACCTGACAATACTCCTGTAAGCAACGGTGACATTGAGGTTAACAAAATATTAACTAAAAGAATATCTGAAGTAACTCCAAATATTGCAATTGTTTCTGAGGAAAATTCAGCACATAAAGATGATAAAAATTTAAAAAATTTTTGGTTAATTGATCCAATAGATGGAACTAAAGATTATATAAGTAATAGAGATGAGTTTACATTGAATGCTGCACTAATATTAAATAAAAAACCAGCTATAGGAATTATTACAGCACCAGCAAAAAAAAGAATATTTTATTCGTATGGATTATCAAATAGTTATGAATTAATTAATAATCAAGAAATAGAATTGATTAATAAAAAAAAAGAATATAGTGAAATAAAAGCCCTTACTTATTCAAATGAAATAAGATCAGATATTTTAGAAATACATCAAAAAAATAAAATTAACTCCTACCAAAAAATGAAAAGTTCATTAAAATTTTGTGTAATCGCAGCTGGTGAATTTGATTTATACGCTGCAGAACCTAGAGCCTGTGAATGGGATATTGCAGCAGGACATGCAATATTAGTGCATGCTGGTGGCATAGTAACTGACTTTGACGGTAATGAGATTTATTATGGAAAACCTGATTTTAAGAATCCGAGTTTAATTTTAAAAAATAAAAATATATTATAATGAATGAACAATTAAGAATAATCCTGATAATAATAGTTTCAGTTTCTATATTTGGTCTATTAATTTTTGTGTATGTTAAAAACTATTTAAAAAATAAAATTGATTATTTGGCAGGTAAAGAAGAAAAGAAAAAATTAAAGTAGTTTAATGATCTTTAAATATTCTGATTGGTCAATATCCATTATTCTTTTTGATGTCCCAAAATCAAAGCCATTTCTAGCAAGAAGTGAGATATCTTTTTTATAAAATAAGGGCCTGTTGTCTTCTGCCCTTGCTGGACCAATTCTTTTTTTTTTACAAATCTTTATACCAGAAAAGAAATCTTGGTCAGAGTTATCCTCTTTAATCTTCTCAATCGACTCTTTGATATATGTTTCATTTATACCTTTGCCCATAAGATAATATCTAATCTTATTTATAGAGCTACCTTTTTGAATTAAACTTCGTGTCTTACTCTCAGAATAAAATTTATCACTAATAAATTTACTTTTTTCAAGGTCAGGCAAAACGATATCAATAAGGTCTGTTATATCTTGTTTTTTAACATTTGGGACGTTCGCTTTGAGGTATTTTTTTAATAAATAGGTTCTTAATTGTTGTTTTGATGGAGCGTATTTTTCAATATAAGCAAAAGAAAAATTCCTCATTTCCTCCATGGTTACCTCTAGTGTTTTTTTTCTATTTCTCATTGGAATCATGCTATCTTGTAATATAAAACACTATAAAATGATTGAACAAATTTATACATTCTTTAATGTTGAAATGATTTACTTATGGCTAAATTTAGGAGTTTTGCCTTTTTGGTGTGTGTTAATATTCTTTCCTCAGTCACAAATATCAAGAACTTTTGTTAGCTCAATTTTTCCAATCTTTATTCTGAGTTTAGTGTATTTTTATTTAGTCTACATTTCTTATATAAATAGCTATGATTTTTTCCAAATTTTTAAACTATATTTGGGATTAAATGAAATTTCTAATTTGTTTGTAAATCAATTTTTCTTAATTTTATTTTGGATTCATTTTTTGGCTTTGAATTTATTTTGTGGTGGATGGATTGTTAATGACTCACAGATGTTTAAAATGAATAAGCTTCTTGTGTCGTTACCACTTATTATTACTTATTTAATAGGTCCAGTCGGAATTACTATATATTGGATAATAAGAATTTTTTATGCAAAGAGAATAAGTCTTTATGACTAAATCAATAGATTTTTATTTTGATTTTATTAGTCCATATTCATATATAGCACATAAAAAAATTTCTGAAATTAACAAAGACAATAATATTATAATAAATTATAAAGGTATCTTGCTTGGAGGTTTACATAAACTTGCGGGCATTACTGCACCATTTTTTCTTAATACAAAAGCTAAGTTTATGATTAGGGATTGTAAAATGATTGCTAAAAAATTTAATTATAATTTTACTTTTAATTCAAACTTTCCAATAAATTCTCTTCAATTAATGCGTGGAACTTTAATCCTAGATGATGAATTAAAAAAATTCTACATAGATAGTGTTTTTAAAGCATATTGGGGTGACGGATTAAATTTAGCTGATGAAATAGTTTTTAACAAACTACTCTTGGATCTAAATATTGATAAGATTTTTTTTTATAATAAAATAAAAGAAAAAAAAATTAAAGAAAAATTAAAAAAATGTACATATGATGCGCTTGATAAAGGTGTTTTTGGTGCTCCCACCTATATTGTTAATAAAAAAATATTTTGGGGACAAGATAGATTGGAGTATGCTTTAGACGAATATAATAAATAGCTTAAACTATTTTAAAATCACTTTGAATTATTGCAGCAAAACCACCATCAATGTGTGAAACTTTTTCAAAACCCATTTCTTTTAATGATTTGGCTGCAAGAGCAGATCGTAATCCACCAGCACAGAATAAAACCATTTCCTTATTCATGTCAATTTTTCCACTTTTAAAATAGGGACCTTTAGGGTCTAACCAAAACTCTAACATTCCTCGAGGTATATGGCTCGATTTTTCAATCCTACCAGTTTTTTCTAATTCTTCTTTTTCTCTAATATCAATTAAGGTGCATGTATCATCATTAGATAACTTTAACGCCTCATTAGCAGTGATAGTCTTAACTTCACTTAATGCTTCAGAAACTAGAGTTTGTGATGATTTAATAGTCATAATATTGTAAAATTTAATTATAAACAATTATATGAAAAAAAACATCATTAAAAAACTATTTATTAAACTCTCAAAAGTTTTGGGTTATGAGATAATTGACCAAAGTGATTTTAGTTCACCCACTCTTCAGAAAGAATTAAACGAAGATCTTTCAACGATAAATGAAAAATCAATTGTTTTGCCTTTGGGTGAAGTAAAAATTACCAAAAAAATAAGCTCTGTGCTTGTTATATTCAGAACTAATACTGATGTTGAGATATGGGATCAAAATAAAAAGAGATTATTTGAAGAACCAAAAATTGAATATTCAATAAGAGCTTTAAAATCACTTATTAAATCAATTAATTTTTCTAAAACAAAATACCCAAATATTAAATTTAAAACAATAATTGTTGATGACAAATCTAAAGAAGAAAATTTAGATAAGCTAAAGAAACTAATTAATGAAAGTAGTTTAAATATAAATATTACTCATTTAAACCATGACAAATATAAAAATACGATTAAACAACAAAAGAATAATCAAACCTTTTCAAATTTAGCAAGTTTGCTTCAGTCTTTTGAATTGGGTAAAGAACATGGTGAAGATTTAATTTTCTTTGTTGAGGATGATTATTTACACTTTGAACCCATGATGGAAGAAATGATTGCATCATATGAAAGAATAGCATCACAAGTTAATAAGGATATCTTTATGTGTCCCGCTGATTACCCATACCTTTATATGAATAATGAAAAAACAAATATTCTAATTGGAAATAAAAGACATTGGAGAACTATTGATAGAACTTTATGTACATTTATGACAACTAAGTCTTTGTTAGATAAGTATTGGGATAACTTTTATAATAATTGCCTAGATAGACATGATCCTTTTGAAAAATATCTAAATGAAATCTATATAAAAGAATTTTGTATCTCACCTTTAAAAAGTCTTTCTTTACATCTAACAAATGTTAATTCTAGTTATGGGCTATCACCATTTATTAATTACAAAAAACTTTGGGATGAAAATCGATAAAATAATGTTTTTTAAATATGCTTGGTTCCAAAACAAAATTTAAAAAAGCTAAAATACCTTTTAGAAAAAATTTAGAAGGTAGATATGTGGCACTAGAACCATTAAATATTAGTAAACATTCTAAAGATTTGTATTTAAATTTTTCAAAAGATAAAAAAAATATCATATGGAAATACTTACCATATGGCCCTTTTAAAAATCATATACATTTTAAAAAATGGTTAAAATCTGAATGCCTAAAAAAAGATCCCTTTTTTTATTCGATCTACTCAAAGAGACTTCAGCAATACTGTGGTATGGCAAGTTATTTAAGAATAGTACCTAAACATGGCTCAATAGAAGTTGGACATATAAATTATTCTCCAACTTTACAAAATACAGTAGAGGGTACCGAGACAATGTATTTAATGATGCTCAATGCGTTTGAAAATTTAGGAAATCGTAGATATGAATGGAAGTGTAATAATTTAAATACAGATTCAAAAAAAGCAGCTTATAGATTGGGTTTTAAATATGAAGGTGTATTTAGACAAATGTTTGTTTTTAAAGGAAGAAATAGAGATTCTGCATGGTTTTCAATTATTGATAAGGAGTGGAAGAAAATAAAACCTAAGTTTAAAAAATATCTCAAGCCATCCAATTTTGATATTAACTATAGACAATTAAAAAAATTATAAAAGAAAAGGCCCCAATTAAGGGGCCTATTTATTAACTTAGAGAGAGAGTTAAGTTATTTTGTTAGTCTCTGATTGCGTAAGCTCTTACACCTATTTCCGCAACATCAGTTCCAAGTTTTTCAGCCTGCTCACTTATTCTTAAACCAATAAATTGCTTCAAAAGAAAGAATACAATGAATGAAAAAATAAATGTAAAGATTGTAACTGACAACACTCCAATTAATTGAGTTGTAAAATTTGTACCAGCAT
>Ga0209709_10004482_pt1 | contig 11232 bp, 8 predicted proteins | sample ArcticOcean_MG_C_2_FD_187435 | JGI IMG/M metagenome (GOLD analysis project Ga0209709, IMG submission 187435) | Marine microbial communities from western Arctic Ocean - ArcticOcean_MG_CB4_136 (SPAdes) (version 2) | ecosystem: Environmental > Aquatic > Marine > Oceanic | place: Arctic Ocean... | reverse complement strand
ATTTAGTTTAATAGAATAGCATTTATCTTTTTTATTTTTTTTTCTATTTCATTAATATACTCGATACAATTAATTCATTTAGGATCTAGACAAGAAAACAATAAAAAAGAACCTTTTACACACCCAGAAAAAAACTACAGAGCAGATATAATAGATGTTAATGGTACCTATTTAGTTAAAACAGTTAGTACTACCGATGTAGGAATTAATCCTTTAGAGATAATTGATAAAAAACATCTTTTGGTTATGTTGCGATATATCTTTCCAAATAAAAACTTTGATATGGTGGAAAAAAATATTGATAAGAAGAAATTTTTTTATTTACAAAAAAATATTAAACCATCTAAGTATAATAAAGTTATGTTACTCGGTGATAAATCAATAAAAATAAACAAAAGACTAACAAGAATTTATCCACAAGAAAACTTATTTAGTCATATTATTGGACAGATTGATGATGATAATCAGGGAATATCAGGTATAGAAAAATTTTTTGATTATGAGTTAAAAAAGGTTAAAGAACCTCTTAAATTGACCGTTGATACTAATATTCAATTTTTAATAAGAGAAGAGCTGCTAAAATTTAAAACAATTTTTAGAAGTAAGGGGGCTGCTGCCATTCTTATGAATGTTAATAATGGAGAAATAATTTCAATGGTTTCACTTCCTGATTTTAATTTAAATAAAAGACAGTCAATCACAGATGTAAACTACATAAATAAAGTTACAAAAGGACTGTACGAATTAGGTTCTGTATTTAAAACTTTCACTATAGCGTCAGGATTTAATGCAGGATTAATTGAACCTGATACAAAATTTTTAGATTCTAAAAAAATTATTTATTGTGATAAAAACCGACCAATTAGAGAGTATGACAATGATATACCTGCAGATTTAACAGTTAAAGAAATTTTAATTAGATCTGGTAATATAGGATCAGTTAGGATTGCAAAAAAAATAGGAGTAAAAAAACATAAGTCATTTTTAAAAAAAATTGGTATTTTAAATCAAATAGAATTTGATATTGAGGAAGTTGGAAGGCCTAGACCTGTAAATTGGAAAGAAGGTTGTAAATTAGAAACAATTTCGTTTGGTCATGGTATTGCGACAACAATTTTACAATTAGCCAAGGGTTATTCTATTATAACTAATGGTGGCTATGATATTAAACCAACTTTAATAAAAAAAAAGATTAGTAAAGAAAGAGATAGAATAAGAATTTTAAACGAGGATGTTTCAAAAAAAATAAATCCTATTTTAAGAAAAATTGTTTCAACAAAAAATGGAACAGCAAAACTGGCAAATGTTCAGGGTTATGATGTTGGAGGTAAGACAGGAACTGCTGAGCAACCAATTGATAAAAAATATTCTAGAATAAAAATAAATACTTTTGCATCAATTTTTCCCACAGAAAATCCTAAATATGTTTTGGTAGTAATGCTTGAATCAACAAAAAATAATAAAGAATATATATATAAATATAGAGATGGTTCAGGATTTGAACTGAAGGGTAGTCCAAGAAATACAGCTGGGTGGACATCAGTTGAGGCAGCAGGGAAAATTTTAGACAAAATAGGACCTATTCTAGCCACAAAATATATAGAAAATTAGTTCATACATGATCATTGGAAATTTTATTAAAGAGATAGAATTAAAATATAAAAATTATTATTTTTCAGGCCTTTGCTTTGATAGTTCAAAGTGCAAAAAAAATAATATTTTTTTTGCAATCAAGGGAACCAAAATAGATGGTAATAAATTTATTAATCAGGCCATTCAAAAAGGTGCAAAAATTATTATTTCTAATCAAGAATTTGAAGGTATAAGAAAAAAAATATTATTTTTAAGGTCTCGTAATGTAAGAAAATCCTTATCAGAACTCTCATTCACAATTTACAAAAATAAACCAAAAAATATAATTGCAGTAACAGGCACAAATGGAAAATCTTCAGTTGCTGATTTTTATTTTCAAATTTTAAGATTTAATAAAAAAAAAGTAGCCTCAATTGGAACCCTGGGTATTAAAACAAAGGATTATATAAAAAAGGTTTCAAACACAACAATTGATCCAATTACTTTAAGTATTATTTTAAGTAAACTTAAAAAAGAAAAAATTAACAATGTTATATTGGAGGCATCTAGTCATGGACTTAAGCAAAATAGATTAGATGGCTTAAAATTTAAAACAGGTATATTTACTAATTTATCTCATGATCATTTAGATTATCACAAAACATTTAATGATTATCTTAAATCAAAATTATATCTTTTTGAAAGATTACTAGAAAAAAATGCCAACATAATTACAGACACAGAAATTCCTCAATATAGAAAAATTAAAGAAATAGCCTTAAACAATAGATTTATTATTAAAACAATTTCAAACAAAGGTGGAAATTTAGAGATAATTTCTCATGAGTATCATGATGAAAAACAAATAGTCAAAATAAAATATAATAAAAATATATACAAATTTGAAACAAAGTTAATTGGTAAGATTCAGATAAAAAATATTTTAATGGCAGTGATAGCTGCAAACAAAAGTAACTTAAGCATTAAAAAAATAATCAATACTATTCAAAATCTAAAACCAGCAAGTGGAAGATTAGAACAAATTGGAAATATTAAGAATAATTCAAAAGTTATTCTGGATTATGCTCACACCCCTGATGCGCTAGAAGCATCTTTAGGGAGCTTAAAAGAACAATTTAAAAATAGGAAAATTTCAATAGTTTTTGGTTGTGGTGGTGACAGAGATAAAACAAAAAGATCAATGATGGGTAAAATTGCTAATCATTATTGTGATAGAATTTATCTAACTGATGATAATCCAAGATATGAAAATCCAAAAAAAATAAGAATTTCCATAAAAAAAAATATTAATAAATCTAAAATCTATGAGATTTCAAATAGAGCTAATGCTATCAAGAAAGCAATATCTGAACTCAAAACTGGTGATATTTTAATAGTTGCGGGAAAAGGTCATGAAACAACTCAAGAATATAAAAAAATTAAAAAATTATTTTCTGATCAAGCGCAAATATTAAAGAATATTGCAATTAAAAATAAGTCACTTTCAAATAACCTTAAATTAAATATTTTAAAGGAATTAAGTAATGCAAATAATATTTCGCCAAAACTAAAAATTAACAAAGCATCGATTAACTCTAAAGAAATTAAAAAAAATAATGTTTTCTTTGCTATTAGGGGTAAAAATAAAGATGGTAATTTATTTATTAAAGAGGCTTTAGGTAAGGGAGCATCTTTGGCAATAATTAATCATAAAAAAAAATCAAAAAAAGAAATAGTAGTAAAAGATACTTTAAAGTTTCTAACAGAAGCATCATCCATTCTAAGAGAAAATCTATCAAGTAAAATTATATCTATAACAGGAAGTTGTGGAAAAACTTCACTTAAAGAACTATTAGGAAGATCCTTGAATAAAATTAGTCAAACAACCTATTCTCCAAAATCATTTAATAATAAATTTGGTGTCCCATTAAGCTTATTTAATTCAAAAAAAAATGATACTTTTGGTATTTTTGAAATTGGAATGGATAAGAGAGGAGAAATTGACTATTTATCAAAAATTATAAAACCTGATGTCGGTGTGATCACAAATATTTCATATGCTCATATCAAAAATTTTGAAAATATTAATCAAATAGCTTTAGCAAAATCTGAGATTATTAAAAATATAAAAGATAATGGTTATCTTGTTTTAAACAAAGATGACAGATTCTATAATTTTCATAAAAAAATAGGATTAAAAAAAAATTTGAAAATTTTATCTTTTAGTTTAAAAAATAAAAGTGCAACAACACATTTAAATTCAATTTCAAAAGAAAAATCTAAATATAAAATTTATGTAAATATTGATAAGACAAAAAAATTCTTTTATTCAAATTCTTTTTTTGAAAATGATTTAAAAAATTTATTAGCATCAATTACGATTATATCAATTTTTAAAAATATACATAAATTAGATAAAAATATCTTTTATGATCATAAAGTAACAGTTGGTCGTGGCGATATAGTAAAAGTGAAATTATTTAAAAAAAATTTATATCTTGTGGATGAGAGTTATAATTCAAATCCATTATCTTTAAAATCAGCAATAAAAAATTTTGATATGATTAAAGTTAATAATTCAAAAAAACATTTATTGCTTGGTGATATGTTGGAATTAGGAAAATATTCAAAAAAATTACATATAAAAATTGGAAAAAGTATTAACAAAACTTCTCTTAAAAATATTAATGTTATTGGAGGTCATGTTAAATGGGTTTTTAAAAACCTTAATAAAGATAAAAAAGGCAGTATTATTAAAAAGAAATCAGAAATTATTGATTTGATTAAAAACAATTTAAATAATAATGATTATTTAATGATTAAAGGTTCTAACTCTACCGGTCTTAACATTATAGCTAATCAAATAAAAAAAGGTAAAATTCATGCTTTATAGTCTTATTTCTCAATTAGTAGACCAATACAGCTTCCTTAATGTATTCAAATATCTTACTTTTAGAACGGGGTTAGCGATGTTTACCTCGATGATTATAGTCTTGTTGGTTGGTACTCCATTTATTAAATTTTTTTCTGCAAGACAAATCTTAGATCCAATAAGAAAAGATGGTCCACTAGAACATATTGTGAAAAAAATTGGAACTCCTACAATGGGTGGTGTTTTAATATTATTAGGCTTATTTTCTGGCATATTTTTGTGGGGAGATTTATCAAATTATCACATATGGTTTTTGCTTTATATAGTAACAAGTTTTGGTTTGCTTGGCGCTTTTGATGATTATAAAAAAATTAAATTTAAAAATTCTTCTGGTATCTCACTCAAATTTAAACTTATCTCGCAAATTTTAATAGCTACAGTAGGTATATTTGGATTGTCACAATTATCTCAAAATATTGAATTAACAAATTTATACTTTCCATTTTTTAAAAATTTAATCATAAACTTGGGTTGGTTTTTTATACCATTTTCTGTATTCATAATTGTAGGCTCTTCAAATGCAGTTAATCTAACTGATGGACTTGATGGACTAGCAACAGTGCCAGTCATATTGGTAGCAGGATGTTTTGCATTTATAAGTTATGTGACAGGAAATATAGTTTTTTCAGAATATTTGAATATACCTTATCTTGAAGGTATGGGTGAAGTGTCTGTTTTTTGTGGATCAATTATTGGAGCATGTTTAGGTTTCTTATGGTTTAATGCACCACCTGCTAAAATATTCATGGGTGACACAGGCTCCTTAGCACTTGGTTGATCATTAGGTGCAGTGGGGATAATTACCAAACATGAAATAGTTTTGGCAATAACAGGTGGCTTATTTGTCTTAGAAGCTGTTTCTGTGATTGTACAAGTAATATCTTTTAAGCTGACAGGTAAAAGAGTTTTTAGAATGGCTCCTATACATCATCATTTTGAAAAAAAGGGCTGGCCAGAATCTACTGTTGTAATCAGGTTTTGGATTATAGCAATAATTCTTGCAATGATTGGTTTGGCAACATTAAAACTTAGATAATGTTAAATAATCTAAATATTTTTTACAAGAAAAAAATTTTGATTTATGGTTTAGGAAAAAGTGGATTGTCTGTTCTAAAATTTTTAAAAAAAGACAATAAAATCACAACTCATGATGACAAAATAAAAGCTGATAATAAAAAAATAACAAAAACTAAATTTGATTATATAATAATTAGCCCAGGTATAGATATTAATCAATGCAAATTAAGTAAATTTTTAAAGAATAATTTAAAAAAAATTTATACTGACTTAGATATTTTTTATAACCACCATAAAGAAAATAATAAGATAACAATCACTGGAACTAACGGTAAATCAACTACTGCTAAAATCTTATATGATGTATTAAGTGATCAGAAAGTAGATGTTAGACTAGTAGGTAATATTGGTAATCCAATACTTTTAGAGAAAAAGGTAACAAATAGAACAGTTTTTGTAATAGAAGCCTCATCATATCAGCTAGAATACAGTAAATTATTTAAATCAAATATATCACTTATTTTAAATATATCACCAGACCACCTTGAAAGACATAAGACTATAAATCAATATGTAAGTGCTAAATTTAAACTGGTAAAAAATCAATCCAAGAAAGATGTTGCAATTTTAAATGTAAAAAATTTTTATATTAAGCGAGAATTAGAGTCTAAAAATTATTTACCTAAAATAATAAAAATTAAAAAAAACATAGACAACAATTTCTTAAAAAAAATAAATAATGGATATTTTAACACTGAAGGAAATAAAGAAAATTTAAAATTTATTTTAGAAATTGCTAAAATATTAACCCTTAAAAAAGACCTTCTAGTTAAAACATTAAAAAAATTTGAGGGACTAAAATATAGGCAAGAAATAATTTTTCAGTCAAATAAATTAACAATTATTAATGATTCAAAAGCTACATCTTTTTCTTCATCAGCAAGTTTATTAAAATCACTAACAAATGTTTACTGGATAGTTGGTGGTCAAGCTAAGAAAGGAGACAAGCTATTATTATCTAAAAAAAAATGTAAAAATATCAAAGCATATATTTTTGGAAAAAATAAAAATTTTTTTATAAGAAATATAAAAAAGTTTATGAAATATGAATATTTTTTAGATTTAAAAAATTTAGTCAAAAAATTGTCTTTAGAGATTGAACTTGATAAAAATAAAACTCATAAAACAATTTTATTTAGTCCATCAGCAGCATCATTTGATAATTTTAAAAATTTTGAGAAACGTGGGGAATACTTTAATCAACTTATTAAAAAATATATGAATGCTTAATTTTAATTTAATATATAAATTTTATTATCAATGGTGGAAAAATATAGATAAAACGCTTTTTATAATAATAATATTTTTATTTAATTTGGGTTTATTTTTTTCTTTAGTGTCAACTTCTTTAATTGCTTCTGATAAATTAGATACCAATAATTATTTTTTCTTCTTCAAACATTTGACATATATTTTTATAGGCATTTTTGTTTTGATATTTTTTTCATCTCTAAGTAAAGAAAACCTCTTTAAAATTTCTTTTTATCTTTTTTTAATGTCTTTATTTTTTTTATTCTTAGTGCCAGTTTTAGGTACAGAAGTAAAAGGATCTAAAAGATGGCTTAATCTTTTTTTTCTACCAAGGTTCCAACCAATAGAGTTAGTTAAACCATTTATAATTATCTTTATTTCTACAATTTTGTGTAGTGAAAAAAGTTTTAATATTTACTTTAAATATTTATTAACATTCATAGCTATTGTACCTGCTTGTCTTTTATTAATGATGCAACCTGATATTGGACAAACACTACTCATTTTTCTAGCTTGGGCTACTTTAGTTTTTATCTCTGGTATTAGTTTGTCAATAATTTTGATTTTTTTAAGTTTTTCATTATTATCTTTATTTTATATATTTTTTTTTATCCCTAAATTTACCTATATAAAAGACAGAATTTTATCATTTTTTAATCCAAATGATGGAACGCATAACTTTCAATCTGATAAAGCAATTGATGCGATTAGTAGTGGTGGCTTCTTTGGAAAAGGAATTGGTGAAGGTACCTTAAAGAATATGGTACCAGAGGCCCACACAGATTATATTATTTCTGTAATTTCAGAAGAATTTGGTGTTGTAGCAATTATACTATTGTTGATTTTATTCTTATTTTTTATCTTTACCGTCTTCAAAAAAATATATTTAGAAAAAAATGAAAAAATTAAATTAATTTTAACTGGAACTATGTGCTTAATTATTTTTCAGGTTTTGATACATATTGGAGTTAATATTAGACTGTTTCCTACAACGGGTATGACTTTACCTTTCTTAAGTTATGGGGGATCATCAATTGTAGGTGTATCAATATTATCTGGAATAATATTAAATTTAACAAAAAGACAAATTGATTAAATGACACAACGAATTTTAATTAGCACAGGAGGATCAGGTGGTCATGTTGTTCCTGCCACCATATTGTATGAACATTTAAAAAATCAATTTAATGTATCTATGTCTACAGACTATAGGGGAGTTAAGTTTCTAGATAAGAATAAATATAACTTAGAAATTTTTAATGTAACTCCAATATCGAAAAATATTTTTTTAATACCTTTTCAGTTTTTTTTAATAATTTATTTAATTATAAAGTCTATTTTTTTTTTAAGTAAAAGAAAAATAGATATATTAATTTCAACAGGTGGCTATATGTCTCTACCTTTATGTTTAGCTTCAAAAATTTTAAATATTAAGATCTTTTTATTTGAACCAAATATGGTTTTAGGAAGATCAAATAAATTTTTTATTAAATCATGTGTAAAAATTTTTTGCTATTCTGATAAAATTAAAAATCTTCCTAATAAATATGCAGGTAAGATCAGTGTAATCCCAGCATTATTAAGAAAAAAATTTTATGATGTTAAAAAAGCTGAAGGCATCGATAGGGATATTAACTTATTGATAATAGGAGGGAGCCAGGGAGCAAAAATATTTGACACATTGCTTAAATCTTCAATAATTGAATTATCAAAAAAATACATTTTAAAAATCTATCAACAAACTAATTCACTTAATTTTGAGATATTAAAAGATTTTTATAAAGATAATAATATTGATTACGAATTATTTGATTTTAATGAGGATGTTTCAAATCTTATGAGTAAATCAAATATATGCATTACTAGAGCAGGAGCCTCAACATTAGCTGAGTTAGTCTTTTTAAATTTACCTAGTGTGGCAATACCTCTGCCCACTTCAAAAGATAATCATCAATTTGAAAATGCTTTTTTTTATAATGAAATTGGCTGTAATTGGATTTTAAATCAAAATGAAATCAATGATAAGGATGTAACAAATAAATTATTCAATATTATACATAACAAAGACGGAATCTTAATTAAAAAGATGAATATGAAAAATTTTAGCTATCAAAATACTTGGAATAATATAAATCAGAAAATTATATCGGTTATTAATGAAAATAGAATTAGCAAAAACTGAAATTATACATTTTATTGGAATAGGTGGGATTGGTATGAGTGGACTTGCGCTTATAATGAAAGGGATGGGTTTTAATGTTCAGGGTAGTGATGTTATTATTAACAAGAATATTGAAAGATTAAAAAAAGATAAAATCAAGATCAATATTCAACACAACAAAAAAAATATAATGAGGGCCACTATTGTGGTTGTTTCCTCCGCTATCAAAAAAAATAATCCAGAGTTAATTGAAGCAATAAAAAAACAACTACCGATTTATAAACGTGGAAAAATGTTGGCCAATATAGTGTCTTTGACTAAAAATATTGTTGTGACTGGATCTCATGGTAAAACCACAACCACATCTTTATTAGCCACAATATTTTCAAAAACAAAATTAGATCCAACAATAATAAATGGTGGAGTTCTTAATGCAATTAACAACTCAGCTAAACTAGGAAAAAGTGATTGGTGTATATTAGAAGCTGATGAATCTGACGGAAGTTTTATTCATGTGCCACCAACTTATTCTATTGTTACAAATATAGATCGTGAACACATGGATTATTACAATTCAATGAGTGATCTTAAAAATTTATTTATAAAGTTTATTAATAAAGTTCCATCATTTGGAAAATCATTTATTTGTATTGATGATAAAAATAATAATGATTTATTAAAAAAGATAAAAATAAAAAACTTTTATACATATGGAATAAATTCAAAATCACAGTTTCGTATTAAGAATATTAAACAAGTAAAAGAATTTTCTGAGTACGATCTAGTAATTAAGTTACCAGGAAAAAGAAATACAATTATTAATAAAATTAAGATACCTCTTCTTGGGATTCACAATATTCAAAATTCAACAGCTGCCGCCGCAGTAGCATTAACAATTGGGATTTCTCAAAATATTATTAAAAATGGATTAAAAGAATTCAAGGGTGTTCAAAGAAGATTTAACAAAATTTTTACATATAGGGAAACTAACTTTTATGATGACTATGCGCATCATCCAACAGAAATTAAAGAAGTTTTAAATGGAGTTAGAGCTGTTTATAAAAAAGAAGAAGTTATATGCATATTCCAACCACACAGAATATCCAGATTAAAAGATCTTAAAAAAGAATTTAGTTTATCATTTAAGAAAGCAGATACTGTAATTTTATGTCCAGTTTATGCAGCAGGTGAAAAGATAAAATTAGGATTTAATTATAGTAGCTTTGCAAAAGACATTATTAAAAACTCAAAAGTTAAACTATTTATGGTTAATGACCAATATGAATTAGCAAAGTTAATAAAAAGTACTATATACGGAAAAAAAATAGTCGTTGGTATGGGTGCAGGTACTATTTCAACATGGATGAGGGAACTACCAAGTTTAATATAATGCTATCAGAAGAATTAAAAAAATTTTCAAATGAAGTTAGAAGTAAAATTTATTTTGAATATGATTTAAAAAAAAGCAATTGGTTTAATATTGGTGGCAAAGCTAAAATTTACTTTAGACCCGACAATTTATCTGATCTGATATTATTTTTAAAAAAATTTGGAAATAAAGAAAAAATTTATATTTTAGGAGCAGGATCAAATACCCTTATAAGTGACAATACATATGATGGTGCAGTTATTAGATTGGGGAAAAATTTTTCTAATATTTCAATATTACCCAATGGTTTAATAGTTGCAGGTAGTGCCTGTCTGGATAAAAAATTATCAGATTTTGCTTTAGAAAATGGAATAGGAAGTTTTGAATTTTTAGCATGCATCCCGGGGACTGTTGGTGGTGGGTTAAAGATGAATGCAGGATGTTTCAACAAAGAATTTAAAGATATACTGATTTCAATACAGGCAATTGATAAAGAAGGTAGGGTTTTAACAATACCAGCAAATAAAATTCTGTTTAGATATAGAAGCAACGATTTATCAGATGATTTAATATTTTTAAGCGCTTCTTTTAAAGGTGAAAAAAAAGATAAAGATAAGATTAAAAAAGAAATTTTTGAATTAAAAAATAGAAAAGACAGCACCCAACCAACAAAAATTAAAACAAGTGGTAGCACCTTTAAAAATCCAACAGATCAATCTGATAAAAAAGTTTGGCAATTAATAAAAGAATCAGTACCACTAGATACAAGTTTTGGAGATGCTTGTATTTCAGCTAAACATTGTAATTTCTTTGTTAACAAAAATAATGCTAGTTTTGATGATATGAATAAACTGATAAAATTTGTTCAAG
>Ga0209709_10004481_pt1 | contig 11234 bp, 8 predicted proteins | sample ArcticOcean_MG_C_2_FD_187435 | JGI IMG/M metagenome (GOLD analysis project Ga0209709, IMG submission 187435) | Marine microbial communities from western Arctic Ocean - ArcticOcean_MG_CB4_136 (SPAdes) (version 2) | ecosystem: Environmental > Aquatic > Marine > Oceanic | place: Arctic Ocean... | reverse complement strand
TATCTAATTTTACTACTAACGGTGAAAAAATATTTAAAAAAAAAATTAATCTTGGTTTAGACCTACAAGGAGGATCATATCTATTATTAGAAATAGATAACAAACCAGTTATAGAACAAAAATTACAAAATACTTTACTAATTCTTAGAAAGTATTTTAAAGATAATAATATTAAATATCAAAATTTAAAAATTAGAAAAAATCAATTTATTGCTTTTGATATAAATTTTGATGAGATCAAAAAAACAAAAGATTTATTTACCGATGAAAATAGCGATATAAATCCTTACTATAATCAGTTTAAATCACATCAATTTGATCTAGAAATAACAAATAACACTTTTAAATTAGAGTTTTCTAAATATGGTTTAATCCAAATTAAGAATTCATCTTTAGACCAAGCATTAGAAATTGTAAGAAGACGTATTGATGAGGTTGGGACAAATGAACCTAATATAGTAAAAAGAGGAAATAATAGAATTCTTGTTGAATTACCAGGTTTAGATGACCCTATGAGAATTAAAAATTTGCTTGGAAAAACTGCGAATTTAACTTTTAGGTTTATTGTAAAAAATACCGAAGAAACGTTTGGTGTTGAAAAACTATCTTTTGAGGATGAATTAGAAAAAGCTTTAGTAAGCAAAAGAATAGTTATTAGTGGAGAAAATTTATTAGATGCTCAGCCAAGTATGGACAATCAAACAAATCAAACAGTTGTCACATTTAATTTAGATAGAGTTGGAGCAAAGAGATTTGCTAAAGCTACAAAAACAGGAATTGGAAAAAGGTTAGCGATTGTATTAGATGGAAAAATTGTAAGTGCACCCGTTATTCAAAGTGCTATTGTAGGAGGCGCTGGACAAATCAGTGGTAATTTTACTTTTCAATCAGCAACAGATTTGGCATTATTATTAAGATCTGGTGCATTGCCAGCCCCACTAAACATTATCGAAGAAAGAACTGTTGGTCCAGGTCTTGGCCAAGATTCTATAGATGCTGGGATTTTTGCTTTATTAATTGGTTTTCTATTAGTAATAATTTTTATGTTTTTTAAATATAGAATTTTAGGACTTATAGCTAATGTTACTTTGATTTTTAATTTATTTCTTTTATTGGGCATACTAACAATGTTTGAAGCAACCCTAACTCTTCCTGGAATAGCCGGTATAATTTTAACTGTAGGTATGGCAGTTGATGCGAATGTTTTAATTTTTGAAAGAATTAAAGAAGAATCCAATAATGAAAAAAATAAAATTATAGCTTTTGATAGAGGTTATGCTAAATCAAAGACCGCTGTAATTGACGCAAATATTACTACATTAATAGCTGCTGTAATCTTATTTTTAATGGGATCTGGTCCAATTAAAGGATTTTCAATAACATTAGGTGTTGGCATTTTTACCACATTATTTTCTGTTTATTTTATAGCCAGATTACTAACGTCTATCTATGTATCTAAAAATAAAGCTAAAGAAGGTTTAATATAATGCAAAAAAAAATCATATCTTTTAATAGTTATTATAAATTATTTAATTTAGTTTCATTATTCTTGATAGTTACCTCCCTTCTTTTATTATCCTTTAAAGGTTTAAATTATGGTGTTGATTTTAAAGGAGGAACAATTATTGAGTTAAGAACAAATGATAACTCTCTAACAATTTCTAAGTTAAGACAATCATTCACTAGAATGAATCTGGGTGATATATCTGTAAAAGAGTTTGGTAAAGCTAATGATTATTTAGTTAAGTTTGAAAAAAAAGACAGTAATAATGCAAATTTTATATCTGAAATTAAACAAAAACTTGAACAATCTGTTGGTCCGGTATTTAACTTCAGAAGAGTTGAAAGTGTTGGTCCAAAAGTCAGTACTGAGTTATTACGTTCTGGAATAATTGCTATTGTATTGTCTTTAGCGGCTATGCTTTTTTATATATGGATTAGATTTGAATGGCAATTTAGCCTTGGAGCTATATTAGCATTATTTCACGATGTTATAATAACTCTAGGTTTTTTTTCATTTTTTAATTTAGAAATTAATCTATCAATTGTCGCTGCAGTATTGACAATCGTAGGTTATTCAATGAATGATACAGTGGTAATATTTGACAGAGTCAGAGAAAATTTAAATAAGTTTTCTGATATTAAAATTTTTGATTTAACAAATATTTCTATTAATGAAACTTTATCTAGAACAATCATCACATCGATTACTACTTTACTAGCTTTATTATCGATTTATTTTTTTGGTGGCGAAGTTTTAAAAGGTTTTTCGTTAGCTATGATTTTAGGAGTTATTTTTGGAACTTATTCTTCTATCTATATTGCTAATCCAGTTTTAGTCTATTTAAGAGTTTCACAAAAAACTATTATTAAAGATGATAAAAATTAGTATAAGTTTTGAGCCGCAACCATAGTAAGCAGCATAGGAAGCGATAATAATGTATTAGTTCTTGAAAATAGCATTGCGGTTCTAGCAGATTTTGCTTTTGTTTCAGGGTCAACTTCTACAATTCCTAAAGCTTTCTTTTGATTTGGCCATATAATAAACCAAACATTAAAAGCCATATATAGACCCAGCCACATTCCAATACCAATAGCTGTATTTTTTCCACCACCAGAAGTAATACCTAATGTCATAGCTTCATGTAAATAACCACTTAAGTATGCTAGCAACAATCCAGAGATAATAGTTAATAATGCAGCCCATCTAAAATAGAATAGAGCAGCAGGAGCTATAACTTTTCCAATCGCTGGTTTTTGTTCATCAGGGATTTTTGACATATTTGGAATTTGTACAAAATTGAAATACCATAATAAACCAATCCACATTATTGCTACAGTTACGTGTATTAATCTAGTAAACCAACTCCAAAAAAGCAAATCAAAATCAAAGCCATCGTTAGCAAAAAATAATCCTAAAAACAGAATTATAGCCAATGCTAATGAAGAGTGAATAGTTTTTGGAAGTGATGACAGTAAATTACCCATAATTTTCAAACTTATACACTATAATTATTAATATTCTAAGCAGTTTTTTTAAACTGATTATTCATCATTATTTTTAAAAATTCACCCGTGTAACTACCCTTAATATTGATAATTTCTTCTGGTTTGCCTTCTGCTATTATGTTTCCACCTTTTACACCACCCTCTGGTCCCATATCAACAATATAATCAGCAGTTTTTATTACATCCAAATTGTGCTCTATAACAACTACAGTATTGCCTAAAGCAACAAAAGTATGTAAAATCTCTAAAAGTTTTTTTATGTCATGTTGATGCAAACCTGTTGTTGGTTCATCTAAAATATACATAGTTCTCCCAGTTGATCTCTTTGATAATTCTTTTGCAAGTTTAATTCTTTGTGCTTCTCCACCTGATAAAGTTGTAGCTTGTTGTCCAATTTTTATATATCCGAGACCTACTCTTTTAAGAGTAAGTAATTTTGTTTTGATATTAGAAATATTTTCAAAATATTCACATCCTTCATCAACTGACATATCCAATACATCTGCAATACTTTTATTTTTGAATTTAATTTCAAGTGTTTCGCGGTTATACCTTGTTCCTTTACATTCATCACATTGAATATAAACATCTGGTAAAAAATGCATTTCATATGTTATTACACCATCACCTTCGCATGCTTCACATCTTCCGCCTTTAACATTAAATGAAAATCTTCCAGGTTTATATCCTCGAGTTTTCGACTCTGGTAGTGCTGTGAACCAATCTCTTATTGGACCAAATGCTCCTGTATAAGTCGCAGGGTTAGACCTTGGTGTTCTTCCAATAGCTGATTGATCTATATCAATTATTTTATCAATAAGTTCTACCCCTTTATAATTCTTGAATGCTTTCGGAATTTTTCTAGCTTTATTATTTAAAGTTAAATTAAGAGCATGATATAATGTTTGCAAAATTAATGTTGATTTACCACTTCCAGAAACTCCAGTTACACATGTAAAGTTTCCTAGTGGTATTTTAAGATTTACATTTTTAAGATTGTTACCACTAGCTCCAATGATTTCAACAAATCTACCATTTTTAGCCAACCTTCTTTTTTTTGGGATGTCTATGAATTTTTTACCAGATAAATATTGTCCAGTAATACTGTTTTTATTTTTTAATATATCCTGGTATGAACCTTGTGCTACAATTTCACCACCATTAGTTCCAGCCTCAGGGCCTATATCAATTATATGATCGGCATTTTCCATTGTTTCGGTATCATGCTCTACAACAATAACTGTATTACCTAAATCTCTTAGTCTTTTTAATGCATTGATTAATTTAACATTGTCCTTTTGATGTAGTCCAATTGAAGGTTCGTCTAAAACATAAAGTACACCCGTTAAACCAGATCCTATTTGTGAAGCGAGCCTAATTCTTTGAGCTTCACCGCCAGATAATGTTCCAGATTCTCTTGATAAGGTTAAATAATCAAGACCTACATTTAATAAGAAATTAAGTCTTTCGTTGATTTCTTTTAAGATATGTTCTGCTATTTTAAATTGTCTTTTATCAAGTTTAGTTTCTAATTCTTTAAACCATTGAGCAGCATTAAGAATTGATTTTTGTGTTACATCGCTTATATTAAGACTATCAATTTTAACACATAAGGCTTCTTCTTTTAGTCTATTACCATTACAACTTTCACAATTAGAATCTGATTGATATTCTGCGATTGCTTCTCTTTTCCACTCACTATCAGATTCTAGAAATCTTCTTTCTAAATTATTTATAACTCCTTCAAAAGTTTTTTTATGAGAATATTTTTCATATCCATCATCATAATTGAATTTGATTTCCTCTTCATCAGATCCAAATAAAATTATATCTTTAATTTTTTTTGGAAGTTTTTTCCATTTTTCACTTAGTGAGAATCCGTAATGTTTACTTATTGAAGCTAAAGTTTGTGCATAATAAAGTGTAGTAGATTTTGCCCATGGTTCAATTGCTCCATCAGCGATACTTTTTTTATCATCTGGAACAACTAAATTTGGATCAACATTTAACTTAATACCAATACCCTCACATTCAGCACAAGCACCAAAAGGACTATTAAATGAAAATAGTCTTGGTTCAATTTCTTCAATAGTAAATCCACTTTCTGGACATGCAAATTTAGTTGAATAAACTAATTTCTCAGTTTTTCTAAACTTCTTAGGAAGTGTTTCGTTTTCATATTCAACGAACAATAAACCATTAGATAAATTTATTGCTGCCTCTATACTTTCTGCCAGTCTATTACCAAGACTTGAGTTTAAAACAATTCTATCTACTAAAACTGAAATATCATGTTTAATTTTTTTATTTAAATCAGGCGCTTTATCAATGTCATATAATATTTCATCAATCTTAATTTTTCTAAAACCTCTTTTTTTGTAACCAAGTATATCTTTTTTATATTCACCCTTACGTCCTCTTACTACTGGAGAATAAAGATATACAGTCGATTTTTTTGGTAGTTTTTTAATTAAATCAACAATTTGTGTTATGGTTTGAGATGTGATTGCCTTACCTGTGAATGGTGAGTACGGTACACCCGCTCTTGCAAATAAGACTCTCATGTAATCATATATTTCAGTAACAGTTGCTACTGTAGATCTAGGATTTTTTGATGTATTTTTTTGCTCTATTGCTATAGCTGGGCTTAATCCTTCTATTAAATCGACATTTGGTTTTTTCATCTTATCTAAAAATTGTCTAGCGTATGCTGATAAACTCTCAACATATCTTCTTTGACCTTCTGCGTAGACTGTATCAAATGCCAATGAAGATTTTCCTGATCCAGAAAGTCCAGTTATGACTACAAATTGATCTTTAGGAATTTCTAAAGAAATATTCTTTAGGTTGTGTTCTTTTGCACCTTTAATAACTATCTTTTTGATCATAATTTTTCTTGCTTTAAATTAATAAAATTATTATTCAGGTTAAATTGTGATATAAAAATAAATAATTTAATTAACAATTTATAAATATTATGGCTGGAAGTTTAAATAAAGTATTATTAATTGGGCGTTTAGGCGCAGACCCAGAAGTCAAACAAATGGTTAACGGTAAAAGTGTTGCTAGATTGAGTTTGGCAACAAGCCAATCGTGGAAAGACAAAACTACCGGGGAAAAGAAAGAAAAAACAGAATGGCACCGTATAGTTGTATTTAATGAAGGGTTAGTAAACGTTGTTCAACAATACCTTAAAAAAGGTGCTCAGGTTTACATAGAGGGTCAATTATCTACTAGAAAATGGAAGGATGAACAATCTGGTCAAGACAAATACTCAACAGAAATTTTAATTCAAGGATATAATTCATCCTTAACAATGCTGGGTGGTAGTTCTAGTGGTGGTATTCAAAATGATAAAACACCATTTGTTTCGAAAGATATTGACGATTCAAATAAAGCTTCAAATGATATGGATGATGAAATTCCTTTTTAGTCACTATGCAAATAAACGAAATTCCTAAAGATACCTCAAGCACTAAGTCTATCACAATGTATGATGAGATAAGCTCATCATATCTATCGTATGCAATGAGTGTTATAGTTAGTAGAGCACTACCAGATGTGAGGGATGGTTTAAAACCAGTTCATCGAAGAATTCTTTTTGCTATGTATAGAGGTGGCTATGATTGGTCTAAACAATTTAGAAAATCTGCTAGAATTGTTGGTGATGTGATAGGTAAGTATCACCCCCACGGTGATCAATCTGTATATGACGCTTTAGTTAGAATGGTACAAGATTTTTCTATGAGCTTACCATTGGTTGATGGTCAGGGTAATTTTGGTTCTGTTGATGGAGATCGTGCAGCTGCTATGAGATATACAGAAACTAGACTTTCAAAAGTTTCTCAATTTTTAATTGATGATATCGATAAAAATACCGTTTTGTTTAAAAGTAATTATGATGAAACTGAAAAAGAACCCGATGTACTTCCCGCACAGTACCCTAATCTTTTAGTTAATGGTGCAGGTGGTATTGCGGTAGGAATGGCCACAAGTATACCTCCACATAATTTAGGTGAAATCATTAATGGAACATTGGCTCTTATAGATAATAAAGAAATTAAAATTAAAGAATTAATGAAACATATACCAGGTCCAGATTTTCCAACTGGAGGTGTAATTATTGGTAAAGATATAATTAAACAAGGTTATAATAGTGGTCGCGGTTCTTTTAAAATTAGAGGTGAAATTAAAGTTGAGAATTTAAAAAATAATAGAGATAGACTTGTAATTACATCTATACCATATCAGGTTAATAAGTCTGTTTTAAATGAAAGAATAGCACAGTTGGTTCGTGAAAAAAAAATTGAAGGAATAAGAGATATTAGAGATGAATCAAACCGTGAAGGTATAAGGGTAGCTATTGATTTACGTAATGGTGTTGAGCCAGAAACAGTTAAAAGACAATTATACAAAAATACTTCTGTGGAAAGTTCTTTTGGTTTTAACACTCTGGCCATTGTTGACGGTAAACCCAAGACTTGTAACTTAAAAGATTTTTTAGAAAATTTCTTAAAATTTAGAGAAGATGTTGTAATAAAAAAAACAAAATTTGATCTTAAGAAAGCTGAAGATAGGGCTCACATATTAATAGGGCTATCAGTATCAGTGGAAAACTTAGATAAAATTATTAAAATAATAAGATCATCTAAAACACCAGATGACGCTAAAAAAACACTTTTAAATACAAAATGGAAAATTAATAAATCGCAAAAGTTAATTTCTCTTGTTGAAGATAAAAAAAGTAAAAATCTTTATTCATTTACTGACTCTCAGGTTATTTCAATTTTAGAACTTAGACTTCAAAAATTAACAGCATTAGGAATTAATGAAATTGAGATTGAAATTAAAAAACTTGCAGATCTAATTAATCAATTTAAAAAAGTTATAAATTCAAAGAAAGAACTTTTAAAACTAATTAGTAATGAGCTTAATTTTATAAAAGAAAAATTTTCAGTACCAAGAAGGACACAAATTATTGATGCAATTTTAAATTATGACATTGAAGAAACCATTCAAAAAGAATCTGTAATTATCACAGTTACATTACAAGGGTACATTAAAAGAGGGGCATTAAGCGATGTAAAACAACAAAAAAGAGGTGGTAAAGGAAAATCTGGCATAACCACAAGAGGAGAAGATTCTGTGGTTCAAACATTGTCAGTTAATACACATACATCAGTAATGTTTTTTTCAACAGAAGGTTTGGTTTATAAAATCAAAGCCTGGAAAATACCCGAAGGAGCTGTAACCTCTAAAGGTAAATCATTATTTAATATATTACCTTTAAAAAACCACCAATCAATTAGTTCAATCATGCCATTCCCTGAAGATGAATCGGAGTTGAAAAATTTACAAATAGTTTTTGCTACGGCGAAAGGAAAAATTAGAAAAAATAGTTTAGAAGATTTTTTATCTATAAACTCAGCCGGTAAAATTGCAATGAAACTTGATTCAAATGATAAAATAGTTGGCGTAAAAATATGTAAGGATGACCAGGATATTATATTAAGCACTAAACTTGGAAAAAGTATTAGATGTGAATCAAAAAAACTTAGAATTTTTAAAGGTAGATCATCAAAAGGCATTAGAGGCATCAACTTAAGCGATAATGACGAAATTGTTTCACTATCTATTATCGATAGCAATTCAAACAAAAAAAATCAAAAATTAAGTAAAATAGATAAATCTGAAATTGCAGCCAAACAAAAATTTATACTATCAATTACAGTAAATGGTTATGGTAAAAGAACTTCTCATTACGATTTTAGAGTTACAAATAGAGGCGGTAAAGGAATTATTGGAATTGTTAATTCTCAAAGAAATGGAAATGTATCGTCATCATTTCCAGTAAATGAAGGAGATGAGATTATGATATCAACGAATAAGGGTAGAGTTATTAGAGTCGCCGTTAAAGAAATCAGAATTGCAGGAAGAAATACTCAAGGAGTTCGTATTATTAAATTAAGTGGTGATGAAAAAGTTGTTTCTGCTATTAAAATAGAAGATAATTTAATATAATGAAAAATAATGCCATATATCCTGGTACGTTTGATCCAATCACATTTGGCCATATTGATGTTATTAAAAAATCATTAAAATTAATAGATAATATAATTATTGCTATTTCTCATGCTGGTTCAAAAAATTATTTATTTGATGCTAATGAAAGAATTGAAATTGTAAAAAAAGCATTATTCACAGATCTTAAATTAGATAAAAAAAGAATTAAAATAATTTCATTTACGAATTTAACCACTGATTTATGTAAAGAGTATAAGTCTAACCTTATATTAAGAGGTTTAAGAGCAGTGTCTGATTTCGAATATGAATTTCAATTAGCTGGGATGAATAGAAAACTTGATAAGAATATTGAAACAATCTTTTTAATGTCAGATATTGAAAATCAAATTATTTCATCAAATTTTGTAAAAGAAATAATAAAACTAGGTGGTGATATTAAAAAATTTACTACCAAAAGCACTATTAAATCTCTAAAACAAAAATATGATTAAAACTATATTTGTTTTTTTTGGTTTATTAGCATTATCAACAACGAACTTAACAGCAGAGGAAAATATTATGATTTTAAAGCTTAAAGATGGTGATGTAAAAATTGAGTTATTTGATGACATTGCTCCTAAACATGTAGAAAGAATTAAAAAATTAGCCGATGAAGGTAAGTACAACAATGTTGTTTTTCATAGAGTTATAGATGGATTTATGGCACAAACTGGTGACGTACAAAATGGAAACTCATCTTCGAAAGACTACAATTTAAAATTAGCTGGTACAGGTGGGTCATCATTGCCAAACCTTAAACAAGAATTTAATGATTTACCACATGATAGAGGAACTTTGTCAATGGCAAGATCTCAAGATCCAAACAGTGCTAATAGTCAATTTTTTATTTGTTTTAAAGCATCACCTTTTTTGGATAGACAATACACAGTATTTGGTAAAGTTATAGAAGGCATGGAACTTGTTGATAAAATTAAAAGAGGCGAACCAGCATCAAACCCAGATAAAATTATTAGTTTTAAATCATTGTAAAGTTTAAAATAAATGGCATTAAAAAATTTTGCTTTTAATGTTACTAGTAATGATAATTTTTCAAGAACAGGTTTAATAGAAACTCATAGAGGAAATATTCAAACTCCAGCTTTTATGCCAGTCGGCACCCAGGCAACGGTTAAAGCATGCTTAATTGACGATGTAATTAAGACTGGATCTGAGATTATTTTATCTAACACTTATCATTTAATGATTAGGCCTGGCGTCGATAGAATTATATCAGCTGGGGGACTTCATAAGTTTATGAATTGCAAACTACCTATTTTGACTGATTCAGGTGGTTTCCAGGTTATGTCGCTTTCAAAATTAAATAAAGTTGACAGAGAAAAAGGTGCAATTTTTAACTCCCATGTCGACGGGAAAAAATTCATACTTAGCCCTGAAGAAAGTATCAAAATTCAAAAAAGTTTAGATTCTGATATAGTAATGATTATGGATGAATGTCCAAAAAAAACTACTGATTATAATATCATTAATAAATCAACGAATTTGTCACTTTATTGGGCTCAAAGATCTAAGGATGCATTTGGTTTTAACCCACACAAAGGCTTGTTTGGAATAGTTCAAGGTGGTTTATTTAAAGATTTAAGAATTAAATCACTTAATGAATTAATTAAGATTAATTTTGATGGATATGCAATTGGTGGTTTAGCTGTTGGAGAAAGTCAAAAAGAAATGTTTAATGTATTGGATGATATTAATACACATATGCCTAAAGATAAACCAAGATATCTAATGGGTGTAGGTACTCCCTCAGATATATTGGGAGCTGTAAAGAGAGGTATCGATATGTTTGACTGTGTTATGCCCACAAGATCAGGTCGTACTGGACTTGCTTTTACCTGGGAGGGTAGAATTAATATTAAAAATAATAAATACAAGCGGGATAATGAACCATTGGATAAAACTTGCACCAATCTAAGTCTCAATAAATATTCAAAAAATTATTTAAATCATCTATTTAATACCAATGAAATTCTTGGCTCAACACTATTAACACTTCATAATATTAATTTTTACCAGCAATTAATGTCAGCTATAAGAAGTAATATTAAAAAAGGTACTTTTGATCAATTTCATAATCAATATGTTGATAAGTTATAATATTATACATTTGCATTTTGTTCACTTATGCAATAAATACATATTTT
>Ga0209709_10004479_pt1 | contig 11237 bp, 7 predicted proteins | sample ArcticOcean_MG_C_2_FD_187435 | JGI IMG/M metagenome (GOLD analysis project Ga0209709, IMG submission 187435) | Marine microbial communities from western Arctic Ocean - ArcticOcean_MG_CB4_136 (SPAdes) (version 2) | ecosystem: Environmental > Aquatic > Marine > Oceanic | place: Arctic Ocean... | reverse complement strand
ACGCGACAACTTCTAATGTAGGGATCGGGACGGTAACACCTGGGTATACGCTTGATGTTGCCGGTGATATAAACTTCTCGGGAACTTTCAATCAAAATGGAGCCCCGTTTGTGTCCTCCCCGTGGACAAAGACTGGGGCTGACCTTTCATACACTACGGGGAACGTTTCAGTAGGGAAAGATTTAACCGTGACTGGGTTCGTCGGGAATTCTGGAACTGGGGCCATACTCGTTCCGAGTGGGACGACTGCACAACAACCTGCCGGGGTTAACGGTATGCTCCGCTATAACACGGAAACTGGGTACATGGAAGCGTACACGGTATCGGGGTGGAGTGTAATAGCAACACCCCCATCGATAACAAGTTTTGATATTACAAACGTCGCAGTAGCTGCTGTCGACACAGATACCATCACGGTGTCTGGATCCGGGTTTGATGCTATCACCAACATCCAACTTCGAGGGGTGGACGGTAAAAACTATGACACGACCACTTTCACGTTTACAAATTCTGGTTCGATCGGGTTTAAGATTGGAACCTTGGCGACCGGACAACTCGCAAATAGACCCTATAAGGTTGTCGCGACGAATGGGGCCGGTCTCTCAGCAACGAGTTCCACGACACTCGGACTTGGTGGTGTGACTTGGTCATCCCCAGTGGCTTCGAGTATAAATGATTTTCCTATAGGAGTTTCGACTTCACTCACACTCTCTGCATATGATGGTGGGGGTGGGTCGGCTGTGACCTATACACTTCAATCGGGATCTTATCTATCTGGAACATTCACACTTTCAGGGAGTACCATAACGGGTACTACCGACGCCGCAGAAAACACCACATCGTCTGTCACCATTCGAGCAACGGATAACGCCGACTCTTCAGTCTTCTTAGACCGTACGTTTACTCTAAAGGCTGTACCTGATGGACTCTACGCCTTTACCTCACACACGTTTACACCCGCTGGTGCTACTGGACGAGGTGGTCCCACACTCACAGAGGCTAGAAACGCGTATACCATCAGTGTACCTCCAAGCCCCGCGACACCATGGGATGAGGATACGAATTTATTTAACATTTTAACGACTGAAAAGGGTATTCAGCGATGGACCGTACCCGTAACAGGGTCGTATACTATAGACGCATACGGTGCTCGTGGTGCTTTCGAGGTTGGTATGACAGCCGGTAAAGGTGCGAGAATAAAGGGTACTTTTAATTTAACGAAAAATCAAGTTATAAAAATAGCCGTGGGACAAGAGGGATGGACAGGATCAGGTGCCCAGCGCAACAAACCGGGTGGTGGTGGTGGAACATTCGTTTGGATCAATGACCCACCGAACAATCCATTGATAGTCGCGGGTGGGGGTGGGGGTGTCCGTGTGAACTTCAGCACTGACGCTGATGGTCAATCTGGAACTAACGCCGGTGAGGCATCTGTGACTATCAGCGAGAGACGCGGGTATCCAGGACAGGTTGTTGGTGTTGGTCACGGTTCATGGGTTAATGGGTCCGGTTACGCGTGTTCTGGTGGGGGTGCTGGATGGTTAAGTGAAGGACATGATGGTTCCAATGCGAACTCTACCGCGTACGCGGGTACCCTTGGAAGTTATTGGAAACAATCTACCTCGACGTGTTGCTATATGGGTCAGTTTGGGAGGGATTTAAGACTCGCGGCTGGAATGACCTCCGGTAGTACGACTGTTCCAAGTACAGAAAAGTTATATGGTGGATTCCAAGGATGTAACACCGCCGAGACCAATTCAGTGGGTGGTTTCGGTGGTGGGGGTGGGGGTGGGGGTAGTGGTGAAGGAGGTGGTGGTGGGTACAGTGGTGGTGCAGGAACATACGCTTCCCATAATCACGGGGGTGGTGGTGGGTCGTATAACGGTGGGTCTTCTCAGACAAACACTGCCGGATCGATGAACGGTAACGGATCCTGCATCATTACTTACAATCCTTAAATCTCAATGAATTATAATATAATGAATAGAAATGAAATATGTCACTCGTGTCAGATCGAAGATGTAGACGAAGAAGAACAAAATGCTCGTATAGAATTTACTACCAAAATCAATGAACTCATAGACGAAGCTGATACATACGCCATTTCAGTCTGGTCTGAGTTATCGAGACACCAACAAAGTGAATGGGCGAACTATATATGTAAATTGAGAACAACACATTTTTTGTTCGATAAAACCGAATTTCCAAAACCTCCAAAACGATTAGATACATTAAAAATGTAAATATATACTATATGCCAGGGACAGGTAATGAAGACGATCCCACCCCAGAAGAAATTGCTGCCCAAGAAGTCGTACAACAACGTAAAGTCGATGCGATGACCAAACTCCGCTCAGAACGGGACGCACTGATTCCCTCAACGGATAAATACGTGATGTGGGATTACCCTATAAACGATGAACTCCGTAAAAAATGGAAACGGTACCGCCAACACCTCCGTGACCTCCCGGGTATGTCTTCACCGGATCTCGATGAAGATGGGAAACTCACGGGTGTTGAATGGCCCCCAATTCCAATTGCCTAACCTTTTCCTCCAAAGTGCCTCCCACTTTGTAAGAAAAAACCACCCAGTCGCGAAGCGACTGTTCCCTACCCAAGTGACTTCATCACTTAAAAAAACCTCCCCAAATAGTAGATATGTCTTTGGAACAGACGATAGGGAACCTCGATATTCGGTATGCGAATACGATTACGTTCGTCGGGTCCTCGAACACTATGGTCGATACGACCACAGGCCGGATCCAAACGAAAGGGTTCCAGCACAATTCTAACGTGATCACCGATATTTCGGGACCACACGGACGGGTCGCGCCAACCTTAAAAAAGTATCCAGAGATTGTTTTTGCCGAGGGGACGTTTGACTCCAATGACACGACGAATGTATACATCCAAGCGGGGTATACGGTGAGTGTAAGTGGTTTTGTAAATTCGACTAATCGACCATGGAAAGCATTTAATGGTATTGATTCCGAGACTGGGTTAGTACTTTCAGGTATAAATTACGATACGAGTGGTAATGCGAATACTACCGGAACTACAGCTTCAAGGTTATCAGCTTCCTCATCAACTCCATATGGTGAATGGCTAAAAATAAAACTTCCCAACAAAATAAAAGTAAATAAATACACCTTCACATCGAGAAATGATGCTGCACTTTGGACACAATCTGTTGAAACTGGACAAATATGGGGGAGTAACGACGATTCGACTTGGGTTCAATTACACACGTTCGCGAATTCCGGGTTTACGGGTGCTTCACAATCGGCAAATTTCAACGTGACTACGAGCGAGTATTATAAATATTACGCATTTATTGTCACAAAAACATTTTCAGCAGGTACTGATTATCATTTATGTATACCAGAACTTAAATATTACGGCTACGAAGAGGACCCACCCGTAGGTGACCATTCGGTCGATACGACTTTCAAGTCCCGGTTCAATAACCCACAATTGACGGGGGTTCAGGTTCTTGTGGATGGTGCGACAGGTCTGGGAACGAACCAAATATCGGGTGGCCCCGATCCATCCGGAAACCAATCGACGATGTCATCGCCCAATAAATACTGGACACTTAACGGGACGCTCACATCTAACCTCTCGGTCGAAGCCAATACATTCCTCGAAGGTGACCAACCCCACGCGGTCTCAGTATGGTTCAACTCTTCTAATCTCGAGACGAACGTTTCCAATACGTGCGTTTTTTCCATTTCGGATCAGGAAAAGTTAGATTCTGACAATCTCACCCTCCAATCCAACACGTGGCACAACCTGACGTATACGTACCAGGGTGAAGGTGGCTCCAAGGTCACGTATCTGGATGGTGTTAAGGTGGTAGAGGGAGCTACAGATACATTCGGAGAGTACCCACCGTCCGCTATGACCGGGTACTCACAAGGTGGGTACGTGGTGAGTGCGAGCGGTGAAGATGTATCCAGTCCTGCATGGAAAATATTCGACGATTCCACGACTACATCGTGGGACGCGGGTGCCGCTTCATTTCAAACCGGTCAACCAGGTTTAGCTGAAACATCGGGTGCCAATCCAGGTGAAGAAATAATTCTCGCCGATGGAACTACGCACACGAGAGGCCATTGGTTACAATTACAGTTTCCGTTTAAATTTATAGTGTCGAGGTATACTCAAAGTTCCTCGACCGCAACGCCAGATACAAATCCAGTAACTGTATCACTGTTAGGTAGTAATGATACTACGAATTGGTACATTATTAAAGATGTACACCAAGATCCAGCCCTAGACGTTTCACATGTAGACGTCAATGCTACCAGGGCTTATAAGTATATAAGATATGTCGTACACGCGATCGGGGGTCCCAATACGCGACTGCTTATACAACAACTCCAGTATTACGGACACCGCGAGAATGACATTATCCGTCTCCCCGATCCCACGAATGTCCTCAAGTATCCACACATTGCGATGACTGGTTCGGTTCAACGAGGGTACGTGGTGACTTCCAGTGGTGGGGTCGTGACTACACCCGATAAAGCGTTTGATGGTAAGTATGTATCGACTGACGGTAACTGGCTCTCAACTGCGGGTACATTTTCGAGTGGGGTCGCACAAAGTGTAGAAACCTTTAATGGGTCTGGGTCTGTCGTGAATGGACCATGGTTAAAAGTGGAAATGAAAAATAAAATCGTACCAACGAAATTAAACATGTTCGTACGCGAATCCAGTATCACTAACCCGCGTCAACCTAGAGCGGGTATACTATATGGGTCCGTCGACGATTCGAGTTGGACGAATTTAGGGTCGTTTTCGTACGCGGATACAACCCTTACCGGTAATTCCACGCCAAATGAAATCACTTTGACCCCTTCGCCCACCGGAACACACTATAAATACTTTATACTTCACGTAACCCAAATGATGACATCTAAAGGAGCGAGTGATCGCGTTTCGATCACTGGTATGGAATTCATTGGGACTGAAGAGGCTACCTCAGTCCCCATCCGGATCGGCGGTGGGAACATCGATAAAGTGGCGAACTTTAGGGTCTACGATAAGTTTATTCAAGAAGGACAAGCCCTCGAGATTTGGAATGCCGAAAAAGATTATTTCGGGAGGGCTAAGTCCTCTATGACTCTCCAACAAGGAAAACTTGGGATCGGGACGGTAACACCTGGGTACACGCTCGATGTTGCCGGTGATATAAACTTATCGGGAACGTTCAATCAAAATGGAGCCCCGTTTGCATCCTCTCCGTGGACGACGACGGGGGTTGACCTTTCATACACTACGGGGAACGTTTCGGTGGGGAAGGATTTGACCGTCACTGGGAACGCACAACTACAAGGGGGTATAGCCTTGGGTGCACATATAATTCCGACAACAAACGCAGCCTTCGATATCGGGTCAGCCTCGTATAAAATACGCGACATGTACGTCGATGATAACTCACTTTGGATTGGCGATAGGGCGAAGATTTCGTTCAGTGGTGGGAAGATGAAGTTTAAACGGCGTAAATTGAATAAAATCCCTAAAGCTGTAAAAGATCTTGCCATCGCGCATTCAGTTCCCGGGGTTACAGATGAAGCCACAGCGGGGGAGGATGCGGTGACCTACTTGAAAGCACACTTCCCCTCCGACGGTATAGGGACACTTGCGGATTTGAAACTTCAGCATTGGAAAGCGTATACGAAGAGTATAGATGCTACAAAAGAAATATCTGACATTTTTGTGGATAATGATGAAGATTATGAAGCTGTCGCAGCTGCAGAAGCGTGGAGTGAAGTTGGGAGTAACATATTTTCAACATATAATGTGACTATAGGAGATACGACCGAACCCCGAGCGGAGTTGGACGTGGTAGGTACTGGGGCCATAATCGTTCCGAGTGGGACTACGGATCAACAACCTGCCGGGGTTAACGGTATGCTCCGCTATAACTCCACAATCGGGTACATGGAAGCGTACACAGCGTCGGAGTGGGTTGTAATAGCAACACCCCCATCGATAACAAGTTTTGATACTCTAAACGTCGCAGTAGCTGATGTCAACACAGATACCATCACGGTGTCTGGAGCCGGGTTTGATGCTATCACCAACATCCAACTTCGAGGGGCTGACGGTAAAAACTATGACACGACCACTTTCACATTTACAGATTCGGGTTCGATTGGGTTTAAGATTGGAACCTTGGCGACCGGACAACTCGCAAATAGACCCTATAAGGTTGTCGCGACGAATGGGGCTGGTCTCTCAGCAACGAGTTCCACGACACTCGGACTTGGTGGTGTGACTTGGTCATCCCCAGCGGCTTCGAGTATAAATGAGTTCGCTATAGGGGCTGCAACCACACTCACACTCTCTGCATATGATGGTGCGGGTGGGTCGGCTGTGACCTATACACTTCAATCGGGATCTTATCTATCTGGAACATTCACACTTTCAGGGACTACCATAACGGGTACTACCGACGCCGCAGAAAACACCACATCGTCTGTCACCATTCGAGCAACGGATAACGCCGACTCTTCAGTCTTCTTAGACCGTACGTTTACTCTAAAGGCTGTACCTGATGCACTATACCCCTTTAGCTCCCCGTTTACGTTCACGAATGCGGCTGCTACGGGGAGTAATGGACCTACACTCTACCAGTTAAAGATCGCGTATACACCCACCTGGACCGATAGTAGTAATTATTTGAACGTGACGACCCAAGGAATCCAAGAATGGACCGTACCTAAAAATGGATTGTATCGGATTACAGCGGCTGGGGCTCAAGGAGCAACCGGTACACGGAACGGTACCCAATATGGTGGAAAGGGGGCAAAAATGAGAGGAGATTTCAGTCTCACACAAGGACAAGTCGTTTATATAGTAGTAGGACAAATGGGCCTCACGGAGACGACACAGGGTTGGGGTGGTGGTGGTGGTGGTGGTGGTACATTTGTGTGGAAGGTTACGAGTCAACCTTTACTCGCCGCAGGTGGTGGTGGTTGTGGTGGTGAGGGTGGCGAAGGCGGTTCCACCCAACATGCGGTAACAGGTACGTCAGGTCAAACGGGGTATAACGGCGGTGGAACCGGGGGGTCAAATGGTTCCGCTGGTCCAAACACCGGCATCTGTAGTGGTGGTGGTGGTCAGGGATGGTTTGGTGGTCCAAGTTATCATTGTGGTGGAGCTTTTACATGGCCAGCTTTATACACCAACCCTTCACCTACAGGCATTCATTCACAAATGCAGACTGCTGCGTTTGGTGGCGGAGCTGGATCACACGGTGGTGGTGGTGGTGGCGGTGGCTACTCTGGTGGTGGTGGTGCTCGATGGTCGCACTCTGGCTTCGGGGGTGGTGGTGGTTCCTATAACTCGGGAGGGTCTCAGTCCAACCAGGGCGGGCCGGGCGCGGCAGGCGCACCGAACAGCAATCATGGCTACGTCATCGTCGAACAATTATAACATCAAGTATATAATAATAATACACGATGGATGAAGATAAAATATGTGACGAGTGTCAAATTTTACCAGATGAACCCACCCCAGAAGAAATTGCGGCCCGAGAAGTTGTGCGAAAACGCGAAGAGGATGCCATGACCAAACTCCGCTCAGAGCGGGACGCACTGATTCCCTCAACGGATAAATACATAATGGCGGATTACCCTATAAAGGACGAAATCCGTCAAAAGTGGGGTCGTTACCGCCAACACCTCCGCGACCTCCCGGGTATGTCTTCACCGGATCTAGATGAAGATGGAAAACTCACGGGTGTTGAGTGGCCCGTCATACCAGGTCAGTAGAAGTCGTTTCGTTCGTCACACCTAATAACACGTAAATCATTTCTTACGCTATATTAGATGTCTGTGAATAATGTGGGTTCATTTTTGAACATCAGGGATTCACACCTTCGTGTGGTCTCAGGTAACGTTTACGCAACAGCAATGAATATCGGGGGTATAAATGTCGATGTCGCACAAGGTCTCCAGAGCGTCACGAATCAGGGAAATGTCACATCCAATACACTTCAATTTTCGAACGCGACCACGGCTTTCGTCACTACGGGGAACGTTTCGGTGGGTCGCGATCTCACGGTTACCGGGAACACCCTCGTTTCCTCCAATTTAACTGTTACTGGGAACGTTTTGGTTTCGGATGACTTGACAGTTACTGGGAACGTCGCCATGGATACAGACACTCTTTTCGTGAACGCGACAACTTCTAATGTAGGGATCGGGACGGTAACACCTGGGTATACGCTTGATGTTGCCGGTGATATAAACTTCTCGGGAACTTTCAATCAAAATGGAGCCCCGTTTGTGTCCTCCCCGTGGACGACGACGGGGGCTGACCTTTCTTATACGACGGGGAACGTTTCGGTAGGGAAAGATTTAACCGTGACTGGGTTCGTCGGGAATTCTGGAACTGGGGCCATACTCGTTCCGAGTGGGACGACTGCACAACAACCTGCCGGGGTTAACGGTATGCTCCGGTATAACTCCACAACCGGGTACATGGAAGCGTACACAGCGTCTGGGTGGGGGTCTATCACACCACCTCCAACAGTACAAACAATTAGTCCCACATCCGTCGCAGTAGCTGATGTCACTACACAGGTCTTCACAGTCACGGGGGCTTTCTTTGATGCTCAGACCACAGTTCAACTTCAAGGGGCTGACCTTACACTTTATAACGTGACCGATTTCGTATTTACAAATTCGGGTTCGCTCGGGTTTAAGATAGGAACCATGGCTACCGGACAACTCGCAAATAGACCCTATAAGGTTGTCGTGACGATCGGGGGTGGTCTCACGACAACGAGTGCCGCAACCCTAAATGTTGGTGCGGCGACTTGGACCTCACCGGCGGCTGGTGCGACCCTGGCCACCTTCAATATGGCCGCGTCCGCGAATAATACGGAATTAGCGGCTACAGACGACGTTGGGGGTAGCGGTGTGACATACTCTGTAGCACCTTCAAGTGCCGCCTTACCCTCGGGACTCACTCTTAACGGGATTACGGGTGCGATAACAGGTACTATCGGGGCGGTGGGTACGACGAGTGTAACATTCCGAGTCACTGATAATGCGTCTGGGACGTTCGCCGAGAGAACATTCAGTATCGTGGCGGTGAATGAGTTGTACACCTGGTCCCCAAATCCATTTACATTCGGAGCCGCGAGGGTGAATGGGAGTGGTGCCGAACCCACAACGAACGAGACACAGGCGAGTCAGCTATTTGGGGCTAACCTCGGCGATTTTATTGCTAAATCGACTTATTCATCTGCGGCGTGGAGAACTAACACCGCATACTTTAAATTGGGGGCTTCAGGGGTGGACTCTGCCGAAACCGGATTTCAACTTTGGACTGTACCCAAAACCGGTACGTACACAATTAAAGCGTACGGAGCCTCGGGGGGTGGGTTGAACGTCGGCGGCTCCGGAAGCGGACCTACGTACGGTGGTTTTGGTGCATGGACCCAAGGAAACTTTGCGTTAACTACGGGTGAAAAGTTACTTATTATCGTAGGACACGTGGGTCGCGACGGGACGTCATACAACGCGACAGCTTCAGGTGGTGGTGGTGGTACTTATGTTCTTAAAGAGTTAGGTGCTAGTACTGCCATAAGCAACGCAAGTATTTATTGTATTGCGGGGGGTGGTGGAGGTGGAAGGGACAAAAACGTAGTAAGTACCACCGCCGGCGGTGGGCCGGGTATAGCCGGTCAAGCCGCTGAGATTACTTCCGGTGGGGGTGGTACTGTGTCAGCAAACTATGGCTCTGGTGGTGGCGCAGGTTATTTTGCGGATGGGAATGTACCCACCTCCACCACCTCCGGCCTTCAGGCAACGAGACCCTATGCAGGCTCCCATGGCGGGTACGGTTCATGGAGTTGGGGGTCGAGTCATGGCTACGGAAACAGGTATGGTGGTTTTGGTGGAGGCGGAGGAAATGGGGCCCACGATCCGGGTGGTGGTGGTGGCTACACGGGTGGTGGTGGGTCAACGTTTGGTTACAATCAGTCCCCAAATATCTCCCAAGGTGGTACATCTAGAAATAACGGGATCTCAGGAACTATTTCTTTTGGTAATAGCATTGAAATCGCCGCGAATGGTTCCGTTACCGTAACCCTAAATTAATATCGGGGTAAAATATATATGCTCTCCCAAGTATTAGAAAAAATGTTTCCGGGTGAACCCTATACCTCCGACGGTACCACGTGGGATAGTGTCGTTTTTAAAAATATAGCAAAACCCGGTGATGAGACGTACGAATATACACTCTACAGACTCACGAACGTCGAGGCGATCAAACAGTTTAGGGAGGAGCGGAACGCTCTCCTCGATAAGAGTGATAAGTACGTAACCCCAGATTACCCACACAGACTCGAACTGGATATCCAGAACTGGAAGGACTACCGCCAGGCCCTCCGACACCTCCCGGGGACGGTCAAACCAACTTTAGATAAAGATGGAAACCTCAAGGATGTCGTGTGGCCTACCCCTCCCACTACACTCACGGGGGGTGCTCAAGATACGCTAACACAACGTAGAGTTTCTAAATTGGTGAACGAAAACACGAAATTAAGTTCGAAAATAACGGCACTCGAGCGTCGGTCAACGGATCATGAACTCAAACTGATAAGGTTAAGTAAACTTCTCGAAAAGTAGAAACTTAGAGAAAATACACGCATTCATATCAAGTATGGATCGTATTATTGATTGTATAGGTCTTGTGAGTGCCGTTTTAATAGCAATCATGTTCGTACCCCAGATCGTACACGTATACAAAACGAAGGATACGGATGCACTCAACTATACCTTCCTATTTACGAATATAGTCGCGAGTATTCTGGGTCTCGTATACTCCATCTACTATACGGTAATTCCCATGATTGTTGCCAATACATCAGCCGGTCTTTTTTCAATATCGCTCATCACGATGAAGCGAGTAAATGGACTTAAAGAACAGTCACCAGTATAAGATGGGAAGGGGCTTCCCCGTTCTCTCATAGCTCAGTTGGTAGAGCGCGCGACTGTTAATCGCGAGGTCATCGGTTCGACCCCGGTTGAGAGAGAACAACACACCTTTTACGAGTGAATCCCACCCGTAAAAGATGTTTACTAAATATAGATGAGCGTTACGAACCACCATATCCTTACAGGGAAGGTTGACGTGACGAGTAATTTACTCGTCGGGTCGTCACATTTATTCGTCGATACGAATAATAACAGGGTTGGACTCATCACGACTGA
>Ga0209709_10004476_pt1 | contig 11238 bp, 8 predicted proteins | sample ArcticOcean_MG_C_2_FD_187435 | JGI IMG/M metagenome (GOLD analysis project Ga0209709, IMG submission 187435) | Marine microbial communities from western Arctic Ocean - ArcticOcean_MG_CB4_136 (SPAdes) (version 2) | ecosystem: Environmental > Aquatic > Marine > Oceanic | place: Arctic Ocean... | reverse complement strand
TTGTTAATAAATAATTTTGCCAAACAGCAACTGCTATGTAGGTAGAAAAATTAGATTGTTTATTTTTTTCTATGGCTTCGTTACCTTGATAAAGGTTGTACCAACTTCCATCTTCATTTTGATTATCTTTCATCCATTGTAATCCGAGCATAGCCTCATGATTAAAACCAAGTGTCGATAAGCCCATAACGGCTTCTAGGTGATCCCACGGATCATGGGACCCATCTTTATTCGATGGAATAGCGCCGGATTTAAACTGGAGATGAGAAATAAAACTGCCTAAATGATTCATGCCAACAAGCGTAGTTGTGTCAATTTTTGAAGCGTGAGGAAAGGTCATTATTTTTTTTGAAAATAAAAGGCGATGCTTTTTCCAAAAAGAGGATTCATACAATTTTCTATTTTTTTAAGCCAAGATGGATTTTGCAAAATTTGATATTCCAAAAATTTCTTATATTTGCGAACCAGCCAATTTGATTCTTGAGTTTTCCAAAAAATACATCTTAGCCACCAATATGCACTATGAAGGCCATGAAACCGTTCGGATTTCTCATACACAAATCCATGATTAGTGATCTCGGAAATAACCTGATTTTTCTTGAAGATCCTGACGTGACCGCCTGGCATATTTTGATAGTCTATTGAAAGCATCCAACAAATTTTTTCTGGCCAAAAAGAAGGAACGCTAGGAAGAAACTTACCACCTGACTTTAAGACTCTATGAATTTCATCTAATGCTAGATGGTAATCATCTAGATGCTCCAAAACCTCAGAACAAAAAATTAAATCAAAGCTATTATCCTCGAAAGGGAGCTTATAAACAGATCCTTGAACAAATATTGTGGCTCCTGAATCCAATTCTTGAAAAAACGCTAGTCCGTCTTTGCAAATATTCAGGGAAGGAATATGTTGATCATAGCCGACACAATATGCCTGCTTAAATGCTTGAAGAGAACCAAAGATATGTCTACCCTCGCCACATCCCACATCTAATACTTTCGCTCCTGATGGCAGGACGATGTTATTGAAGTTAAAAGTTAGCATTTAAAATCATCAATAGTTTGATAAAGTAATTTTTCATAGGCATGACCAATCTTCATCCAATTAAAATTCTCTATTATATGCTCTCTGCCTAACTCTGCCTGAATTTTATATTTTTGAGGGTTTTGAAATATGTTTTTTATTCCCTGATAAATTTCATCTGCATTTTCAGCTTTAATCAACTGAGCAAATGAGCCAGTAATTTCAGGAATTGATGCTACATTCGTTGCAACTAATGGAGTTGCGCAAGCCATAGCCTCTCCTACAGGGAACCCAAAGCCTTCATATAGAGAACTAACAATGGCGGCTTCACTTTGCGCATATTCCTGAGTTATCTCCTCTTTAGTTAGATTGGTTCTAAAAGATACATGATTTTCTAATTCTAGTTTCTTAAGCAACCGTTCGGTATGACCTTCTTTCCTGGGGCTGCCTATTATTATCAAATGAATATCAGGATACTCGGGCTTTAATCTTGCAATTGCTTCCAATGAAAAGTCTAAACCTTTTAAAGGAACGTCTGCACTAGCAGTGGTAATTAATCTATTTTTTTTAGATAGAATTTGAGGTAATGGGCAAAAAATATCACAATCGATCCCATTGGGAATAACCTGAATATTTTCCATGGGCACCTGAAAATCAATGTGAATATCTTCTTTTGAGTTCATTGAAGGTGTGACGACAACATTAATTTTTTTAGCTGCGCTCTTCTGCATTTTTAAAAAAGAGTACCATCTAATCTTAGATATACTCTGTAAGATTCCTTTCGCAAACTTTAGGTCATAGTAATAATCTTTAGAGATTGGATGATGCATTATCTCCACTAACGGAAAAGAGTCTTGAATTTTTACAGCACCATAACTAATCGACTGATTATCAATAACAACATCATAAGTTTTATCAAGCAAGTAGCTATGAGCTCTATTACCAAATGTTTGAAGTTCTGGGAAACCACCTAGTAAAGTCGAACCAAACTCGAACCAATCATCAAAAGATTTATTTTTTTTATTCAGAAAAAGATCTAAGCGATCCCTAAATTTAAAAGTACTAAAAAGATTCAAGCCAGGTAATTTAATTAGCTCTATCCCATGCATAAGTTCTGGGTAAGGTGGTCCAGAAATAATATCAACTTGGTGCCCAAGCTCTTTTAGTACTTTTGATAACTCATAAACATAGATGCCTTGACCACCACCAAATGGAGCACTTCGATAACTTAAAATCGCAATTTTTAAAGAGTTTTTCAAGTGATTTATTCGCTTTAGATATAAGTCAGCCAATCAGAGTAAGTAGTATCTTTGCCACATACGATTTCAGAGTACTTAGATTGAAGCCTTTCAGAGATAGGTCCGATCGTTCCACTTCCAATTATCGAATTATCCACCTTGGTGATTGGGGTGATTTCAACTGCAGTGCCAGAAAAAAATGCTTCATCCGCATCGACTAACTCATCAAATATTAAATTCTTTTCTTCAACTTCAATTCCAAGATCGATGGCTATCTGCATAACAGTTTGGCGAGTTATACCATTTAAACAAAAATCTGTTTTAGGAGTAAGTAATTTAGAGTCTTTAATAATAAATAAATTCTCTCCACTTCCCTCGGAAATAAATCCATTTTTATCTAGTAAAATTGCTTCATCTGCATTTTTTGCCAATGCATCATGGAGAGCCATAATTGAATTGATGTACGTGCCTATAATTTTATTGTTGGAATAGAGTGGGTTTTCATATTGCTGGTATGGAGATTTGATTATTGAAATGCCTTTCTTCTTTGCTTCGGGATCCATATATGAAGGCCATTCCCAACATGCTACAGCTACATTCACGGATACAAGATCCTTTGCTCTTAAACCCATAGATTCGCTGCCTAAAAAAACAATAGGCCTGATGTATCCTTCTTGGAGTTTATTTTTAGTCATTGCTTCTTTTTGCACTTCTTCTAATTCCTCTTTTGAATACGGAATAGCAATATTAATTTTCTTTGCAGCATCAAACAATCGCTCTGTATGTTCGCTTAGTCTAAAAATTGCTCCGCCAAACTCAGTCTCATAAGCTCTTATTCCCTCGAATGCTCCAAGGCCATAATGCAATGTATGGGACAAAAGATGAACATTTGAGTCATTGAATGGCTGAAAAGCACCATTTAGCCAAATATATTTTGCGTCAGTATTTAGAAACATATTGTGTATGGTTTGAAGTCTCAGTTATTATGACAAATCCGCTAATATAAAGAAATCTAAATTACGATGATTGATCAATCTATTTTCAGGGAATATGACATCCGAGGGACGGTACCGGAACAGTTAAATCCTAAAACTATTGATGCTATTGCTAATGCAATAGCTGCCAAATGCATTGATGACGGTGTTCATGAGATTGCATTAGGGCGAGATGGAAGATTATCAGGACCTGAAATAATGGCCTCTCTTTCTGCGGGGCTAAGAAAGCGAGGAATTAATATAATTAATGTTGGCCTGGTCACAAGTCCTCTCTTGTACTTTGCAGCAAAAAATATTGACTCAAAATCTGGTGTGATGATTACAGGCAGTCATAACCCAAAAAACTATAATGGTTTTAAGGTTGTCATTGATGACTCTCCAATTTCAGGTTTGGAGCTTCTAAGCTTCACTCATCAAAATATTCCCAATGCAGCAACATTAGGCCAGGAATCACATCATACAGATCTAATGAGCCGCTATGTTAAAGAGGTCTGCTCGCAATCTTTGGGGTTAAAAAAAATGAAGGTGGTTGTGGACTGTGGGAACGGAGCTGCTGGAGAAATAGCGCCAACTTTGATGAGAGCATTAGGGCATGAGGTGATAGAGCTATTCTGCGAGATCGATGGAAACTTTCCAAATCATCATCCAGATCCTGGAAAACCGGAAAACCTTTTAGATCTTATTGCGACCGTCCAAGAATGTAGGGCAGATATAGGCATAGCATTTGACGGAGATGGAGATCGGCTTGGAGTGATAACAGGTCTTGGAGAGATTATATTTCCAGATCAACTCATGATGATCTTTGCTGAAGATGTCTTAGCAAAACATCCTCGATCAAAAATAATTTTTGATGTGAAATGCTCTAATTTGCTCGCTGAAATTATTGAAACTGCTGGAGGAGAAGCTATTATGTCTCCAACTGGTCATTTTCATATTAAAAATGCACTAAAAAAATCTGGAGCCCCTCTTGCAGGTGAAATGAGTGGACACATATTTTTTAATGATCAATGGTATGGGTTTGATGATGGGCATTATTCTGCCTTTAGACTTCTTGAAATAATTGCAACACAAAATAAACCTCTAACAGATATTTTTAAAAACCTGCCAAAGGCATTTTCAACGCCAGAAATAAATATTGATGTTTTGGAAAGCAGGAAATTTAGCATCGTAGAAGATTTTATTCATAAATCATCTTTTGTTAACGGAGATAAAATAACTATAGATGGCTTAAGGGTGAATTTTCAAGATGGCTGGGGTCTCTTAAGAGCATCGAATACAACACCGAAATTAGTTCTAAGGTTTGAAGCTCAAACATCTGAGAGATTGGATGAAATCCAGCAGTTATTTTTAGATCAATTAAAACAGATTGATGAATCAATTGAGATTAAGCTAAGCTAAAGGTATGTCTAAGGATAGAAAACAAATTATTTTGCAGAGTCTTGCAAAGCTGCTTGAAGAAAGAGATGCAACAAAAGTTACAACAGCAAGCCTCGCAAAAGAAAGTGGTATTACGGAAGCGGCACTTTATAGACATTTTCCAAGCAAACGTTCAATTTTTTTAGAGCTATTTACCTTCTGTGATGAGACTATTTTTCAAAAAGTTGGTGAAATAAAAAAAGAAATGAGCATTGAGCCAGATGAAAAAATTAGATTGATATTTTTCTTTTTTATTATCTTTCTTGAAAAAAATAAAGGTTTTGCAAGAATTTTATCAAGAGAGGCATTGGGGCCAAATGAAAAGAATGTCATCGATGCAGTGAATCAATTTTATGAAAGATTAGAGCTTGCGATGAAGCAAATATTAGCCACTCAAAAAGAACACATTCAATTAACTCCTGGTATTAGTGCTCATTTAATTACCTCTACCATAGAAGGAATCATCTCAAGATTTATTAGAAATGGTTTTAAAGAGATGCCTAGTGGGTACATAGAGAATTATTGGTCTTTGCTTTCGCGGAGCCTTTTTAAAAATTAATTAGGGTCTTGTTGAAGCAATTCAAAATAAGAGTTTTGATCTAGCTGCTCTGCTTGCTTTCCAGTGTCCTTGTTCACTTTGATATACGAAAGCCCAGGAGGAGTTCTCCATGGATCCTGTGGTAATTCTTTCAGACCCACTTTCATAAAATCTACCCAAATTGGCAAGGCAATGGATGAGCCAAATTCATTATCTCCCAAAGAAGAAAAATCATCTGTGCCAACCCAAACTGTAGCTGATAAATCTCGATGGAAGCCAGAAAACCAGGTGCTAATTGCATCATTGGTTGTTCCTGTTTTTCCTGCAATATCCGAACGATTCAATATCTTTGTTTTTCTGCCATTACTGCCTCGCTGTAAGGCCTCTCTTAAAATATCCTTGGTAATAAAGGCAATTTTGGGATCGATTGATGTATTTTTCTTGTTAAGCATCGGCAACAAATTAAAGGGTTGAATTTCTTCTATTAAATCCTGGGTAAACCAAGGAAATCCATCCAGCGATTGAGTGTCGTCTAATTCTGATTGATTGCGGGGATGCTGAAAAATAATATTGTTATCTCTATCTACAATCTTTTCAATAAAATATAAATTTTTACCCTCTCCTGAATTTGCTAAAAAATTATATGCTCTAATCATTTCAGCTGGTGAAAAGCTTGAAGATCCCAATGCAAGAGATAAATCCGGAGCCAGCCGTGATTTAGGAAATCCAAAGTTTTCAAGAAAAGTATGTGCCTTCTCAATGCCAAGCTCTCTTAAGAGTTTGATGGAGACAATATTAACAGACTGAACAAGCGCCTCTCGTAACCTAATGGGGCCATTAAACTTTCCGGTGTAATTTTCAGGACGCCATGCACTTTCTAAATTTTGATCTTCAAAAATAATTGGGGCATCGTTAATAGTATCTGAAGCTTTATAGCCATTCGCTATAGCTGCTGAATATATAAAAGGTTTAAAGCTAGACCCAGCCTGAGGGAATGATTGCTTCACCCTATCAAAGTTACTCCTTGAAAAATTAAATCCTCCTTGATAAGAAAGAATCGCACCAGTTGATGGGTTAGATGCTATAAACGCTGCTTCTGCTTCAGGCAATTGATCTAATCTTTTCTCTGACACAGAATCTTTGAGATAAATTAAGTCCCCTATTTTTAAAATGTCATAAAAATTTTGAGGTTTTGGTCCAAACGAGTTGATGCTTATTCTTCGACGAGCCCATTGATAGTTATTTGACCAAATTAAAGTTTGCAAACTAAAATCATCGTCTAAATAAACCACTCTTTCAGGTTTAATATCTATAACAATTGCTTTCACGTGAGAATCTATATTAGTGGATTGACTAAAAATTTCTCTAAAAATTGAAATTAATGACTGCTTCATACCTAAAGCATCGAGCTCAGAATACTCTTGCTGCAATATATTAAGATTCCCTCGAGCTAATTGGCTGAAGACTTGGGAGCCTAGCTGAGCAGAATAATTGATTGGCTTTCTCCAGCCATGCCTTTTATCGTAATCAAATAAATGTTTTTGCACGCTTTGTATTGCTGCTCTTTGAAGCGGAGACTGGATTGTAGTAAAAACAGATAGGCCATCTGTGTATGCAGATAAGCCGTATCTACTAATCACTTTTTGTCGAGCAAGCTCTGCAATATACCTTCCGTCAAGATCAAACAAAGAATCTGATTTTGCAACCAAAATAGGCTCATCAATTGCAAGAAGATACTGTGCCTTACCTATATAACCAAGCTTATACATTCTGCCTAATATCCAATTCCTTCGAACGGTTGATCGCTCCGGTGAACGTATAGGATTTATTCTTGAGGGTAACTGAGCAGATGAAGCAATTAAAGCTGACTCTGCTAAAGAGAGTTCCTCAATCGATTTTGCAAAATATTTATCAGCTGCAGCTTCAACGCCATACGCTCTATTTCCAAGAAAAATTGTATTTAAATACAAGGAAAATATCTCTTCTTTTGATGCCATGCTTTCAAGCTCAAAGGCTAAGTATATTTCTTTAATCTTGCGAAGAATTTTTTGATCCCTAGACAGTAAATAGCCCCTCACGACCTGCATAGTAATAGTCCCACCACCACTTACAATTTCACCAGATTGCAGTAGCTGAAAAAATGCTCTAGCAAAAGATAGCACTCGGATTCCATTGTGCTCAAAAAACTGATCATCTTCAGCTGCTAAAAATGCATTTTTTAAGTTTATGGGAATGTCTTGATATTTAATTGTTCTTCTTTTTTGCTCTCCAAACTCCCCAATTAATACTCCATCTTCTGAAAATATCTGAAGAGGTACCTGTAAGGCATTCTCATTTACTAAATTTATTTCTGGAAGATTTGGTTTTAAAACAATGTACCCAGAAGAAATGATAAGAATAGAAGCCACGGCAGCTAATAATGCAAGAGACAGCATCCATTGAAAAAGCTTAATTAGCATGAGGCAAAAAAATAATTCACTATTTTAATAATTAAATTTCTAGATTTAATAATAAGAATTATTTTAACCCTTTAAATGGTAGAATCTGAATTCTAAAATACTAACCATGAATATATTTATTGTCGGCCCTATGGGCTCAGGAAAAACTACTGTTGGAAAAATTGTAGCTAATGAGCTATTCCTAGAGTTTTTTGATACAGATGCAACGATTGAAGAGAAGACTGGTGTGACTATAGACTGGATCTTTGATATAGAAGGAGAGGCAGGATTTAGAAAACGAGAAACCTTGGTGCTTAAAGAGCTGGTATCGTCTAACTCAATTGTACTGGCTACGGGTGGAGGTATTGTGATCGAGCCTGAAAACAGGGAATTGCTAGCATCCAGAGGCACCGTTTTTTACCTTCATACTCCGCTCGAGACTCAAATAAGTAGAACTTCTAAAGATAAAGATAGGCCTCTTCTCAAAGGGCAGGATCCTGCAAAAGTACTTGCAGATCTTCAGGAATCTAGACAAGTATTTTATCAAGAAGTTTCTGATCATATAATTAATACAGAAAATAAAAGTGGCTCAGACGTAGCGAATGAAATAGTCAAACTAGTGAAAAACTATGGCTAGGGAGCTACTTGCAGGTCAAAAAAATAATCAATACAGGATTATTATTGGCAAAAACTCGATTTCACAAAAAAATATATCCTCTCTTACCAAGGGTCATAAAAAGCTGCTGATCATCTCAGATACCGGTGTGCCTAAGGATATTATTCAGAATATTACCTCCCTATCCAAATTAAAATCAAAAGTATTTACTGTAATTTTAGATCAAGGAGAAAAAGCAAAATCTCTAGCAAATTTTCAAAAAATTATTAACTTTTTAATTGATAATAATTTTGATAGGTCAGATGGAATTATTGCTATTGGTGGAGGTGTTGTTGGTGACATTTCTGGTTTTGTAGCTTCAGCATACTTGCGAGGTATTTCATTCATTCAGATTCCTACGACACTATTAGCTCAGGTTGATTCATCAGTTGGAGGGAAAACTGCCATAAATATTCCCGCCGGGAAGAATCTTGTCGGCGCATTCTACAATCCTAGTGGAGTAATTATAGATACAACTGTTTTAAGCTCTCTTTCCTCTCGACAACTAAATGCGGGACTGGCAGAAGTTATAAAGTATGGATTTATTCAAAACAAATATTTACTGTCTTTACTATCTAAACATACTGATAAAATTTTGGATCGAGAGCATAAAATAATTGAAGAGATCATTTTTGAATCAATTAAAACTAAAGCAAAAATAGTGACCAAGGATGAAAAAGAAACTGGCATGAGGGCTTTGTTGAATTTTGGCCATACATTTGGTCATGCTATCGAAGCCAGTGGAAAATACAAAAAAATTCTTCATGGTGAGGCAGTAGCAAAAGGCATGTTGATCGCAAGTAAAATTTCTTTATTAGAAGGCTTACTCACAGAGAGGGAGGCTTCAATAATACATGATTTATTATTGGCTTATAATTTTGATCTCGACCTTTCAGGTTATAAATATTCAGATTTAAAACCCTTTATTTTTAGAGACAAAAAAGTACAGAAAGGAAAATTGAATTTAGTTTTATTAAAGGGAATTTCTAATGGGATTGTTACAAGTGCATTTGATATAAAAAATTTGCAACGTTCAATGCTCTAAAAATCTAGGCTGCATTTGCTGTTGTAGCCTTTAATAAGTCTTGGATATTTAAAGCAGCAGGCGACACTAACCAGAATGACGGCGAGTATCTATCAAATTCATCAAGAATAGTTTTCGCTCTCTGGCTTTTTGTTTCTTTAATATGTCGAGATAATATCTGCTTCAAAAATTTTCGATGGGACTCCATATCTTCGCTGACTATTCTATCTAAATTTACTAAGCTTCGATTGCATTGATCAAAGAACCTTCTATTGGTATCTAAGACATAGGCAAACCCGCCGGTCATCCCAGCTCCAAAATTTGAGCCTACTGCTCCCAGAACTGTGACGTGGCCGCCTGTCATATATTCGCAACAATGATCACCCGAACCTTCAATCACCGCAGATGCGCCAGAATTTCTGACTGCAAATCTCTCGCCAACAGTTCCTCCAACATACAGCTCACCTCCGGTTGCACCATACAATGCAGTATTTCCTGCTAGAACAGTTGGCAAAGTTTGAGAGGCATATTGCGATGAATTAGAGATAACTATTTTACCGCCGTTCATACCCTTGCCAACATAATCATTGGCATCACCTTGTAAAATGAGATTCAGTCCATTGGCATTCCATGCTCCAAAACTTTGACCTGCAGAGCCCTGAAAATTTAAAGTCTGTTTTTGTGTCACTCCTTTTTCACCGTAAGTTGATGCAATAAAGCCTGAAGCTTGAGCTCCCACAGATCGGTCGCGATTAGAAATCTTATAAGAGAAGTTAGATTGCTTATTTTGTATAATAGGGTTTTTTAAGTCATGCATTATCTGCTTATTTAATGCTGCGCGATCCCAAGGATCATTTGATTTGGTGGTACAAAAATGAGGTGACTGGGACTTTTTATTTGTATAAAGAATTGCAGAGATATCTATATTTTTTGTTCTTGAATCAAGCTGTGAAATATCTTTGAGATATTGGGTTTGCCCTATTATCTCTTCAAGACTGGAAACTCCTAACTCGCTCAAAATTTGACTGACTTCATTTGCGATAAAGTTAAAGTAATTTACTACTTTTTCTTTTTCGCCGACATAATGATGATCAATAATATCCCTGCGTTGGGTGGCAACCCCAGTAGCGCAATTATTAAGATGGCAAATTCGAAGGTACTTACAGCCCATAGCAATCATTGGACCGGTACCAAATCCAAAAGATTCTGCGCCTAAAATTGCTGCTTTAATTACATCGAGCCCTGTTTTAAGGCCTCCATCTGCTTGCAATCTTACTTTGTGTCGAAGGTTACTGTCTCTAAGGGCTTGATGTGCCTCAGATAGACCAAGCTCCCATGGAGATCCTGCGTATCTAATAGAAGAAAGCGGGCTAGCACCGGTGCCGCCATCATGACCTGAGATAGTTATTAAATCTGCATATGCTTTTGCAACACCCGCAGCAATAGTCCCAACACCTGGCTCTGAAACAAGCTTTACTGATACTAGAGCTTTTGGGTTGACTTGTTTTAAATCAAAAATGAGTTGTGCTAAATCTTCAATTGAGTAAATATCATGATGTGGCGGTGGCGAAATAAGGGTAATTCCAGGAGTGGAATATCGAAGTTTTGCTATGAGCTCATTTACTTTTCCACCAGGTAACTGACCACCCTCGCCTGGTTTAGCACCCTGAGCAATCTTAATTTGTAGCACTTCTGCATTTACCAAATATTCTGGCGTTACCCCAAATCGCCCAGAAGCAACTTGTTTAATTTTAGACATCTTGCTTGTGCCATATCTCTCTTTAGCCTCACCACCCTCACCTGAATTAGAGCGAGCACCCATGCTATTCATCGCCTCAGCTAAAGTTTCATGAGCATCTGGAGACAAGGCACCCAAACTCATTCCCGCCGAGTCAAATTTTTTGAGTATCG
>Ga0209709_10004474_pt1 | contig 11243 bp, 16 predicted proteins | sample ArcticOcean_MG_C_2_FD_187435 | JGI IMG/M metagenome (GOLD analysis project Ga0209709, IMG submission 187435) | Marine microbial communities from western Arctic Ocean - ArcticOcean_MG_CB4_136 (SPAdes) (version 2) | ecosystem: Environmental > Aquatic > Marine > Oceanic | place: Arctic Ocean... | reverse complement strand
TCTTTTTGGGAAAAGATTCAAAGAAATGATACCTATTTAACGGCACCGATGTGTTTAGATTATGGAATAATAAATAAAATAGCTTGACTTATATAGGTTTTATGTTGTATATTCAAGTATGGAAAACGGGAGTAAAATAAATGAAAGTTATAACAGATTCTACGACAGTTAAAAAGTATACTAAAGATGATCTTAATCTATCAATAGTAGAACAAATGGAATTGGAGTGGCCTTTAATGACACAAGAGTTTAAAAAGATTCAAAGAGAACAATACGAATTGTTCTTACATAAGCAACACGATTACGGCCCTGGCAATATTAGTGTTGGTACACAGTTACAAACACCTGAAGAAATTAATCTATCATTAACAGGTTTGTGGTTCAGAATTAATGACAAATGCCAGAGATTAAAAACGATGTTGATGGGTGGTAGAAAATCAGCTGTAGATGAACCCTTAGAAGATGCATATCTTGACATTTCTAATTATGGAATTATGGCAACAATTGTAAAGAATGGTAAATGGGGAAAATAATGGTTGAATCTATTGTTACTATTGTACTGGTTATATCATTATTTGTATTAGTACTATCTATCCCATATTGGAACATTAAAAGAATAAGAGATAAATAGATGAATAGAAAACATCGTATAGGTATTGTAGGACTTGGATATGTAGGAACTGCAATTAAAAGTGGTTTTGAAAAACATTATTCTGTAGGAACATTTGATAAATTTGATAAGTCAAAAAGTACTTGTTTGATATTATCAGAATTAGTAAATACGTCAGATATTATATTCGTGTGTGTTCCAACACCAATGAATAAAGATGGAAGTTGTCATTCAGATATAGTTGAGGAAGTAGTTGGTGATATAGATAATATGGTAGGGTTTCGTGATTACAATTATGTAGGTTGGGATACGAATAAGATAGTGGTTATTAAATCTACAGTACCACCAGGAACTACAGATAGATTGAACCAAAAATTTAAGAATATAAATGTTATATTTAATCCAGAGTTTCTTACTGAGGCTAACTTTATTGAGGATTTTAAAAACCAAACTCGTATTATATTGGGTGGTACAAGACAAGGAACTACTACATTGAGACAGATTTATAGTAGTGTTTTTCCAAATGCAACTATAGTTAAGACTGGTAGTAAGACTGCCGAGATGGTTAAATATTTTATCAATTCATTTCTTGGAACAAAAATATCATTTGCAAATGAGATGAAACAAATATGTGATAAGATAGATATTGATTATGATAAGGTTGTAGAGTATGCAACATATGATGAACGATTAGGTAAATCCCATTGGGCTGTACCAGGACCAGATGGGGATATGGGATTTGGTGGACATTGTTTACCAAAGGATATAAATGCACTAATATGTGTTGCACATGAACTTGGGGTAGTACCAGAAGTATTGGAATCAGTTATAGAGACAAATGATAAAGTGAGAAAAGATAGAGATTGGGAAAAAATGAAAGGGAGAGCCGTAGTAAATGGGTAAAATAAGTTATAGTCAGTTTTCACAATGGGATAAATGTCCACATATGTGGAAATCCAATTATATAGATAAACTTCGTACATTTACTGATAATATCTATACTATCTTTGGTACTTCAGTACATGAAGTCATTCAAGCCTATTTAGTTTGTTATTATGGACGAACAATTAAAGAAGCAGATGCACTACCATTAGAAGATATTTTAAAATATCGTATGGAAGAAAATTACAAAACTGCTAAATCAGATTCAAAAGATGAGTTATCAATAACACTACAAGATATGAAAGAGTTTTATCAAGATGGGGTGAATATAATAACTGAATTTAAGAAAAGAAAGAGTAGTTATTTTCCAAAGAAAAATACAGAGTTAGTTGGTATTGAGATGGGTGTAGATTATGATTTACCAAATAATATAAAGTTTGTTGGTTATATGGATGTGGTGATTCATCATAAGGTAACAGGCCGTATTAAAATTATTGACATAAAAACTGCCACAATGGGTTGGAACAAATGGCAAAAGGCAGATAAAACAAAAACCAATCAGTTATTATTGTATAAACAATTCTTCTCTAAACAGAATGATATTCCGATGGATAAAATAGATATTGAATATTTAATACTGAAGAGAAAATTATATGAAAATATGGATTTCCCACAAAAGAGAATACAGACATTTATACCAGCAAATGGTAAACCAAGTATCAATAGGGTTATAGGAAGATTAGATGAGTTTATTAGTGATTGTTTTGATGATGATGGAAATCACTATATAAAAGAATATCGTAAAGAACCATCAACAAAGAATTGTAAGTGGTGTGAGTTTAAAACTAAACCAGATATATGTGATAGGAAACGGATATGATTAATCCAACATTAAGAGTGTATTTAACAGATTTTATAGGTACAGATAAGGAATCTGAAGTTATAGAGAAAATAACCGAATATGGTAATGAGGTCAATAATATGAAATTATATTTTTGGTTCGACCAAAGGAAAGATAAAGTTGATACGGCTGGGTTTGTTAAGAAGTGGGATAGAATACCACATCATAATTTTAAAACTATAATTCGACCACAATATTTTGATTTGTTTAGAGATTTTATTTGGTATGATGTTATACCAAAACAAATAGCGATTGCCAACACGACACAGTATACAAGATTTGCTTACAGATATACAAATGGGGCGGATGGTGTACTCGAAGGATTAGATAGTTTTAAATCAACATGGGATTTCACAATATCAGAAAAACCACCCAAACGGATACAAAAGAGGAATGATTATTAAGATAGCAATAGTCGGTAGCCGAGGTTATACAAATACAAAGAAGATAAAAGATTTTATTTTTAAACTTAAAGAAAAGTTTGGAAATGAATTAGAAATAGTTAGTGGTGGCCAAAAGGATGGAGCTGATGGATTGGCTAAGAAATATGCATTAGAGTTTGATATGAAATATGTAGAATTTCCACCACAACATTATTCTCACAATATACATTGTGTTAGGGAGAGTTTCAATTATGGTAAACCATATGCAGTATGGAATTACTTTAAAAGAAATAAAGAAATAGCAGAATATAGTGATAAAGTTGTAGCATTTATACCCAATGGAGTTGACTCTAAAGGAACAATGGATACACTTGGCCACGCAAAAAAGTTATTAAAAAAGTACATTATTATTGATTGATTTAATATTTATATATACATATATACAATCATGAGGAAAAGTTATGAGTGAAATAAAACTGACTTCGGTTAAAGTTATATCGGAGTTATACAAGAAATTTAAAAACGAAACAATTGAGAGTGAATTTTCATTACAAAAATTAGTGAATAGGACTCTTGATTTATTTGTTTACGATGAGGAAGTGCGAAAGAAAATTCTTGAACACGACAATCTTCATCAAAGTGGTAGCAAATTTTAAATAAAAACAATAAAGGTTATAAATGTCAGAACTAAAATTACCAAAATTAAAATCTATAAAAAAATCAAGAAAAAAGAAAAAGATTTTATTATTATCAGATGACCTTCGTATGTCAAGTGGTGTTGGTACAATGTCAAGAGAATTTGTCCTCTCAACAATTGATAAATACGATTGGGTACAAGTTGGTGGAGCAATCAAACATCCTGAAGAAGGTAAAGTATTTGATTTGAATGAATCAATTAGAGAAGAAACAGGAATTTATGATGCATCATTAAAAATATTCCCAACAAGTGGATATGGTAATCCTGATATGATTCGACATTTAATCAAATCAGAAAAGCCTGACGCAATTCTACACTATACTGACCCAAGATTTTGGATATGGTTATATCAAATGGAACACGAAATTAGACAAAATATTCCTATTTTTTATTATAACATTTGGGATGATTGGCCAGCTCCAAAGTATAATCAGAATTACTATGAGAGTTGTGATTTGATTATGAATATTTCAAAACAAACTGTAGCTATTGTAGATGAGGTTTGTGAAAGAAAACCACGAACCGATTGGGATTCAACTTATTCTCCACACGGAGCCAATGAAGATTACTTTTATCCCATTACAGATAATAAAGAATTGTTAGAAATGAAAAGTTTTAAACAATCAATAGTAGGTAATAAACCAATTGATTTTATTTTATTATATGTGAATAGGAATATACGAAGAAAGATGGTTGGAGATTCTATTTTGGCATTTAAGGAATTTGTGAATACTTTACCAGAAGAAAAACGAGATAGAGTTGCTTATGTGATGCATACTCAACCCATAGATAATAATGGAACTGATATTCCAGCATTGGTTGAGGCTTTAGCTCCAGAATGTCAAGTGATATTCTCACATGATAAACTTGATAATAAACAAATGAATTTCCTATACAATATTGCAGATGTAACAATGAATATTGCAAGTAATGAAGGATTTGGATTGGGAACTTGTGAATCTATAATGGCAGGAACACCAATCATAGTAAATGTTACTGGTGGATTACAAGACCAATGTGGATTTAAAGTAAAGGATAAGTTTCTAACTGCTGAAGATTATAAAGAAATAAAATCACTTCACAATTGGAAGAAGTGGGAACACAATGAAGAATTAACTTGGGGAGAATGGGTGAAGCCAGTATGGCCAAAGACTCGTTCACTAATGGGTTCAGTACCAACACCATATATCTTTGATGATAGATGTGATTGGGAAGATGCAGGAAATGCCATAAAAGAATGGTATGAAATGGGTAAAGACTCAAGAAAAAGATGTGGTACTAAAGGACATTATTTTGCAAAGGGTGATGACTCAATGCAGAGTGTTCGTTGGATGGGTAAGAATTTTACAAATCATATGGAAACTGCATGGGAAAACTGGAAACCAAGAAAACGAATACATACATATAAGGTATAAGGAGAAGTAAAATGCCAAAAGATAAGAAACGATTAGGAAGAAGCAAAACAACACCAAGACGGAAAACGACAGATCGTAGAACGATTAATCCTGGTGATGTATTTTGGACTAAAGTTGTAAACGGGTTTAAGAAGTTGTTATCACCCACATTTAAAAAATAAGGAGTTATAATGTCAAGAAAAGAAGAGTTGAATTATCAACATGAATTCTCAATATATGGGGTGTTTAGATTCGCATCATACCTACTGGCTTCAGTAGCCATGTATTTGGGAGATTTACAAATTGCTGCAGTAGCATTTGGGTTTGGAGCCACTCTTGGTTTCATCCGTAGATTAGCAAGAATTTGGGAGTAAAGAATGAGCGACAGGCCATTAGTATTAGTAACAGCACCAGTCAAAACTCGTAGTGGATATGGTAATCACTCACGAGATATTGTCAGTGCTTTACTTGATTTAGATAAATACGAAGTTAAGGTAAATGCAGTTCGATGGGGATCAACACCTATGAACGCATTAGAAGAAGGTAATCCAATACATGATAAAATAAAAGAATGTATATTACCTGACCCAAGTCTACCAAGACAACCAGAGTTACATCTACATATTGTAGTTCCAAATGAATTTCAACCATTAGGTAAAAAGAATATTGGAGTTACTGCTGGTATCGAGACAACAGTTCCACCACCACAATGGATTGAAGGAATGAATAGAATGGATTTAAATATCCTTACTTCTAAATTTTCTAAACAAGGATTTGAATCTGCTGAATTTGAACAACAAGATAAACAAGGAAATAAAGGCCCCATACTCAAAACTACCAAACCAATGGAAACTTTATTTGAAGGAGTTGATACTAATGTTTATAGACCAACGACTGAAATAAGTGATGAGGTTAAAGAAACATTTGATACTATTGATAGTGATTGGAATTTCTTATCAACAGGACATTGGTTGAGTGGAAATCTTGGAGAAGATAGAAAAGATTTAGGTATGATGGTTAAAGTTTTTTGTGAGACATTCAAGAATCAAAAGAAACCACCAGGACTTATTTTGAAAACAAGTGGTGCTACATTTTCAGTAATGGATAGGGAAGAAGTATTAACAAAAATAAAATCTATTAAAAATGATGTTAAAGGAATATTACCACCAATATATTTAATACATGGAGATTTAACAGACGAGGAAATGAATCAAATGTATAATCATCCAAAGGTTAAGGCTCATATTTCTTTCACACACGGTGAAGGATTTGGAAGACCACTATTGGAAGCCGCACAAAGTGGTAAACCAGTAATTGCTTCAGCTTGGAGTGGCCAATTGGATTTTTTAAATCCAAATCATTGTACATTGTTAAGTGGTAGTTTAGTTAAAGTACCTAAGAATGCTTTTCCTAAAGAAATATATTTTGAAGGTTCACAATGGTTTCAAGTTAATTATCAACACGCTTCACAAGTAATGAAAGATGTTGTGAAAAACTATACTAAATATTTAGTTAAATCAAAACAACTACAAGTTTATACTAAATCACTATTTAGTTATGAGAAGATGAGGGAAAAGTTAGATAAAATAATAACACCATTGATAGAATCAGTTCCAAAACAAGTTGAATTGAAATTACCCAAATTACAAAAGATTGAAGGTACTCCAGTAAAGGGGGAACCAGTAAAGGGTAAATTGAAATTACCAGCTTTAAAGAAGGTAACAAAGTAATATGGAAAAGGTAATAGATTGTCCAGTATGTTTTGATACAGACCATTGCTTTGAAGAGATGCAGAAAGAATTTAGTTCATTTATGTGTTTTCATTGTGGGTTCAATTCCAATACAACATTTAAATATGGAAGTAATGAATTGAAAACTGCTCAATTGGGTGCAACACAGTTAATGAATGATGTTTGTTTTTATGATGAAGATAGAGAGATAATGTGGTTTCCATCTATAGTTAATATGGGAGAGTTGGGTATGATTTATCCAGAAGGAACTCAAACTAATTGGAACTATAAATTAGCAATGGTTCGTAAGTTGTCAGACGAAGAACAAAAGGATGAAAAGTATAAAGGACATAAAAAGATATTGGATGTAGATAATTCAAAAACATTTGGCCAATATGAATTTTTAGAGTGTTGTCAAGAAATGGGAATCGTAAAGGATATAAGTAGTGGCTCTTAGAAATACAGCTTGGCATGCAGTTGAACCAGGACAGATTGTAACTTTTAGATATAAGAGTGATGGTTCAAGTAAATCATACAAGAGAACTGTTTTAATTATTAATCCTGATATGAGATATAGAAAGAAAACTACTAAAAGAATTAAAAGATTTGTAGTTGGGATTCAAATAGATACACAAATAGCAACAGCATTAACTGAAGCCAAATTAAAACAACTGTTTAAAAGTGTTGGTGGATTAGAATTTGAAGATGGTGCAATTTCGGGAGATTTACCAGATAGGATGAGTAAGGCTTCAACTGTTAAGATAACTGGTAGATTAAAACCATTTTATAGTAGATTAAGAACTTATAGTAGAAGAGAATGTAGAAGAAATAGAGTTTACTTAGAACTCGATTATGCTAGAATACCAGATGATACCGTAGCTAAATTTGAACAAGAACTGATGACAAAATATGAAAAACTCTTTGAGGGATAAATGAAAATGAAGTTGTCGTATGGTATTACAACACACAACGAAGCTGAAGAATTAAATAAGTTATTAGAAATTCTCATCCACAAAACAGATGTAGAAGATGAGATAGTTATTTGCGATGATTATTCAGATGAAGAAACTCAATTTGTAATTCAATCATGGGTTCAACAATATGGACACTCCGATATGAAAACTATCAAAGTGTATCAGAGAAAACTTGATGGTGATTTTGCATCACAAAAAAATTCAATTATAGAACATTCAACTGGTGATTATATATTCCATATAGATGCCGATGAATATCCACATGAAATATTATTAAGAGATATAAAACAAGTTTTAGAAATGAATGAAGGTGTTGATTTGATTTGGATACCGAGAGTGAATATCGTTGAAGGAATCACACAAGAACATATGAAACATTGGGGATGGAAATCTACAGAACAAGGATGGATTAATTATCCCGATTTTCAATCAAGAGTATTTAGAAATTCACCAGATATTAGGTGGAGAAGAAAAGTACACGAACAAATAGATGGATGTAAAACCTATGCACATCTACCACCAAATGAAGAATTGAGTTTGTATCATGTCAAAACTATATCGAAACAAGAAGAACAAAATAAACTATACGGTGATATAATTGGAATATAGTGTATTAACTACAAGTGATAAAAGTTATTTTCCACATCTTAAAATATTAGTTAATTCTATGTTGGATAAATGTGATTCAAAGTATTTAAAAAATATCTATATAATTGATAATGGATTAACAGAGGAACAGAGAGATTATTTCTTGGATAAATCTGATATCATTAAAATAAATATTACTGGTCTTGAAACTAATTTTAGTGGTGGAACTTGGGGTGAAGATTGGCAAAAAAATGTCAAGGGAAAAACAGTTCATTTATACAAAATACTTACAGAGATTAAAGAACCACTATTAATGTTGGATGCAGATATGTTAATCATACAGGATTTACATACTTTATTAGATAAGGGTGGAGATATGCAAGTTTGTGTTAGGCCAGGTAATTCTGTTAAATATATCGGTTCATATTTTTTTAGTATAAATCATGAAAAAACAAAAACCTTTGTACATGATTGGATGGATTTGACACAAAGTAAAACTGGCAAAGGGGCACACGAAAGTCCATCATTAACAGAGTGTGTTGGTTGGTATTTAAAAAATACTGATTTGGATATAGTAGAGGTGGAACAAGATGTAGTTAATCGATATCATCCACCACCAAATGAAGAAACTGTAATTGTACATTTTAAGGGAAGTAAATTATACGAAACATTTGATGAACAATATAATGCTAGAATAACAAATCCCAAGTGGACTAAATACATAAAAAATTATGTGTAGTATAGGTGTATCTAATACAAGTAAGTCTTTAAAAACTTCAAATCAATTTTCCAAATACAGAGGTCCAGACAGGACAAATATTGTAGATATAAATGGAGTACAATTTTTACATAACTTACTACACCTTACGGGTGAATTAACCATACAACCATATATAAAAGATGATGTTGCAGTAGTTTTTAATGGTGAGATTTATAATTATAAAGATTTTGGTGATTATAAATCAGATGGTGAAGTACTGATAGATTTATACAAGGAACATGGAATAGAGTTTACTAAATTATTAGATGGTGAATTTGCAATATGTTTAATTGACTTTAAGAATGAGTTAATTCTAATTTCTACTGATCCATTTGCATGTAAACCATTGTGGTATGATTTTAAAGATGAAGAATTTTGTATAGCTTCATACAATAGTCAATTATCTCAATTGGGGTTTAGTAATGGAACTAAATTATATGCCAATACTACATTAGTATTTGATTTAAAGTCTTATGAATTAAAAGATAAGATTACTAATTTTGATTTTAATATTAAACAATACAAGAATACATATGATGATTGGATTCGGGCATTTGAAAAAAGTATAGAGAAGAGAGTACAGAGTAAATATAAAATATACTTAGGACTTAGTTCAGGTTATGATAGTGGTGCAATAGCTTGTGAGTTGTTAAATCAGAATGTAGATTTTAAAACTTATACTATTGCAGGGCCTGAAGATAAAGGTATAATTGAGAGTAGAGTTGAGAGAATACCAAATCATGAAGTTATATATATGACTCGTAAAGAATATGATACAGAACAAAAATATTTAAATGAGACTTGTGAAGATTTTAGTTATGGTGGTTATAATTTTAAAGGAGATAAGGCTTCTGTAGGATTGTCTCACATATGTTCTAAGGCTTCTCAAGAAGGATATAGAATTTACTTATCAGGTCAAGGAGCAGATGAAATCATAAGTGATTATGGGTTTCAAGGAAATAAGATATATAATCATAGTCAGTTTGGTGGATTGTTTCCATCTAACTTAACAGGATTTTGGCCATGGGTTAGTTTTTATGATGGTACACAAATTCAATATTTGAATAAAGAAGAGTATGTTGCTGGACATTATGGTATAGAAACTCGTTATCCCTTTTTGGATAAATACTTAGTACAAGAATTTTTATGGTTAGATTCCACATTAAAGAATAGTAAATATAAATCATCGTTAGATGAGTATTTGAGAAGAAATGATTTTCCCTTTTCGAGTGGACATAAAATAGGATTTAATACATTAAAGGATTTAAGATGAAACCTGTTGGACATTGGGATGGAAGTTTAGAAGATAAGAGATATCACTATGATTTAAATAGGGATAGTATAGTTTTAGATTTTGGTGGATACACAGGACTATGGGCAAGAGATTTAGCTAATAGATTTGGGTGTAAAGTACATTCATATGAAGCAGTAGAGAGATACTTTAAACAAATCATTTGGGATAATGTTATTCCTTATCAGTATGCAATTACTTGTGAAACAGGAATAGAATATTTTCATGTGTGTGATGAAGGTAGTACTTCAGAATCTTTATCAGAGTTTAAAAAGAAAAATGATTTGGATAGTACTTATCAAAGTAATGTTCAAAAACTTAGTGAAGTACCATTAGAAAAAATTAATACACTTGATGTTAATGAAGTTTTAGAAAAATTTGATAGTGTAGATTTATTAAAGATTAATATTGAGGGTGGAGAGTATGATATATTAACAAGAATGTGTAATACAGGAACAATAAGTAAAGTGAAAAGTTTACAAGTTCAATTTCATAATTTTGTAGATGATGCTCAACAAAAATATGACGATATAACTACTAAATTAAAAGAGACACACAATTGTGATTTTGATAGTATGTGGAGATGGTCATTTTGGAGTAATAAATAATGTCATATGTTGCAACAGGTGGTGGTGGAATGGGTAATCAAATAAAGAAGTTAGTTTCTGCTAAAAGATTACATTCAGATTCACAAACAGATTTAAGTTATTTTAATGATTTGTTCGAAAATCAAGAGTTACACCATAACGGTAATAGAAGTGGAAAAGATTGTAATACATGGAGATTCTTAGTTTTTCCAGAAGATACAGAAATACCAGAGGGATTCAATGTCCACACATCAGGTGATGAAGTGATTGGCCAAGGATTTACATGGCATGACCCATATTCACATTGGTCATTTAATGGAGATGGTAGAAATGTAGATTGTGAATACCTAAGAATACCAACCACATATAGAAATAAAATTTTAAAAATATTTGAAGATTATTTAACGATACATCCAGGAATACAACATTGTGTAGATGAATTTAAA
>Ga0209709_10004473_pt1 | contig 11244 bp, 8 predicted proteins | sample ArcticOcean_MG_C_2_FD_187435 | JGI IMG/M metagenome (GOLD analysis project Ga0209709, IMG submission 187435) | Marine microbial communities from western Arctic Ocean - ArcticOcean_MG_CB4_136 (SPAdes) (version 2) | ecosystem: Environmental > Aquatic > Marine > Oceanic | place: Arctic Ocean... | reverse complement strand
GTGATTTAGAATATTTTACAGAACTTGCAAAAACAACAAAAGAATGGACTAATGTTATTACTCGTTACCAGTTTATATTTCCCCTTTGAAACAGCATGAAAATTTACACCAAAATAAATTATAAGTGGCTAGATGGTCAGTTAGTGAAAACCTCTTCTAAGTCTTTTGAATATGAAGGAGACTTAACTCTTTGCGGAGGTGGAGGAGGTGGTGGAGATAAAGGTGGAGGAGGAGGAGGTGGAGGAACACTAGGAGCTATAACATCTTCAGTTAGTGATACTGTTACTGATGTTGTAACTGATCCAGTAGGAACAACCACAGATATTATAGGAGATACTATTACAACCGCAGGAGCATCTTTAGAACCTGCAGCAGGAGGTGTAGAAAATATTTTAGATCAGACTGGTGCTGCACTTGAAGAAGGACTATCAACAGGTGTAGAATCTATGGGAATGAATGATGGAGTTGCTACTACACTTGGTGATTTTGGTGATAAACTTAACGAAGGTGTCACAAGTTTTGGAGATAAGATAGTTGATGATAACTTTGAAACTTGGATCAATGAAGGTGTAGATAAAGTACACGATTTTGGTAAAGATGTTAATGATATTGTTTCAGATGAAATGGGTAGATGGCAAGATTTTGCACATGAAAAATTAGGTGCAGGAGGATCTAGTGGATCAACTGTTGAATTAGATAAACTATCTTCATTTAAAGCTAATAAGTTAAAGAAAATAAAAGCAGAGTTAGGTTCAAATACAGCTAAATCAAGAGCTAGATCATCATTACGAATTGGATAACTGAATGGACTATAATAAAAAAAAGAAGAAGCAAACAAAAACTTCTATAAATATAGAAGCTGAGTATCAAGAAGAAGGTGAAGTTAAAGCCAAATATGCAAGGTACTCAAGCGATAGAGATAACTACCTACGAAGAGGTAGAGAAGCTGCTTTGTTTACTATTCCTACTTTATTACCTGAACAAAGTTCTACTAGTTCTACAGACATTACTACACCCTTTCAATCTATAGGAGCAGAAGGAGTAAACAATCTAAGTGCCAAGCTCCTCCTTTCTTTGCTTCCTCCTAATGCACCTTTCTTTAGATTAGTAGTAGATAACTCAGAACTAGAAGCTCTTCTTGCAGAACAAAGATCAGAAGCAGAAGAAGGTCTTGCAAAGATTGAACGCTTAGTAATGCAGGAGATTGAAGTACGAGGATTAAGAGTTCCTATTTCTGAAGCATTAAAACAACTTATAGTTACAGGAAACGTACTTCTTTATTTACCTCCTAAAGAACAGATAAGAGTATTCCGTTTAGATCGTTATGTAGTTAAACGTGATTCAATGGGTAATGTTTTAGAAATAATTACTAAGGAATCTCTTTCTCCTTTATCTCTTCCAGAACAAGCAAAGGATCTTATCTCTGATCCTGAATCTGAAAATCCTACAAAAGATCATGATTTATATACCTGTATAAAATGGACAGGTAAAAATTGGATGGTTCATCAGGAGATTAATGATCAGATAGTTCCAGGATCAGAAGGAACTTTTCCTAAGAACAGGAATCCCTTCTTAGCTCTTCGTTTTACTCACATGGATGGAGAAGACTATGGACGAGGATATGTAGAAGAATACTTAGGAGATCTAAAGTCTTTAGAGTCATTAACTCAGTCTATTGTTGAAGGTTCAGCAGCAGCTGCAAAGGTATTATTCCTTGTAAGACCTAATGGAACCACAAGAGTTAAGACTTTAGCAGAGTCTCCCAATGGAGCTATAGTAACAGGAGATGATCAGGATGTTTCTTCTCTACAACTTGGTAAGTCTCAGGACTTTCAAGTAGCACAACAGACTATTCAGATGCTACAGACTAGACTTTCAAGAGTGTTCCTAATGAACTCTTCTATCCGAAGGGATGCAGAAAGAGTAACTGCACAAGAGATTAGATTAGCTCATCAAGAATTAGAAGTAGCTTTAGGTGGAGTTTACTCAGTACTATCTCAGGAATTTCAATTACCTTTGGTAGAACTTTTGATGCAGAAAATGCAGAAAGAAAACAAGATTCCTAAGTTACCAGATGATGGATTAAAACCTCTTATTATTACTGGAGTAGAAGCTCTTGGTAGAGGTGAAGATCTAAATAAACTAGGTATGTTCCTTCAACATCTACAACCACTTGGTCCAGAGATGATGAAAGAATTAAATGTTTCTGATTATATGACTCGTCTTGCTGGTTCTCTTGGTATTGATACTGAAGGATTAGTGAAGACTGAAGAACAGAAACAAGCAGAACAAGAAGCAGCACAAGCTCAACAAAATGCTATGATGAATCAGCAAATGATGGGTAAATTAGCTGAAAAAGCTACTCCAGAAATGATGCGTGGTTTAAGTGAAGGAGGTGGACAACAAGCACCACCACCCGAAATGACTAATTAACTTTTTAAAGAGGAGACTCACAATGGCAGAATTCCAACAAATAAGTACACATGAAGATGCTCCACCACCTGTAGAAGGAACTAAGGAGCATGAACAAGCTATGGTTCAACTTGCAGAAGAAGCAGGAGCCGTAGCACGAGAAGATGAACAACCATCATGGCTTCCAGATAAATTTGAAAGTCCTGAAGATATGGCAAAAGCCTATCACGAATTAGAAACAAAGTTATCCTCTAGTTCGGAGTCTGTGACGAACAGCGATGAGGGTACACCACCTCCGCAGACTCCTTCTCAAGAAAAGTTACCAAATATACAACAAGCTACACAAGCCTTAGCAGAACAAGGATTAGATTATAATAAATATTATAATGAATTTTTAGAAAATAGCACACTTTCTGAAGATTCATATAAAGAACTTAATGAAAAAGGTGTTGGTAAAGAAATGGTTGACTCATGGATTGATGGTCAACAAGCTATATCAAATCAAATTACAAATGTAGCTTATGATTCTGTAGGAGGTCCAGAACAATATAATGAATTAGTTAAGTGGGCTGGAACATCTTTACCACAGAATGAAATAGATTCTTTTAACAGAGCGTTAGAGAGTGTGAATCCAGAAGATAGTTTATTCGCAATAAAATCTCTCAACGCTCAATATCAAATGGCAAACGGAAGTTCGCCAAACTTATTGCAGGGTTCAACTGGTGGATCAGGAGCAGAAGCATTTACTTCATTATCACAAATGTCTGAAGCAATGAAAGATCCCAAGTACCAAACTGATCCTGCTTTTAGGGAAGAAGTAACTAGAAAACTAGAATCTTCTAACCTTATGTAATACGGAAGTAAAACATACGAACAAAATTATTGCCCTCTGAGGAGGATAACTCTAATTGAGAACGATGAAGATAAAGCCGTAACTTTAATCGTGCTAGGTAAAACTAGTAATCTTTAATCTCAATTAAATAAATTTTATGAGTGCAACAAATTATGTTAGTCAAAGGTCTGGACGAGTTAATGCTGATGCAGCAACTAGTTCTAGGGCGTTATTTCTAAAGCTTTATGCTGGTGAAGTAATGACTGCCTTTCAGACTAAGAATATAATGATGAACTATACGAGAACCCGAAATATTTCAAAGGGTAAATCGGCACAGTTCATTATGACAGGTAAGCACAGAACTGCTGCCTATCATACACCTGGAAATGAAATAATTCCAGCTGCAAGTGCGAAGCAAGCAGAGAGAGTAGTTAGTATTGATGATCTCTTGGTAGTTCACCAATTCATCCCTAATATTGATGAAGCGATGGCTCAGTATGATATTCGCTCAGTCTATACTCAGGAAGCTGCGTATGGTCTTGCAAAAGCTGCTGATCAGAACATTCTCAGAACGGCTATTAAAGCTGCCCTAACAACTAATAAGGAACGTGCAAATTATCATGTTCAAGATTATAATGCTTGGGATGATGAGGATTTCACAATAAATGTAGAATACTCTGATACAAACTTTGCTAACTCTTTAAAGTCTTCAAACTTCTTTGAAGGTGTTTTGGAAGCAAAGCGTATCTTAGAAAGCGCAGGTGCGCCTTTAGATGATTTAGTATGTATTGTTCCTACGGATCTTTACTATGCTTTATTTAAAGCTTCTACAAATGGTGAAGCCACCACAGCACTACACATGTTTAATGTAGATATTGGTGGTAGTGGTTCTGTTGTTGGTGCAGATATGCCTAATATTGCAGGTATTCCTGTAATTAGGACTCCTCACATGGGAACAGCTACTGCTTCAGCATGGACAGATTCTCTCTTCACTTCTGGTATAGCCACAACTGGTGCTGCTCCATTAGGTGCTGCAGAATCTAACCGAGCTACTGTGTATAATGTAAAAGGTACATATACTGCTGCTACAGCAGGAGCTAACTTAGTTGGTCCTACTGGTGGTACAGATGCTAATGGTGCTACAGTCCGAATGGATACTGAAGCAACAAAAGTTCGTGCCTTAGTTATGAACAAAGATGCAGTTGCTACTGTGAAACTATTAGACCTTTCGGTTGAGACAGATTATATGGTCAATCGTCAAGGAACATTAATTGTTTCTAAGTATGCAATGGGTCATAACATCCTACGTCCAGCAATGGCAGTAGCGTTGAAGTCCTCGCATATTGCATAATAACCTCGTGGGGTATAGTTAATCCTCTTGCTATATCCCACTTTTTGTAGAGGAGGCATAGTAGTTCTCCATACCTCCTCTACTCTTTCCTCATAATTCTATCCTCAAAAATATATGGCTGTTTCCAAGACTTCTAAACTAGATGCTATTAATTCAATGCTTATTGGTATCGGAGAAGCTCCAGTAAACACTTTGAATTCTGGTCTTCAAGAAGCAGAAGTAGCTGCCATAGTCCTCGATACTATATCTCGTGAAGTTCAAACACTAGGATGGGCATTCAATACTGATATACGATATACATTATCCCCAAACTCTTCTAAAAATATTGTACTTCCTTCCAACGCTCTCAGAGTAGATACCACAGGTTTAAAAAGAAGTTATACTACAGATGTTATTGAACGAGATGGAAAATTATATGATCGTACTAAGAATACATTTGAATTTGATGCTGAACTAGAAGTAGATATTATTTTCCTTTTTGATTTTGTAGAGGTTCCAGAAGTAGCAAGAAGGTATATTGCATTAAGAGCAGGAAGAAAATTTCAAGAAAATATTCTGGGTTCTAGTGAGATGACTCAGCAACAATGGAAGGATGAACAACAAGCTTTGTTTGCACTTAGAGATGCAGACTCAGAATCTGCAGATTTTAATATTTTTGATAACTATGATACTTACGCTGCAGTAGATAGAACTCAAGGTTCTCCTGTAAGTGTACTTGACTCACAACGAAGATTGTATTCCTAATTATGGCTTTAGTTTCTAGTTCTATACCAAATTTAATTAATGGTATTTCTCAGCAACCTGCTGAAATTAGGTTAGCATCTCAAGCAGAAAGACAAGTTAATGGTCTTAGTTCTGTTGCAAGAGGTTTAGAGAAACGACCAGGAACTGAACATAAAGCAAAACTATCCAGTACTGCAGAATCAGATTCTTTTATTCATAGTATACGAAGAGATAGAGAAGAAGAATATACTATGATTCTCAGTAGGACTTCAGGAGCATCTAAAACTCTTGAAATATATGATCAAGATGGAACTTCTTTACCTGTAAAAAAAGCTCCTACTGCAGATGTTAGTTCTGGAACTACTAATGATGTTGCATCTAGTGACTTATCTTACCTAGAAACAACTTCAGTAGCAAATAACATAGTAGCAACAACAGTAGCAGATACTACGTTCCTAATAAATAAAACAGTTATAGTAAACAAAGCTACTGCTACTGGTAAGGTTTCAGGAGAAGGAGTAGATGGAGGATGGACAGATGTTCTTCCGTTTAAATCATCTTCAGGAGCAACTTTAGATACTGGCTTTACACATGAAGGATTTATTTATGTAAAGCAAGGTGATTACTCAAGCAAATATGTAGTAATACTAAGTTTAGATTCTGAAAATGTATCAGGAGAACCTGCAGTATTATATAAAGTAGGTTATCAAACTCCTTCTTCAGTAGTAGGATTAAACCAAGCTCATATTGCAACTGTAAAGATTGCTAAGACATTATTAAATGCTACTGAATGTACAGGTACTACAGGAGATAATGGTTGGAACGATGCCGATATGACATCTACAGCTGCAGTAGAAGGTTTTGGAGGTCTAACTCCAAGACGTAATTTTGATGAAAATGGTATTGCTAGTGGTGCAACAGGTTTTGAAGGAGGTAATTATTACGATGGATTAAGTACTCAAGCAAATGGGTTATCTTATGCTACTGTAACACCTTCAGCAATAAGAACTAAATTTAAGTTTACTAGAGTAGACAGTACAAGTGTAATTAGAGTTCAATGTAAAGAAGCTTTTACCATTAAAACAATGGATTCAAAAGCTGGAAATTCTTTGATAGGAGTCACAACCGAATCAACTTCATTTAGTAATCTTCCAGCAGAAGGTATACCCAATAATTTTATAGTAAAAATTGTGGGAAATGCTGATGCCACTCAAGATGACTTCTATGTAAAATATGATTCAGAAAGTAAAGTTTGGAAAGAGAGTATAGGTCCAGCACAAGATTTAGGATTTGATACTTTTACAATGCCTCATCGTTTAATTAGATTATATGATGATACAGTTGCAAAAAATAAATACTTTCTTTATGAACCTGTAAAAGAGCTTCTAGCAAGTAATGGTGCGCCAGCAAGGTTTGGATGGTCTAGTCGGAAAGCAGGAGATGATGGTACAAATCCTTTTCCTTCATTTACAGGAGCAAAAATAAATGATATTTGTTTCCATAAGAATCGTTTTGGAATTCTAAGTGATGAAAATATAATCTTTTCAGTAGCAGGAAACTTTTATAATTTCTTACCTATTTCTGCTATGACTGCATTAGATAGTAATCCTATTGATATTTCAGTATCAAATAATGAAGTGTCTCTATTAAGACATGCAGCAGCTTTTAACCAGAGTTTACTACTTTTCTCAGATTTTCAACAGTTTAGTTTAAATAATTCTGGTCAGTCTTTTTCTCCTGCTACTGTGTCTGTAGATGTAGTAACTCAATTTGAAAGTACTGCAAAAGCTCCTCCTGTATCGTCTGGAAAGTTTGTATATTTTCCATTTAAACGAGGTGAGTATTCAGGAATTAGGGAATATTTTGTAGATATGGGAACTGCAGAAGCTAATGATGCTAGAGATATTACTGCCCATGTACCTCAGTATATAAAAGGTAATATAACTAAAATGGTAGTAAGTTCTACTGATCAGATGATTGCAGTCTTATCAGATGATGATCTTAAAAGAGTTTATGTTTATAAGAACTTTTGGGAAGGTCAAGAAAAAATCCAACACTCTTGGAGTCATTGGACATTTGATGGAGATATAATTAACTGTGCATTCTTAGGATCAACTTTGAAGTTACTTGTAAAGAGAACTGATGGATTATATTTAGAAGATATTAATCTTAGCTTGGATTCAGCAGAAGCAGTAATGGAAGATGAGACTGCGGTATTATTAGATAGGAGAGTAAAGCTTACTTATAACCAAACTGTAGCTTCTAATCTTCCATATAACTCTCATATTCCTTCTAATATGGTATATGTTACAGACAATGCAAGGAAGCTTACCGCAGTAGCAGATGTAAATGAGTATCTTGCTGCTCATTCTACTAATGTAGTCTATGCAGGAATCCCTTATACCTTTGAATATGAATTCTCAAGATTCATTCACAAAGAAAATGAGCTTCCAGTACAGACAGCAAAGCTACAAGTTAGAAATATTAATTTACTCTATAACAAAACTGGTTTCTTTAATGTAAAAGTTAATGTAACTCCAGGAACTATTTCAATTCCTGATCCTAATGTAATAGTTTTACCATCTTCTATTATAGTTAATACAGATGCAACAGTAACAGTATCAAGCACATTTAATCTTAGAGTAGGAATGAATGTATCAGGAGTAGGAGTTCCTTCAGGAACAACCATTCTTTCTATAACTGATTTAACTCATTTAGAACTTTCTGCGAATGCAACAAGGAGCAGTACTCTTACGCTAACATTTAATTCAGGAGCTATTGTATCCTCTACTCCTAGAACAAATTACTCTAAGAACTTCTCTGGAATGATAACTAATACCTCTTCTTTTGGACAGTATAAACTACTCTCTGGAACCTTTAAAAGCTCCGTTATGACAAATAGTTCTAACTGTAACATAATCTTAGAGAATGATGAATACTTGCCGTGTGCCTTTCAGAGTGCAGAATGGGAAGGTTTCCTACATGTAAGAAGCCGAAGAATGTAAAATGTACTACAAAAACCATGTAAAGCCTTTTGAAGTAGAATTTATAGATCTTCTAGCTGATAACATGTGTCCAGTAGATAAAGAAGAAGTATATGCAACATCAGGATGCTCTCCTAAGACAGCTTTACTTTCTTCAGTAATGCGTTCAGATCAACTAGTCTGTTACTTTGCTCAGGAGGAGCTTCTAGGGATCGGAGGAGTAGGTTTAGAGGCCAATGGAGATGGTGTTCCGTGGTTCTTGAGAACTAATCATTTTGATTCTTGGAAACAGAAGAACTTACGAAGCTTTCTGAGGTCTACAAAATCTTGGATTGAACACATGGGAGAAATGTATCCTTCAATGCATAACTATGTAGATACAAGAAATAAAGAGTCAATGACTTGGCTTAAACATTTAGGATTTAGATTAACAAATACTGTAGATAATTACGGATTTCTAAGAATTCCTTTTATTAAATTTGAAAAATATAACGGATAGATAATGGACCCTTTCACAGTAATGATGATAGCTAAAGGTGCGCAAACCTTAATGAATCATCAGGCTCAAGGTGCTGCTGCTGCAGCTCAAAGAGCTAGAAAGTACAAACAAGATTTAGCTACTAGACATGCTCTAAGAATTAAAGCTGGTTTTGCTCGTCAGTCTATTGCTGATACAAATTTAATGAGACTCCGTAATCGTGATATTGCAGCAGAAGCAGGAATTTCTACTACATTACAACGAATGAAAGCTACTGCATCTATGAAAGCTTCTGGAATGCCTGAAGGACAAAGTACAGATGGACTCCTACGATTAGCTCAGAGTGATATCCTAAAAGGAGAATCAAAATTCTTAAAAGATATGGAGATGAAAGCTTCTCAATTAGATTACAGAGATCGAGAAATACAGCAGGGAATGGATATGGCTTGGTTACAAGCACAAGGACAAATTGATAGTACTTCATATCAGAAAGGTCCTGGAATGGATAGCTTGATAATGGGTATGGGTGGAGCTGCTTTGGATGCATACACTTTTGATCAACAGGTAAGTTAATATGGCAGAAAATGTTTCTACAGCAAATTATGACATAAGAAGGTTTGACCAAACTGCTAGTGTTCCAACTGCACAGATTGATCCTAACTCTGGAATGGAACATGCTAAACATTTACAAGGTTTTGCAGATGCCATAGGAATGTTTGCTGATAAAGGAGGAAATGCTTACAAAGCAAAAATAAATAAAGACCGAAGAGATGAAGCTGAAGCAAGAAGAAAAGAAATTGAAGCAAGACAAGAAAAAAATAGAAAAGAAAATGAAGCTAGAGTAGAAGCAGAAAGAATTTATACTGAAACTGGTGGTGGAAAATCTTGGCAGGAGTTAAATGAAAAAGAAAAGACAGAAATTACTGAAGATTTTCATGGTCCTGATAAAGGTAAACCTATTCTTACAAGTACTGATGCTTATAGGGACAAAAAAACATTCGAAGAAAATTTAGCTTCTGGTGGTCTTATTAAACATGGAGAGAAAAGACGAAGAGTAGTTAAATCAGGAAAATCATATTTAACAAAAGACCAATCTCAAGATGATTACCTTAAAGATGCATACCAACAAAAACGTACTGAAGGAGTTCTTAAAAAACAACAAGCAGATTGGGATGTAGTAGCTCCAGATTTAGTTGATAAAGTATATGATTCATGGAGAGATCAAAAGAATCGTGATGATGGAGAAACTGATTTTACTAAATATGCTTCTGCAAAACTAGAAATATATAAATTAGAAAGAGCGCAAGAACATTTTCTAGGACTTCCACAATTAGGAGAAGCTCTTAAAAAGGTTCCTTTGAATGATAACAAGTTTCTTTCAATGGTTGCTTTAAGAAAACAAAATTATATAGATGAAATAAAAGATAAAGATATTCAATCAGGAATAGATACAGCTTTACGAAGTGGTAATCCAGATACTAATTTAAGTACACCTGAAAAAATTGATGGTCTTATAGATCATATTTCTGTTGCTACTCTTCCTGGAACAAATAAAAAAGCACGACTTCCTGATGGAACAGTTGTAAGAGTTCATGATAGAGATAAAGTTCAATTTCAACTAATAGATGATGTTGATAATGATGTTTCTACTGCAACTTCTTCTGATGCTCCTGTATTTAAAGTAATAGAAGCTTTCACAGGTAAAAATGCTGAAGCTGGAAAAAAGATATTTGAACGAAGAAATGGCATAGGAGACGCATGGAAAAAAACTGTTGCTGCTGCAATGAAGAAAAAAGTATCTCTAGAAGTTGCGGAAAAAAAAGCTAATACAGCTTCTAATAAAATTATACTACAAAAAGCTAAAGAAGCATCCTCCGAAGCTATAATAAGAGCATCTGCAGCTCTAGATTTTACTACTGTAGGAGGTCCGTTACACCAACAAGGTGAACTACAACGTATGCAAATAGATGCTGAAGGAAAAGTAGTAGGACAATTAGATAAACTACAAACATTACAAATAGCTTTAGCAAATTTAGATGGTCAAGTAGATAACTTTGCATACGCATCAATGAGTAAAGAGTCTACTGATATGCGATCAAAACTAGTAAATGCTATAAATGAATTAGATCCTGAACATACAGCTTTTAATGTTCCTGAGAGTCCTAGAGCAACAAAACTAAAAGGTGAGTTTATTGCTCAAATCTCTAAATTAGATGCAAAAGGATTAGAAGATATAAGAACCTCAGTTCATCAAAATCAACAACAGTTACCTTGGATGGTAAAGATGAAACATGCTGCTATTAAAACCCGATATGATGAATTAGATGCGGCTAGAGAAAGAAAAAAAGATCAATTAAATATATCTAAGTCTGAACAACAGTTAAAAGAGGCTGGAGAAAAGGAAACAAGTAGTGGATTAGCTCGTAAATATCGAGGAGAAATAAGAAATGAAGATGGAAATATA
>Ga0209709_10004471_pt1 | contig 11246 bp, 10 predicted proteins | sample ArcticOcean_MG_C_2_FD_187435 | JGI IMG/M metagenome (GOLD analysis project Ga0209709, IMG submission 187435) | Marine microbial communities from western Arctic Ocean - ArcticOcean_MG_CB4_136 (SPAdes) (version 2) | ecosystem: Environmental > Aquatic > Marine > Oceanic | place: Arctic Ocean... | reverse complement strand
TAGTTCTTTTGTTTTAGTTTTTCGGACTAATTCCACTACATCATCTACTGAAGTACCCCCATTAATAAGCAGATCAGCCCTGATTTCAACACAGCTTAGTTTATGATCCAGAGCAAAGTCTATTTCTGCAGTATTATTAGCAACAATTCCAATGACACCCTTGAGGGGGAAAGAATTAACCATATTTTTCCGTATATTTGTTTAATCAGAATTCTTTTGGCATGGAGCAGTACATGAATTTCTTAGACTGGAATTATCAGTGATTCCTGATACCGTTTCAATAAGTTAAGGAAACGGGATTCGCTTTCATCCCAGTCATGAAAGCCGAGCCTCCTGGATTTGTTATGACTTAGAATTTCATCCCAGTAACGTTCCAGAGTGGCATCAGCAAATCCCCAGTTTGCCACCTGATCGAGGTTTGTTTTTTTAAGTTGATGTTTTTTGCAGATATTTTGCCAGACTTCGTTCCGTTCAGACATCACATCCTCAAGTTTTAAAGGACGTACTGAACCACAGGGCATATTAAAAGATTCAGCGATCTTAGGCCAAAGATGGTTCCAGCGGAAAACATCTGTGTTGGTCATGTTTAAGGCCTGGTCCTGACATAATGGTTCTGTGGTCATCCATGCAATTCCGCGTGCAAGAAGTTCAATGGTTGTCATCTGTGTCACACTGAGAAAAGCACCAGGATGTCCTGGAAAATCAAGTGCAGCTCCGAGTTCCCTGCATATTGCAGCATAAGCTCCAAGTGTACTGACTATGTTGCGGGCTATTTGCGGAGAAAAATGCAGCAAGGTATTTGGCCGTGAAGTTGTCCATGACCACTTTCTTTTTACTGAACGTTCAACCAGGTAATCCTGCTGATCATAGTTAAAGTTTGGAATAGGCACACGTGAATCCTCTTCCCTGGCAGGTGTTGGGAATTCACCAATATGAACACCATAATACTTACCTCCCTGAACCAGGTGGACGTGTCTCAGATTTTCTGCAGCCAACTCAATACCATTCAAAAGATTATCCAACAGCCTTAGGTTGTCCTCAGGACTTTCTAGTACCTGTTCCGCATGGGTCGCCCGTCCACAGTAAAATACATGAGTGACGTCTATTAACTTTGAGAGTCCTTCAATACACTTTTCACGATCGTTCAAATCGAGTTGAAAATAGTTCACTCCCTCCAAAATAATTTCAGGTGCTCTTCTCGCAAAGCCATATACTTTCCATTCTTCTCTTAAGGAAAGCTCTCTCGCTAGGGCCGTACCAACTGCTCCACTGGCACCACCAATCAGGGCTACATATTGTTTCATTGTTTAAGCATATTTGGGATCCAAAGTTTGGTCATTTAAACTGCACCAAGTTGCATGAGAGTTTCATAGACCGCTTGCTGAGTAACCTCATTACAGACAAAGGGGTTTCCTATTTCACGCAAAAGGACAAAATTTATCTTCCCATTTACTGTTTTTTTATCATGTAGCATTCTTTTATAAAGTGCTTCTTTTTTCCACAGTGTTTCATTTGAGAGATCGTTTAAATTTACCGGCATTTCTGCATCATTTGCATGCTCTCGCACCCTTTGACTAATCCCTTTCTCACAGAAACCAATTCTTTCAGACAAATCACATGCTGCAATTAATCCCAGTTCAACAGACAATCCATGTTGAAATTTTCCAAAACCTGCATGAGCTTCAAATGCATGGGCAAAAGTATGGCCAAGGTTCACCAAAGCACGTTTCCCCCTGTCGAGTTCATCTTCACTAACAATACCAGCTTTCGTATCACAACCCATCTTAATCACCTTGACCAACGCCGAATTGTTACAGGACATGATTGCTGAAAAGTTATTTTCAAGCCACGTGAATTCTTCCTCCCCTCGCAAAAGACCGTATTTGACGATCTCTCCATATCCTGACTTCATTTCATCAGATGGCAATGAGGAAAGTAGAGACACATCATTCAGAACAATTCGAGGTTGTAAAAAACTACCAACCAAGTTTTTGCCTTGACGTGTGTTAATTCCATTTTTACCACCAACTGAACTGTCAACCTGTGACATCAAAGTAGTGGGGATCTGAATTAACTCAATCCCCCGCATAATGAGCCCTGCTGCAAATCCAGCAACATCTCCCACAACTCCTCCTCCAAAGGCAATGACCACACACTGCCGGTCGACACCTTCTGCAAGCATTCTGTCCAATAAATTTTCCAGACTACTGAATGATTTAGCATCCTCACCTCCTTCAATCAGGAATAAATTCCAACTATCTGTGATTGAGTCCAAAGTCGGTGATAATAAATTCAAATACTTGTTGGATACTATTTTGTCGCTGACAACAACCACTCTTCTTCCGGCAATGATTGGATCCAAATAAGGTTTTGAGTTCTGAACAAGTTCTGGAGCAATTATAATATCATAGCTCCTCGAACCAAGATCAACCTGCAGAGTTTGTTTCAATTTTTTCCTCTATTTGAAGGGAGAATCTTTATTTCCGTTTCTTCACCTTCCTCCAGGCGATAGATTGTATTCTGGGATTCTCCCAATTGTACCATTTCCTTCCCTGAAAGGTTTTTAAGTATGCCTCTGATAAACTTGTTGACTATCCCATGACTCACCATCAGTTTTAGTGCTCCGTCATCCATCAGGTCTTCCAGTAAAGAACGAAGCCTTGCTTCAAATTCTGCTCCGCTTTCTCCTCCTGAAGGATGGAAGCGCATTGGATCCTGCAATCTTAGTTGGGCCTGTTCGGGAAAAATTTCAGCAACTTTGTCCCATCCAAAAGTACCAGATATTTCACCAACATTGAAATCGTTGAGCCGTTCTTCAATAATGATCTTACTGCTAGGATGGTCAATTCCTTGAGCAATTATCTCGGCTGTTTGAATGGCTCTATCAAGCGGGCTTGTATAAATCTCCAATTCCTGATTAAGAAGAATCCCTGAAAGATGGTCACTGATTGCTTTGGCCTGATTAATGCCCAAATCGGTTAAGGGTGAATTAACCTGTCCCTGAATTCGTCCAGCACGATTCCATACGCTTTCACCATGACGAACTAATATTAAAGTTGTCAAAGATACCTTCCATGAAAATTAGTTAAAACGGGATAAAAAATTGGAGGAATAATTAGAAACTCAAATTTTCTTTAGAACATTGTAAATTATCCAATAATTCTTAGAAATTTCTGGAAGTTAACCTTAATATTGTCAGTATTAAAAAATATTAACAAACTATCCTGTAAAAATTCTTCTAATTTCATCATCAGCCATTTCTTTACCCAAATATGCTTCTACAACTGAGTGATTACTCTTAACCTCCTCAGGAGTCCCTTCGGCAATTTTCTGGCCATGATCCAGCACAGTAATCCGTTCACACGTGTTCATAACTAATTTGAGGACATGCTCCACCACAACTACTGTTAATTGATAACGCTCTTTGAGGGTGAGAATAGTTTCCATCAAATTGTCAATATTTACTGGTGACAGGCCAGCCCCAGGCTCATCAAGTAGTAATAATTTGGGTTTCATAGCAATCGCCCTACCCAAAGAAAGCAACTTTTTCTGACCTCCAGAAAGTTCATTTGCCGGGATGTCGGCATATTCTACCAGTCCGAGAAACTCTAGCAATTCTATCATCTCCTCACGAATTTTATTTTCCACCTTACGGACTTTTGTACCTCTGAAAATTGGAGAAAGAATTCCATATGGTGTATGACAATGATAGCCTACCATCACATTTTCCAAAACGGTCATATCTAAAAATAGCCGTAACAACTGAAAAGTTCTGGATACTCCCAATGCAGCAATTTGATGAGCTGATTGAGTGGTTATATCTTGTCCAGTAAAGTTAATATGGCTTCCAGAATCTGGCTGATAAATACCTGTAACCAGGTTGAAGAATGTTGATTTACCTGATCCATTAGGACCTATCAGGCCATGTATTGTTCCTTCCTCAATCTGAACATTAACATCCCAAAGAGCGCGAAGACCTCCAAAACTTTTACTGAGATTTCTTGTTTCAAGCAATACCAATTTCTTTATCCTCATGCTGTTTGATAAATTTTTTCTTGACTATCATACGCTCGATCAGCCCGCCAATACCTCGTGGCATGAAGACCACAAGAAGAACCATGGATATCCCAAAAATCAAAGGCTGGTAAAAGTAGTAATCCTTAGTCTGGTCGTAGATAACAGTAACCACTATGGCCCCGATAACTCCTCCCCAAATATTGCCAATTCCACCCAGCACCACCATGAGCAGCAAAGTGATCATTTCGATGATGGTGAAATTATTGTGATGGATATAGCCCGGAGGCATATGGGCGAACAAAGCTCCTCCTAATCCTGCATAGAGGGCACTGATAACAAAAGCAAGCAACTTATACATATTTACGTTGATCCCTACAACAGACGCAGCAATGGGATCCTCGCGGATTGCCTGAAAGGCTCGTCCGGTTGCGGAACGAAGTATTGCAAAGGAAAGGTAAATCCCCAATAATGCAACAGTCATAACGAGGTAGTAGTAACGTTCAAAGCTATCAAAAACAAAATCTCCTATGACTGGGGCCGGAATAAGCATGATTCCAGTGCTGGAACCAAGTGCTGGTGTTACAGCAATCATGATTCGTACTGATTCACCCAGTCCTAGAGTCGCCAGGGCTAGATAAGCACCTTCAAGACGAACTGACGGCAGCCCGACAATGATCCCGGCAAATCCTGTGATCAGCATAGCTAGAGGAGCACTCACCCAGAAGGACAGTCCATAGTTAAGTGACAGCAAAGCTGAACTCACAGCTCCAATAGCGTAAAGACCTATATGTCCTACGGTGACTTGACCGCAAAATCCTTTTACAATGTTCAAACCTACACAAAGTAGGATGAAAAGACAGGCTCGATTGGCCAAGTCGATGTAGTAATCGCTTATACTAAATTCCAGCAATTTAGGCAACGGCAGCAAGACCAGGTACGCAAGTAACCAAGGCAGTAAACGATGCACTCTGGTCAAGGCGGAAATTGAATTATTGATCCGAGACAACAATTCTATCATTAGAGTTTAATTTAGTTAAAAAGGATGAGTTTCCCGGAAGGTTGCACCTCCGGGAGTGTTTGATTAAAGACCGAAATCCATAGGCATGGTAACTCTTGCTAATACCTCAGTCTCAAATTGTTCCCCGCCCTTGGTATATCCAATCAAAACGGCAGTTCTGTTGCCGTCCCTGCAAACAGGTGAGGAGTCTCGGCAGAAACTGATTGGACCAGAGGCCAGTCCTTGGTAATTCCGAATACCAGCAATTGCATTGCGAATAGCAATTCTGTCATCCGCTAAAGAGCTACTGGTCAATTGTAATTTTGAATTATTCAGTGCAATTTCCACAATACGGATTAAATCATAGGCCTGTGAAAAATCATGATCTGGAGCATGAATGCCATAGCGCTCACGAACCATTTCGTTGAAGAGTCTTGCTATCGGACGCTTGTCAGCCGCTGCATATGCTGCTGCAAAGAATACGTTCTTGACAGCATCGCCTGCAATCTTAGGAACTGGAGCGTTTGATGCAGATGAGGAGCCTATACGCCTCACGCTCTCATCCATCCCTGCTTCATAGGATTGAATAAGTGCACGGGCCATAGTTTCTGCTAGTGCAGCAATCATAATCCCGTCTACGTTATTAGTCTTTATCTTTTGCATGTGTGTACGGAAATCAACTTCTTTTTCCTGCACTTGAGCAACATAAGTTGGCTCTACACCATGCTGACTTCTCATCTGGTCCTGCATGGCTTCACAATCGTTTTGAGACGCAGCGTCAGCAGCACAGATGTATGCAATACGCTTCCCGATGTTTTCACCCACATATTTGGCGTTCACACCAGCGTAAAATCGACCTGAAACGGGAACCCTGAATACCCAGGCACTGCCTAACTTAGTGATTTTTGCATTTGTAGAGTGGGGGATGATTTGTGGCACCTTTGCCTTCGCTGTCACAGCCACGATTGGCAGTGAGACAGAAGAACAGGTAGATCCGATAAGCAAATGAACTTTTTTCTGAGAAATCAGCTTGTTCGCGTTAGCAACACCTTTATCCGACTTACACTCATCGTTCATCAAGGTCGCTACTATCTTATTCCCGTTGATGCCACCAGCCTTGTTGATGATGTCGATTTCATCCATCATCATCCGGCCATACTTCTGACCATTTTCACTCACCATCCTCATGGTGATACCAATGCGGATTTCTCCCGCATACACTACCGTCGACACAAACATGAAGCTCAAAGCAACGGCACCTAAACATATTTTACTTGTTTTAAACATAATTTTACCTTTGATTAGATTATTAAAATTAATGAGTTAATAAGGTATGATTAATTTCACACCTTTAAAAATGGTGCTTCAATCTTTTCTCCTTTTTAAGGTTTTAAAAAATTAGATTCTTTGACATAACTAAGCTGTCATGCCTTCACTTTTGCGATGACCCCAAACAGTCCAGATGGTCTAAATATCAAGACAAGAATCAACAGCAAAAAGGCGTATATGTCTTTGTGGCTGGGAGAAATGTAGGCTGCCCCTAAATTTTCAAAAATACCCACTAAAATTCCTCCAATCAAGGCCCCCGGCAAACTTCCAAATCCTCCAACCACTGCAGCTGCGAAAGCCTTCATCAACATCAAGTACCCCATTTCAACTTGAACTGATTGCATAGGGCCAATCAAAACACCTGCAGCTGCAGCTAAAGCACAGCCCAGACCAAAAATTAGAGATATTACCAGCGGCACATTGATGCCCATCAGATAAGCAATATCCTTATTGTGAGCAACTGCTCTCACTGCCAAACCAAGCTTTGTACGACGAATAAAATAGTTCAGCACCACCATCAGCAACATCGACACAATTGCAGTCAACACATAACTTTGTGGGATGGAAATATCTCCTAACTGCAGTGGCATACCTAGATTGACAGGAAATGGTTCTGCACCTGCTCCCCAGATTAGAAAAGCGACATTCATCAGTGCGACAGACATTCCAAAACCACATATAATCATTCCCATTCCCGCGACCGTGTAACCACCTCCAGCTTGGGTGAGCCGGCGATAAAAAACTCTCTCAATACCCATCCCCAGAAGGGCAGCAAAAATCATTGCACCTATAATTGCAAAAGGATATGGCACCCCTAGTTCTTGAGACAAAAATAGTCCAATAAAAGCTCCAAACATGTAAATTTCTCCATGGGCAAAATGCACTATGTCCAAACCTGAATAAATCAGTGAGATGCCGAGTGCTACGATGCCATAAACTACGCCTATAGTTATACCAAATATGATAAATGCTAACAGAGAATTAAAATCAAAGTCCATTGTCATTGTCTCCATAAAGTTTCATGCGTTCAATTCCTTTGAAGTATCTGCTACTGTACCTCCTAGAAAAAATTCCTTAATTGAAGGATCATTAATCAATTCTTCCGACTTACCTTCAATCATAATACGACCATCCCGTATAATGTAGGCATACTGGGCAAGTAAGAGTGCCATTCTTACATTCTGCTCAACCACCAAAATTGTTACACCGGTCTGGCTGATCTTGTATATGTTTGCAAAAATTTCAAGAACAACCTTTGGGGCAAGCGCAGCACTTGGTTCGTCCAACATAAGCATCTTGGGTTTCGCCATCAATCCTCGCCCAGTGACAAGCATCTGCACCTCACCACCGCTAAGTGTCCCTGAAAGCATATTTCTTCGATCCTTTAGTGCAGGGAAAAAAGAGTAAATACCCTCAAGGTCATACTTTATTTCAGCCTTGTCACTGCGAGTAAAAGCCCCAACCATGAGGTTTTCCTCTACTGTCATAGCCGGGTAAGCTTCTTTAGACTGGGTAACCTGAACTAGACCAGAACGTACAATTTGATGAGGTTTACTGTCCGTGATAACTTTTTTATCAAATTCAATACTACCCTCCATGACTGGTAGCAATCCGGAGATGGTCTTAAGCAGTGTAGACTTTCCAGTCCCATTTCCTCCAAGGAGGGCAACGATGGTTCCTTGAGAAACACTGAGGTTGATGCCCCGCAGAATCTTCAAACGCCCATAACCAGCGTGTACTTCTTTTATCTTAAGCAAATAAACCTTTCGTATCTCAAGCCTTATGATTCCATGAACGTGAACAGTTTAATATTAAAAGTGGGAACCTTTCACCAGCAGACTAAAGTTTGAGTTCCTTTCACAAATTGTCTATAGCAAAAAAAATTATGTCTTGAAACGCCTGTCTTTGGCTGGGAAAGTATACTCTAGAATAATAATTTGTCAAGTATTTTTTTTAATCTGCATTACTTATAATTCAATCCGATTATTGAGAGTATATTTAAAATAATGCTGCTGTCAGCATCTTTCTAGTGCCATTAACAGAAATATTTATATAGCCAAGATACCTGATACCATTTGTTTTTAAACTGATTTTGTAATGCCTCCATCCACCCTTATATTTTGACCAGTGATGTAAGCAGCACCATCCGAAGCAAGAAAACTGACTACCTCAGAAATTTCATTGGTTGTGCCGTAGCGATTTAACGGGATACGTTCTTTAAACTCATTCTTCTCAGGTAAACTATCAATAAAACCTGGTAAAATGTTATTCATCCGAATGTTGTCCTTTGCATATTGATCTGCAAACAACTTGGTGAATGATGCAAGCCCTGCTCTAAAAACAGCAGAAGTTGGAAAAATCGCATCAGGTTCAAATGTGGCAAATGTGGAAATATTGATGATCACACCCGTTTTTTGTTTCTGCATTGTGGGAGTTACCAAACGGGTTGAGCGTACAACATTTAAAAAATATGTTTCCATCCCCTGATACCAGTCTTCATCGGTTAAATCCAGTACAGGTCCTTTTGGTCCATGGCCGGCACTGTTGACTAACACATCGATCCTTCCCCAATTGTCCAAAGTTGTATCAATAAGTTTTTTAAGATCATTATTGGATTGATTGGATCCAGTAACACCTATCCCACCAAGATCATTTGCTAACTGCTCGCCTTTTCCCGATGAAGATAAGATAGAAACCTTAAAGCCTTTGGATGCTAAGTTTTTTGCAGCATCTGCTCCCATACCAGTCCCTGCTGCAATCAACATTGCTACTTTGGGATTATTATCCATGAAGATATTTTTGGTTGAAAATGAGAAAAAATATTTTAGGTGAGACAAGTTTATATCAGAGTCTTGGAAAGATTACAAGGATTGGAGGGTTTGTGTAAGTGTGTCTGGCTGTGAAGAATTAGTGGGGGTTACTCACAGGAGATGATGGGGTTGGTTTTATCCTCAAATGAGAACTGACTATTTGAGATATTCTTAGGAAAATTCTGAGAGGGTATTAACTATCCTCAAGGAGCAGATTCCCCCTTTGAATCTATAAAACTGTGCTAAGTAATGAATGATAAAATTTTTTTTTGCAGTAGTAAGACAGCAATATCTAGTAAATCGATAAAGCAAATATTAAATTTTATGAGGGTCCTGATTTAGAACTATAATTGTACCATTACACTTGTACCATTACACTTGTACCATTGACATATTGTAGCATTAAAAATATATAAATATTTTCAATAACTTATAAGGCATATGAGAAGGTGGTGTAGTTGACTTTTAACATCCTTGATCTCACTGACCCGAATACTGCTCTACTTCATCCTCAACCACGACCAATTCGACCCTGGCCTGCTGGGATAATGTCTCGGGTATCTTGAGCTGCAGTTGAGATGGACTCATTTGTATCTTCAATCATCTGTCCACTGTTACCAAAAAATAGATTTGGATGAAGCCCTTCCTCAGCACTGACGATTTCGGCAACAAATAATGCTAAAGAAAGAAAATATATTATTCATATAATGCCTACATCAAAACTAATTCGCTCAACCAACTTCAAAAACAATTCACCATCAGTTGCTGTAGCTCGGACATCAAAACGATCATCTTGCTTAAACATTTATGCCAGATCTTTGACCAGCAAAGAGTTCTTGTCGGCAATAACAATGTTAAGGCAGGTCTTAGTTGACATGGGAAATCAAAGGAAGAACAACTGCAAAGAAGATTAGTAAAAAACATTCTATCTCAGTTGCCCACTATTCTTTAATTTGCTGAAAGGTTCCAGCTTTTTAAAAGCTGTATAAAAAGGAAACCTTGAACATTCAGGCAGAATCTATTTTTTCTCGAAGAAGGCGCACATTTTCTGCTACACTATGTTTGTCGTTAAAAACGGCGGAGCCGGCAACAAAGGCATTGGCTCCAGCGCCAATAACTTCACAAACTGTGTCAACATTAACGCCGCCATCCACCTCTAAATCTGCAAACGAACCACATGAGTCAAGCATCTCGCGTAACTTTTTTGTTTTGCTTGTACAGGAAGAAATGTAGGACTGTCCGCCAAATCCTGGATTGACTGACATCACAAGTACCAGGTCTACTTCTGCGATAATTTCATCCAATGTACTCGCAGGAGTGGAGGGATTGAGACTTACACCGGCACGAATTCCTAAATCATGAATTTGCTGAATGGTACGATGCAAGTGTGGACATGTCTCCTGATGCACGGTAATTATATCAGCTCCGGCTTTGGCAAAATCCTCAATAAAACATTCCGGATTTTCAATCATCAAGTGTACATCCAGCGGCAGTTTGGTAACGGGACGCAAGGCTTTCACTATCAAAGGGCCAATTGTTATGTTGGGAACAAAATGTCCGTCCATTACATCTACATGAATATAATCTACTCCTGCATCTTCAGCTTCACGGACTTGTTCACCCAGACGAGAAAAATCTGCGGATAGAATGGAAGGGGAAATTTTTATGGTTTTCATGAGAGGTCCTCTTTGTAATGAAACTGTAACAGATTTAAAGACGCAAATGCCGGGTAGCTTCTGAATAGCAGAGAGTACAGAGAACTGTTTTTATTTTTTACTTCTGTAACATCTATGACTTTGTTTTTAAATATATTTTACGATTCTGTCCTTTTTATGCAATCATCATGTTTTACTATTCAGACACCCAGTTTTTCCATCCAACCAGGGTAAATCAGCAAAGCGCTACAACCTTAATCCTCAAAAGTCATTGAATTTTTTGTTCCAATTCACCTGAGTTATAACGCCCGGCCATTGCTGTCAACGGAAGTGGTTTTAACTTCGTTGCATTGCCTGCCGTCCCGAAGGCTTCGTAGCGAGATTCACAAACCACCTGCATGGCGTCAGTCGCCGGCTTTGTGAATTTTCGTGGATCAA
>Ga0209709_10004465_pt1 | contig 11262 bp, 9 predicted proteins | sample ArcticOcean_MG_C_2_FD_187435 | JGI IMG/M metagenome (GOLD analysis project Ga0209709, IMG submission 187435) | Marine microbial communities from western Arctic Ocean - ArcticOcean_MG_CB4_136 (SPAdes) (version 2) | ecosystem: Environmental > Aquatic > Marine > Oceanic | place: Arctic Ocean... | reverse complement strand
TTCTTTTGTTTCCAGATTGAGAATATTCATCATCTTCAGTACTATAGCCATTAACACCATCGATATTATCTAAAAAGTTTTTAAATAATGTAATAGCATCAGGATTCATTTGTGTAATGTATGGGGGTTGTTTAATTTGTGTGGGTCCCCCAAGGGGTGTAATATTATCAGTAATTTGACTTATATCAACAGTAAAAAAGTTAAGAACTCTAATTAAATCGGTAATTTTAATTAAATGTGTGGTATCTACTAAGCCATATTTATGTAATGATTTAACGGCATTTTTGATGTCTTTTCTCTTAATTCCAGAACTTTCATGTGAAAGTGTAAATTCAACATTACCGGAAGTATTATCAATATCAGCTCCATATGGAGAATTTAAAAAATATTGAATACTGTTAATTTTTTCTTGACACCATTCACTAAATGATTCAAAAAAGTGGTTTAATTTAGTAAATGACTCCATAGAGGGAAGTTTTTGAACAACTTCAGGAAGAAAGAAATCATTTTCATCTCCATAATTAGTTTGATTCTCAAAATGATATTTAATAGTTTGAAATTTAAATCGTGTTAATTGGGTAAAATCTTGAAATATCTGTTGTTTGTAATTTTGTTGAGGAACTTGATATTCCATATTATCTTCTGTAGGATTAACAAAAATAGCAGCAACATCATTCCAAAGTTGTTCTGCGGTGATTATATCACTCATATATAATATTATAACACAAAAATATGATATTATATAAGGTTTTTAAGTTTTGCAAATACAATGATATAATTAACGAATGTAACAATATGATATGAAGATTTCAAAGTATTGTAATTGTGAAGTGTGCCACAATTAGCAATATATTCATAAGTTTTCATACCGATATAATAAAATAAAGGCATGAATAATAATGCAAGTTTATAAAGAATATCTTTTTTAAAATATTTCCAAGTTTTGTGAATTAAATAAAGTGCGAATGCACAAGGGATAGTGTATATGAATGATATTAAAAATATTTGTTTCCTTTTAAAAGAAAAGAAGTTACAGGAAGCGAGTGCAGTATAAGTGGCAATAGTACAGAGTGATATCATGATAAGATAGAGAGCTCGAGTAGGTTTAATCAATACAGCTAAAGCAATTAATGAATAAATATATGCGAAATAAGTAATAATTTCAGGTATGTCGAAGGTATATTTGGTAAATGTAAAATTCATATACATTATATAAATTTTAAAAATAATGAATTTGGAGAGAATTTGTTTATAATAATTATATGAATAAATTGGTAGAATATGAAAATAATAATAAAAAAGAGATAATGGAAGGAAAAAGGAAGTTAGAAAACAACGAATTTTTACGTGATTTAAGTAATTTAATGGAGAATGATGAATTTAAAATGTTTTTCAATAAACATATGAGTTCATGGATGGATATAAAATGCACGGTAACATATATGAAATTATATGAGGAATTTAAAAAGAAATATAAAGAATTAAATGATGAGGAATTGGATAAGAATTTGGCAGTATATTTAATGTGTAAAATGATGGGAGATAGAAATATGTGTGGTTGGACAATGAAGACCGTAGATAAAATGTTAGAAAGTAATAAGTTAGAATTTTTTAACGAGTTTGAATTATATATGGTAAAAAAGAAAGAGATGAAACTTTTAAAGAATTAGTATCTAATATTATTTTTTTTAATATATTGGGAAATAATTTTGCCAATATAAGATTTTGGAAGACCGAAATGTGCGGCGACACCTTTAATGCCTTTAGTATGTCTAAAAAAGAAACGAATAATTTGTGCATCTGTAATTTTTTGAGACATATATAATATATAAATTAATTAATAAGTTGATATGAACTAAAAATGATATTTTGTGTGGTATCAATATCAATACAGGAATCAGTAATACTGATACCATATTTCAAAGTATGTTTTTCTCCAAATATTAATTTTTGATTGCCGGAAAGTAAATTAGATTCAAGCATGACCCCGATAAGATTAGGAAAGGAATTCATAGTTTGAATGACATTTTGTAATACAAGTGGTTGTTTAGTAAAATCTTTATTAGAATTGCCATGAGAACAATCAACCATAATGGCACTATTAATATGGTTATCTTTAGATAATTTATCTGCAACTTGAATATGTTTGCGGGAATAATTGGTATGTCCGCCTCCTCCACGTAGAATAATATGACAATTTTTATTACCTTTAGTTTTACAAATAGCAGGTTGCCCATTGTCAGTAATTCCCATGAAACAATGCGGATATGAAGCAGATAATATGGCATTAACAGCGAGAGAAATATCACCTGAGGTACTATTTTTAAATCCGACAGGCATAGATAGACCACTAACCATTTGTCGATGAACTTGACTTTCAACAGTTCTGGCACCGACAGCACCCCAACTAATAAGGTCGGAAATATATTGTGGTGTAATAGTATCTAAAACTTCATATCCACAAGGTAATCCAAGTTGATTAATATTTAATAGTAATTCTCTGGCAAGATATAAACCTTTATTAACATTGAAAGAATCATCTAATAAAGGATCATTAATGAGTCCTTTCCAACCGACAGTAGTTCTTGGTTTTTCAAAATAAACTCTCATAACAATAAAAATTTTATCTTTAACTTTATCAGCAATAATTTTTAATTTTTTGGCATATTGAAGTGCGGCATCAACATCATGAATAGAACATGGACCAACAATAAATAATTTTTTATTAGATTTTTTATGAATAATATTTTGTATTTTTATTCTGGATTGAATAACAAAATTTTGCGTAGCAGCATCAATAGGTAAAATATCATTTAATTGATTAGGTTTTATAAGTGGTTTGAATTCTTGAATATTAGTATTCATTAGTTATATAATTAATAATTATCCTTTTAATATAATTATTAATGTGTTTTAATGTATGTATCATAAGGTATATCAATGAATAAAAGATTAGATTGAGTATGTTTCCAAGGTATAGAATAAAATTTACTTTTTGGCAATATAATTTTAGAATTTTCCATCTTTTGAAGGATTTTTTTGTCAATATTTTGGTTTGTTTTAAAAAAAAATAATTTACGGGGATATTTTTTTCTTAAAAGTTGTGATATCATTTATATATTATAGTTAAAAAATATATCCAAAATAATTATATTAAGAAGATATTTTTTCATTGATAAGATATTTGGAGTCGATATTATAGAGTAGTTTAATAAATTTTTGATAATTCCAATGACTTTTTTTAAAATTTTGAGGAGCATGAAAAGGATGTAATGTATCTTCAGTATTGTAAACATCATTATTAGCACGTTTATCGTATTCATTTTTATTTTTTAAAAAGTAATGATTAAGATAAATACCACATTTTTTTAAGTTTTGTTCGTTAAATGGTGCAGAGAAAGGAACACAAGTATCAGGAGCATTAGGAGGTAATGGGGTATGAAAATTGGTAATAGTATCACCTTGAACAATTTGTTTATGTATCCATATAACAGGATGAGCTAATTTATCTGGTCTAAAAATGGATTTGCCAAAGCATAAGAAGTATAATAGGTTAAGACATCCTTGTCGTTTATGACAATGAGTTCCGTGAACATCACAAGATTGACAATGAGGATAAAGGAAAGGATGTTTATCTTTACCACCGGTAGGATGTAAGAAATCATAATTAAATCTTGTGGTAATATTTTGCATTTTGGTATTATTATTATCTTTACCAAAAAACATTTTCCAAATAACATAAATTTGATGAATATTTTCAGGAATAGTTTTTAAGTAATTAAAGATAGTACTTTTATGATTGGCAAAAATAAGTTCATCGGCATCGACAAGAATATTCCATTTAACATATTTTTTAAGAAAGGGTAATAAATTTTCAGTATACATATCAGGTTGTTTATCAGGATATTTTCGGGTATCATTAAAAATGGTAATATTATCATATTTTTTAAGAATATGTAAAGTATTATCATCGGAACCGTTATCAATGATAAAGAAGTGTTGAACTCCTTGTTTAATATAATGTTCAATCCATTCTTGTATATAAGTTTGTTCATTTTTAATAATAATGGAACAAGTAAGAAAATATTTATATTTATTCATATAAAATATAATTAAGATATCTCTCCAAATAATTTATAAGTAAAATAAGATATGAGTGAAGATAATACAAAGATATTGAATGCAGCCATATTATGTGGTATAATATGGGGAATGCCTATAATAACAGGAACATTTTGGTTATTATCAGTCTATTTTCCAAGACCACCCGTAATTTAAATATTACCAGTCCAAAATTCACGAATAGAATTTTTATCAATAATTATATGAATCAGTGCATCATCAAAAAATGTAGAATTTAGCTAATTTTAATAATTCTTAACATCATGTTTAAACGAGGACATATAAAAAACATAAATATATTCTAAATAGTTTAATTATTATGAAAATAATTTTGAGTATCGGTATTTAATGAAGTAATAGTTTGATCAAGTGCAACTTTAATATATTGAGTGACACAACAAGAAACAAAAGAGAATATTAATATAGTAGATATAATTTTAATACCATGATTATATTTTGGAAATTTAAATCCAATATGACCATATTTTCCAATATTATAATGTATAACAGCTTCAACAAAAAAGAATATGGTAGTAACAAAAAAGGATATTAAAATATGTGTTTTATCAATCATTTTATATATATAATGATTAAAAAAATATATTAGTAATATAGATGAATAAATTTATAAAATCTTGGTTAGATTATAGGGAATATTTATATTATTATAAAATAATATTAGTAGTAATAGTAGGATTAATATTCGAAGAGAATATAAATAAATTATTATTATTAAAAGAGAATGGAATAGGTTATTTATCAAGAATAAGTTTGGAATTTATAGGGATAAAATATTGGGCATTTAAAAATAATTGGACTGAGAATAAAAAAATAAAAAGAGAGATATTTTTATTTTTAGTTTTAAAATCATATTTATATTTAATGAAACCATTATTTGAAAAGTTAAATAATTTATATAAAAATATATCTATAAAAGTAAATACTAAAAGTTTAATAGAAAAATTAAAGATATATGTAAAACATGATTTAAAAATGAAAGACACGATAGTAGGAGAATTATTAAAGTTAATATATGTATTTTTGACAACAAGTCTGATAGCATATCCATTTTATAGATATATAATTTTTAACCCAAATAAGAATAACTTATAAAAACATATTTAGAGAGAAAATATGATAGTATGATGTGTGAGAGGTCTTATGATGTGACTTTGAACCACTCGGGTAAATGCCCGATAGATATAATTAGTTTAGTAAAGCTCTGGTAGCTCAGTTGGTTAGAGCGTTCGACTGTTAATCGAGATGTCGGCGGTTCGATTCCGCCCCGGAGCGGAAAACATTTAAAAAAATTTAATAATTAATATTTAATTATTAAATACTTATCAGTATGATAATTTAAATATAATATACAAAAATAGTATAGATAATGTCAACTATTGAAACATTCGGAGATAGATGGAGAACAAATGCTCCAGGAAGTTCTTTCAATGATGAAACAATACCATTAGGCTCAGTACATAATTTAGTATCAGGTTCTCAGGGATTTACAGGATTCCAAGGATTTACAGGATTCCAAGGCTTTACTGGTTATACGGGTTTTCAGGGATTTCAAGGAAAACCAGGTTCATTTGGAGGTTCTTCTTTTGATTATACCTTTGCTGGAACAGGAAATTCTGCGAATTCAAACGGGAAAGTGGTATTAAATAATGCAAATGTAAAAGATGCAACAAAACTATATGTGTATGAAAAGGATGATAGTGGTTTTGAAATAACACGATTTATGAATACACTAAATGCAGTGAATAATCCTATAAAAGGTTTTGTAAGAATTTTTTTAAAAAATGATACAAATGTTTTTATTTTATATCAAGTATCGTCATTAACAAATGACAGTGGCAATAATGATTATTGGGAAGTAGATATAGTCCAACAAAGTTTTTCAAGTGAAACACCTTTTTCAGTAGATGATGATATTATAATAAGTTTTGTAACATCAGGAGAAACAGGTTTCCAGGGATTTACGGGATTCCAAGGATTTCAAGGATATACGGGTTACACAGGATTCCAGGGATTCACAGGATATACAGGATTCCAAGGATACACAGGTTTCCAAGGATATCAAGGATACACAGGTTACACAGGATTCCAGGGATTCACAGGATATACAGGATTCCAAGGATACACAGGATTCCAGGGTTGGCAAGGATACACTGGTTACACAGGTTTCCAAGGGTTTACAGGATTCCAAGGATACACAGGGTTCCAAGGGTATCAAGGATACACAGGTTACACTGGATTCCAGGGATTCACAGGATATACAGGGTTTCAGGGATTTACAGGATTCCAAGGCTTCACAGGATTCCAAGGCTTTACAGGTTTCCAAGGATTTACTGGTTACACAGGTTTCCAGGGATTTCAAGGATACACAGGTTATACAGGATTCCAAGGCTTTACTGGTTATACAGGTTTCCAAGGATTTACAGGTTTCCAGGGTTGGCAAGGATATACCGGTTACACAGGATTTCAAGGGTTCACCGGTTACACAGGATTCCAAGGATATACAGGATTCCAGGGTTGGCAAGGATACACAGGTTACACAGGTTTCCAAGGGTTTACAGGATTCCAAGGATTTACAGGTTTTCAAGGGTCTCAAGGATACACAGGTTATACAGGTTTCCAAGGCTTTACAGGTTTCCAAGGCTTTACAGGATTCCAAGGATTTACAGGTTTTCAAGGGTCTCAAGGATACACAGGTTACACAGGTTTCCAAGGCTTTACAGGTTTCCAAGGCTTTACAGGTTTCCAAGGCTTTACAGGTTTCCAAGGCTTTACAGGTTTCCAAGGATTTACAGGTTTCCAAGGCTTTACAGGTTTCCAAGGATTTCAAGGACACGCAACATATGCTTCGAACACGGATATAGATGTAAAAAATTTAAGTGTTGCAGCAAGTGGTAAAATAGGTTCTGGATACAGTAGTGCAACACCAAGTAATGGAGAATTAATAATACAGAATAAAGTAGGAATTGGAACCTCAGACCCAAATTATACTTTAGATGTAATAGGAACAGATGCAATAAAAATTCCTACGGGAACAACAACAGAAAGACCAACAGCAGCAGATGGTTTAATAAGATATAATTCAACAACACATGAATTTGAAGGATATGGAACCGGAGCTTGGGGAAGCTTGGGTGGTGTAAAAACGCCAAATGGAGTGACAAAAATCACAGCAGACGACACAGATGGATTAGAATTTTATACAAATACGAATAACAAAAGAATGGTGATTAAAACGGATGGAAAGGTAGGCATTGGTACAGAAAACCCTGAATCAGCATTACATATTGACTCAGCAATTTTTGCAATGGGAAGTACTGCACCAACTAAAGGTATTCACTTGGGAATGAATAGTAATACTGCAATAATAAATTTAACTGCAAATACAGCAGACTTTTCAACTATTCAATTCAGTAATACTACGGATAGTAAGTTCAAAGGAAGAATACAATATCATCACTCTCAAAACCGTATGGGATTTTGGGTTAATAATATTACAGAATCCTTGAGATTAGAGACTAATGGTGATGTTAGATGTTTGAAAAATTTAATTGTTGATGGCGATACCACAACAGTGAATTCAACAACAGTAACAATTGAAGACACAATTTTTACATTAGGCGGTGATGACGCAGCGACAAATGTTGAGCTTCATAGTACAAAAGATAAAGGTATTGAATTTCATTATTGGGATGATAGTGCAAAAAAAGGGTTTATGGGATACAATCAAAATGCCGGTAAATTTACAATGCTAACAGCAGCAACAAATACAAGTGAAGTATTTAGCGGAACAAAGGCAACTTTGGTGGCAAACTTGGAAGGCACAGCAGACTCCTGGTCTTCGTCAAGAACATTAACATTAGCCGGTGATGTAACAGGTTCAGTTAGTATAAATGGTTCAGCGGATGTAACATTAACAACAACAGTTGCTGCAAATAGTGTTGCCTTAGGAACAGATACTACGGGAAATTATGTTAAAAAGGGAGCTACGAGTGGAAGTGGTATTTCTGGAAGTGTTGATTCAGAAGGAGGAACATTTACAGTAACATCAAATGCTACTAATTCTAATACAGGTTCTACAATTGTATTAAGGGATTCTAATGGAAATTTTGCTGCTGGAACAATCACTGCTACTTTGTCGGGCAATGCTTCTACAGCAATAACACTCCTAAACACAAGAACTATAGGTGGTGTCGGTTTTAACGGAGGTGCCAACATTAATCTTCCTGGTGTTAACGCAAATCAAACAAATGCTTCATACAGTTGGGCAGGAAATGCTGGTACAGCATCAAAAGTGTATGTTGATACACCAGGTAGTGGCGGATATTATATTTATTATGGTTCGGAAGCCACGGGCTACGCAAATGTAAGGAGTGATACTGGTTTAAGGTATAGACCCGACGACGACACCCTATATGGTATGACCAATTTAGAGGCTACCAATATATATGGAACCATTCAAACACCCGCAGCACAACCAAATATTACAAGTGTGGGTACTCTTACAAGTTTAATAGTATCTGGAACCATTTATGGAAACTTTACTGGTAATCTAACAGGAAATGTTACTGGTAGTTCTGATTCCTGGTCTTCGTCAAGAACATTAACATTAGCCGGTGATGTAACAGGTTCAGTTAGTATAAATGGTTCAGCGGATGTAACATTAACAACAACAGTTGCTGCAAATAGTGTTGCATTAGGAACAGATACTACGGGAAATTATGTTAAAAAGGGCACTACGAGTGGAAGTGGTATTTCTGGAAGTGTTGATTCAGAAGGAGGAACATTTACAGTAACATCAAATGCTACTAATTCTAATACAGGTTCTACAATTGTATTAAGGGATTATAATGGAAATTTTGCTGCCAACACAATCACTGCTACTTTGGCGGGCAATGCTTCTACAGCTACAAATGTTGCTTATAGCGGATTAACTGGTACTGTTCCTACATGGAATCAAAATACAAGTGGTAGTTCTGGTTCTTGTATAGGAACAGCATCACTCGCAACCCAGGTGAGTTTCACGGAATACCAGTCCAGTTATGCATTTTATATTCCTTTAGCATCCACCGCTGGGCACGACAAATGTGCATTATATTATAATTCAACAGAATCAAAGGCGCTATATTTTAATCCATCCAATTGTAGGTTGGGCATCGGTGAAAGCACGCCGACACATAATTTACATGTTGTAGGAACTTCTCATTTTACAGGGGAAATGACATTGAATTCTAATTTAAACATATCCGGTAATTTTTCTGCTTCGGGTGAATACAGCATGCTAAGTGTTATAGGTAGCAACGGCGGCACAGGCAATTCTGCTGCTAGTATACGAGTAGCGAGTGCGGTGAGTAGAGAATGTGGTTTTCATATATGTAATAGTACAACTACTTGTTCTTCGAACGAAAGATGGTTTATGGGTAGAAAATACAACGGCGGCAACGCGAGTACGAACATCCACTTTTATTATACAACCAACAACGGGGGGGTCAATGGGAATGGATATATTCAAAAGCTTGCGATTACTACAGCTGGTGACTTGCACGTGGCTCGGAACATAAACATACCAGGTGAATGTACCGTCGGCACAAAATGTACTGTACCATGGAATGGTCAATACATGTTTGGCAATTTTGATTCCAACTGGGGATTAAAGGGTGTTGATTCTGGCGGTGCTGTTTGGACGGAAGTTCGAATGTATGGGTTTGCACAAGCCAATCGTGGATTTCGGGTAAATAATACTACCCCGAGTGCAACCCGTGGTGCTCATGGAGGTGAAATTCCTTTTTGTGTTACTGGGCAGGGCAGAGTGGGCATCGGTACGACTAATCCGCAAGCCGGATTAGATATAAACACAGGTACCAGCAACGTCACAATTATACCAGGTTATGCGCAATATCTCGGGGGGCCGAACACTCATGGTATAAATTGGTGGGGTAGTGGCGACAATCGAAATGGTTACGGGGGGTGGGCTTTAGTTGTTCGTAAAGAAGCAGCGTTTGCGTCACATTTGTTTGTATATAGTGATAATCGAATAAAAACCAATATTGTTGATGTAGAAGATAACCAAGCATTACAAATGTTAAGAAATATTCCGTGTCGCTATTATGAATATAAAGATAAAGTGGCGAGAGGTTACGATAAAACAATTGGTTTTATCGCACAAGAGGTGAAAGAAGTTTTACCAATGGCTGTTAAATTTTTAAATGCTATAATACCCAATGAAATGAGAAAGTTAGAAGATGTTTCGTGGAAAGAATTTGATATGAGCAGCGATTTGCAAGACGTCAGTGGCGTGAAGTATAGATTTTATGTGAGTAATGATATAAGTACAAATGAAATTATGAAAGAAGTGGTCGGAAACAGTGACAACACTTTTACATTTGACCAGTCTTGGAACAATGTCTTTTGTTATGGTAAGGAGGTTGATGATTTCCACACGTTAGACAAAAATAAGATTTTTGCACTTAATTTCTCTGCAACACAAGAAATCGACAAGATACAGCAAGGAGAGAAAACCAAGCTAACGACGGCAGAAGAGAAAATAGAAAGTTTAGAAACGCAATTAGCAGAAGTATTAGCAAGATTGAATGCTTTAGAAAATAATTAACTAATTTATTATGAAGGTATTTAATATTAAAAAAGTAATTTAATATTAAAAAAGTAATTTAATATTAAAAAAGTAATTTAATATTAAATTATTATATACAATGTCAACTATTGAAACATTTGGCTCAAGATGGAGAACTCAGGCACCAGGAAGTTCTTTCAACGATGATACAATCCCATTAGGTTCAGTACATAATTTAGTATCAGGTTCTCAGGGATTTACAGGATTCCAAGGATTCACAGGTTTTCAGGGATACCAAGGTTTTACGGGTTTCCAGGGATTTCAAGGAAAACCAGGTTCATTTGGAGGTTCTTCTTTTGATTATACATTTGCTGGAACAGGAAATTCTGCGAATTCAAACGGTAAAGTAGTATTAAATAATGCAAATGCAAAAGATGCAACAAAACTATATGTGTATGAAAAGGATGATAGTGGTTTTGAAATAACACGATTTATGAATACACTAAATGCAGTGAATAATCCTATAAAAGGTTTTGTAAGAATTTTTTTAA
>Ga0209709_10004464_pt1 | contig 11263 bp, 8 predicted proteins | sample ArcticOcean_MG_C_2_FD_187435 | JGI IMG/M metagenome (GOLD analysis project Ga0209709, IMG submission 187435) | Marine microbial communities from western Arctic Ocean - ArcticOcean_MG_CB4_136 (SPAdes) (version 2) | ecosystem: Environmental > Aquatic > Marine > Oceanic | place: Arctic Ocean... | reverse complement strand
TACTCATTACTGACTCAAGAGGAATGCTATTTTTTTGTAAATAAGAATGAAAACCCATTACACCAAGACCTACACTTCTTTCTTTTTCAGCTGAATATTTTGCGTCAGCAAATTGTTCTGGTGCTCTATTAATAAAATCTGATAATACATTATCTAAAAATCTCATAACATCACTAACTATATTTTTGTCATCTTTCCACTCATCATATTTTTCTAAATTAAGGGAAGATAAGCAGCATACTGCTGTTCTATCTCGGCCCTCTTTATCTATTCCAGTGGGCAAAGTTATTTCACTACATAGGTTAGAAGTTTTTACAGTTAAGTTAGCCAGTTTATGATGTTGTGGTATCATTCTATTAACCGTATCTATAAAAATTATATATGGTTCCCCTGTTTCAATTCTTGCTGTTAATAATCTAATCCACAGATTTCTTGCTGGCATAGTTGATTGAATAGTTCCATCAGCTGGACTTTTTAACGCCCATTGTTCATCTTGTTCTACGGCTCTCATGAAAGCATCAGTAACTAAAACACCATGATGCAGGTTTAAAGATTTTCTATTTGGATCTCCACCTGTTGGTCTTCTCATTTCAATAAACTCTTCTATTTCTGGGTGATCAATTGGTAGATAGCATGCTGCCGACCCTCTTCTTAAAGAACCTTGGCTAATTGCCATCGTTAAAGAATCCATAACTTTTATGAAAGGTATTATTCCAGAAGTTTTTCCTACTTTTCCAATTTTCTCTCCTATGGATCTCAGGTTACCCCAGTAACTTCCAATACCACCACCTTTAGCTGCTAACCAAACATTTTCACTCCAAAGATCAAGTATGCCTCCAAGGCTATCTGAAGCCTCATTTAAAAAACATGAGATTGGCAATCCTCTTTTTGTTCCTCCATTTGAAAGAACTGGTGTTGCTGGCATAAACCAAAGGTTACTAATATAGTTGTAAAGTCTTTGTGCGTGTAAATTATTATCCGCGTATGTACTTGCTACTCGTGCAAATAAATCTTGATAAGATTCATTCTGTCCTAAATATCTATCAGTTAAAGTTGCTTTACCAAAATCAGTTAAATTTGAATCTCTAGATCTATCAATTTTAATTATAATTCCTTTTTCATTTTGAAATAACTCAGTTTCATTACTTAAAGAAAATAAATCTGGTCTATTTTCTTTTTTTGAATTAATTGGATTTGCAGTAAATTCGGAGACAGCTTTCTTCAGTGCCTGTGATAGTATTTTGTTCATATTATTAAGTTATTTAATGTTATTGTAAACAAAACAACTATATGTTGTATGCTAATAAGGTTGATATACTATATAAATTATAAATCAACAGAACATTTATAGAACATTTAAAAAATATATCAAGAAAAAAACATAATAAAAGGTAAGAAACAATAGTGATGAGCAAAGAATTAAAAATAGATCCCTATGGTTTCAGAGAATATGATGCAAGATGGTTATATAAAAAAGATATAAATCTAAAAGGAATAGAGAATCTGGGTAAAGGCCTAGGCACTCAAATCATAAATCATACAAAAAAAAACAATCCAAGAGTTATAGTTGGTCACGATTATAGATCCTATAGTGAAGAGATAAAATCTGTTTTAAAAAAAGGATTGCTTTCGACGGGATGTTTAATTGAAGATGTGGGTTTGTCATTATCGCCAATGGTTTATTTTGCACAATTTAAATTAAATGCAGATGCTGTTGCAATGGTTACCGCAAGTCATAATGAAAATGGTTGGACTGGTATTAAGATGGGTATCAAAAAAGGATTAACTCACGCACCAGAAGAAATGAAAGAATTAAAAGACATAACTTTAAATAAAAAATTTATAGATGGTAAAGGAAGTGAAAAACAAATCATTGATTTTCAAAAAATTTATAAAGATGATTTAATTAATAAAAATAAAATTAATAAAAAAATTAAAGCAGTTGTAGCTTGTGGTAATGGTACAGCTGGGATATTTGCACCAGATATATTAAGAGGCATTGGCTGTGATGTGATAGAGTTAGATTGTAAATTAGATTGGACTTTTCCAAAATATAATCCAAATCCTGAAGATTTAAAAATGTTACATGCAATAGCTAAAACAGTAAAAGAAAATAATGCAGATATTGGTTTTGGTTTTGATGGAGATGGTGATCGTGTTGGCGTAATAGATAATAAAGGAAATGAAATTTTTTCTGACAAGGTGGGATTATTAATTGCACGAAACTTATCATCTAAACATAAAGGATCAAAATTTATTGTTGATGTTAAATCAACTGGCCTTTACGCAAACGATAAAATTCTTTTAGAAAATGATTGTGAAACAATTTATTGGAAAACTGGGCATTCACATATTAAAAGAAAAGTTAATATTGAAAAAGCTTTAGCTGGTTTCGAAAAAAGTGGTCACTTTTTTTTTAATAAACCTTTAGGGTATGGTTATGATGATGGAATTAATTCAGCTATTCATATCTGTCACTTATTAGACAATCAAATTAAGAAGATTAGTGAAATTATAGATGAATTACCAATTACATATCAAACACCTACAATGGCACCATACTGCAAGGATGAAGAAAAATATCATGTAGTTGAAGATTTAGTTAAACAAGTTAAAAAAATTAAAAAAAATAAAACTAAAATTGACAATCAGGTAATCACAGAAGTGTTAACTATAAATGGTATTAGATTTTCTTTTGAAGATGGATCATGGGGATTAATAAGAGCATCGTCAAATAAACCTTCATTAGTTGTAGTCACCGAGAGTCCAACTTCAGATGAAAGAATGAAAAAAATTTTTCATTTTATTGACAATTTACTAAAAAAAACAGGAAAAATTGGCAAGTACGATCAAAAAATTTAAGGTGTGTAAAATTTTAAAAATAACACTTTTAGGATTATTTTTTATTCAAAATGTTTTTGCACTTAGTTCAGAAAATGAAAAACAAATGTATTTAGGTTGTTATGGAGATTCTAAAAAATATATAGGTTCAGAAAGAGTAAAAGAATATTGCACGTGCGTTATTCAAATGTTAACAAATGAGTACTCAAATAAACAAATTGAGGAAATTTTTAAAAAAACCCAGAGGAAATTATAAAAGTGACAGAATTTGCAGCCACTCATTGCGAAAATAACAAAAAAGCTATTAAATAATATTTTTTTAATGAAACAAAAAAAATTAATAATATTTATACCATCAATAGAAGGTGGTGGAGTTGAAAAAAATTTATTTATTATAGGAAACTATTTATCAAATAAAATAGATAAAATTTCTTTAATAACAACATCAAAAGAAAATAGAAAAAAACTTAACAACAAAATCAAATTAATAACACCTAATAAACCTGTGTCTAATAAATCCAGTAGAGAATTTAAGTATATAATTTGTCTTTTTTTATTAGTTAAAGAGATGATTAAGAATAGGAATATTTTAGTTTTTTCATTACAAGCTAATTTTTACAGTGCAATTCTTTGTAAAATTTTTAATATAAAAATTATAATAAGATCTAACTCTTCTCCCGAAGGTTGGTCCAATAATATAATTAAAGAAACTATATTTAAAATTTATTTAAACTTCCAGATCAAATTATAGTTAATAGTTATAAATTCAAAAACGAATTAAAAAAAAGGTTCGGTGTAAATGCCAAATGTGTCTACAACCCCTTAGATAAAAATGAAATTAAAAAAAAATCAATAATAAAAATTAATGATAATTTTTTGAATGATAAAAAAACTTTAAAAATAATAAATATCGGTCGTTTAACTGATCAAAAAGATCATTTAACATTATTAAAAGCAACTAATATTTTAAAAGAAAAAATTAAATTTAAATTATTAATAATTGGTAAGGGAAAAAATAAAGAAAAAATAATTAATTATATTAAACAAAACAATTTAACAAAATTTATTAGTGTTATTAATTACCAAGAAAACCCTTTTCCATATCTTAAAAAATCTAATTTATTCGTTTTAAGTTCAAAGTATGAGGGTCTTCCAAATGTTTTACTTGAGGCTTTGACACTAAAAAAATTTATTATTTCAAGCAATTGTCCTACTGGTCCGTCTGAGATTCTTGATAATGGGAAAACCGGTTTACTTTTTAAAATTGGAGACTATAAAGAACTTGCTAAAAAAATTATATTTTTTCATTCTAATAAAAAATTGTGCTTTAAGATGATGTTAAATGGAAATAAAAGACTAAAAAGATTTGAACACAATCTTAATTTAAAAAAATACTTTAACGTAATTAAAAATTATTTGTAATAAATGAATTATTTTTTACTTTATTTTGTTACTCTATTGATTGTATTTTCTACAATTGGATATGGGTTTCTTTTATCAAGAATAGTAAACAAAGATCTAATTAAATTTAATTTAGGATATATCGGCTTATTAGGCTTATTGAGCCTAACTATTATTTCATATATTACAATTTTTTTTACATCACATAATTACGTACATAATTTGATTTTGCATTTTATTGGAATCTTTATATTTATTTGCAATATCAGATCTTTAAAATTAGATAAGGAAGTATTAAAATTATTAATTTTATTTTCTATTTTCTTTTTAGGAATGTTAATAATTAGAAATCATGATGATTTCAACTATTACCATTTTACTTATTCATATGGTTTAACACAAAACAAATTGATGTTAGGTTTGGGTAATTTTCAACATGGTTATAAACATCACTCATCATTATTTTTTTTTAACTCTATAACATATTTACCATTCATTAAATTTTACCTTTTTCACGCTGCCGGTTGGATTACCTTTCTATTTACTAATTTTATAATTTTGAAATTTATTCTCCAGAAAAAAAATCTTAAAGAGTTTAGTTTTAAATTAATTTTTTACATTGTTACCTTTCTTTTTATTAACGTAAAGTTTGCCAGAGTTGGTGGATTTGGAACGGATATTTCGGGTCAATTAATAATGTTTATTTTATTACCACTAATATACTCTTCCCTGGTAAAGAAAAAATTAAAATCAAATTTAGACTTATCAATTCTACTAATATCTTATGTTACAACTTTAAAAGCTTTCTTTATCTTAAATTTTTTATTTTTATTTTCTTATTTTTTTTTCTTCAAGATCAAAGATTTAATTAAATATTTTTTAAATACTAAATCTATTTTAATTTCCTTTTTTACTTTATCGCTTTTAATTTCTATAAATATTTCTTATACAGGTTGTGCAATTTACCCTATAAAAAAAACTTGTTTTTTTGAAAAAATAAGTTGGACTATTAGTGAAAAGCATGTTGATCACTTGAGTAAATGGTATGAAATCTGGTCAAAATCTGGAGCTGGACCCAATTCTAGATTAGAGGATCCATTAATATATATTCAAAAATTCAACTGGGTAGGCAATTGGTATGAAAATTATTTTGAATACAAGGGGTATGAAACGTTGCTTGGTATTGCTGTAATATTTATTTTATTATTAATTATTTTTTATAGTAAAAACATTAAGCCTCCAAAAAAAATTAATAAAAAAATTATAAGTATTCTATATGTCTTAAGCTTTATTTTATTTTTTGAGTGGTTTTATAATCGCCCTACCTTAAGATATGGTGGGTACTATCTATTTTGTTTCTTTTTTTTCATACCCTTTTCTTATTTTATTAGTCGTTATAAACTTAATTACAATAGAGTGAGAACATCTGTAGTTTCATTGGTAATAATATCTTTTTTAATATTTAATATTAAAAATATATCTAGAATTAACAAAGAACAAGATATGTTTAAAAATGATAAATATAATATATTCCCTTTATATTATGCGCCTATACAGACATATAAAACCTTTGAACTTGAAGAAAATATAAATGTATATGTTCCAAATGGCGATGGTTGTTATGTAACTAAAACTCCTTGTGTTGGCGGTGCCGATAATGTGTATGGCAAAAAAATACTAGGCTTTAGTGCTTTTATAATCAAAAAATAAATAACATCAAAATTAATGGATTAAACTAAAGATTTTTGTGGCTTCATATCTTCTTTTTTAATTCCTGCTACAGACACTGGTTTTTTCATAGCATCTCTTCTAAAAGGTTCGCCAAGTTCTTGATTAAGAATAACCTCTATAAACGTTGTAATACCTTTTTTTTGATTTTCACATGATTGCTTTATAGCAGTTGTTGTTTCTTCCATTGTTTTAACTGCAACACCCTTTAAACCACAAGCTACAGCTACTTTCGCATAGCTTAATTCTGGATCAAGTTCTGTGCCTACAAAATTATCATCAAACCATAGAATAGAATTTCTTTTTTCAGCTCCCCATTGATAATTTCTAAAAATTACCATTGTAATAGCTGGCCATTCTTCTCTAGCACATGAGCTCATTTCATTCATGCTAATTCCAAAAGCTCCATCACCTGCAAATCCAATAACTGGTGTATCTGGACAACCAATCTTAGCTCCTAAAATTGATGGAAAACCATATCCACAAGGACCAAATAAGCCTGGTGCCAAATATTTTCTTCCTTTTTCAAAAGTCGGATAAGCATTACCAATTGCACAATTATTTCCAATATCACTTGATATAATAACATCTTCAGGCATTGCGGCTTGAATAGCTCTCCATGCTTGTCTTGGGGACATTCTATCTGAATCTCTTTCTCTTGCTTCTTTATTCCAGACAGTTCCTTCATCATCATCCTCATGGTCTAAACTTGATAATTTTTGTAACCAAGCTGATTTAATTTGATGAATTATATCTTTTCTTTTTTGTCTATCAATGTCACCTGCTTTTGAGGAAAGTTTCGCTAGAAGTTGTTGAGCCACTAATTTTGCATCACCACAAATTCCAACTGAAACCTTTTTAGTTAAACCAATTCTATCTGAGTTCATATCAACTTGAATAATACTTGCATCTTTAGGCCAATAATCCATGCCATAACCTGGTAAGGTTGAGAATGGATTTAATCTTGTACCTAAAGCCAACACAACATCAGCTTTTTGGATTAATTCCATTCCAGCTTTAGAGCCATTATACCCTAATGGTCCGGCAGATAACGGATGACTCCCTGGAAAACTATCATTATGTTGGTAGCCAGAGCAAACTGGTGCATCTAATTTTTCTGCAAGTTTTTTTGTATCTTCAATAGCACCACCAATTACCACACCTGCACCAGATAAAATTACTGGAAATTTTGCATTTGATAATAAATCTGCAGCTTTTTTAATTGCGTCAACACCACCTGCTTGTCTTTCCAATCTTACTATTGGAGGTAAATCAATATCAATTACTTGTGTCCAATAGTCTCGCGGGACATTTATTTGAGCTGGAGCTGAACCTCTTATTGCTTTTTCAATTACTCTATTTAATACCTCTGCCATTCTTGAGGGATCTCTAACTTCTTCTTGATAACAAACCATATCCTTAAATAAATTCATCTGTTCTACTTCTTGAAATCCACCTTGACCAATAGTTTTATTTGCTGCTTGAGGTGTTACTAAAAGTAATGGTGTATGATTCCAGTAAGCTGTTTTAATTGGGGTTACTAATCCAGTAATTCCAGGACCGTTTTGAGCAATTACCATTGACATTTTACCAGTAGATCTTGTGTAACCATCTGCAATTAATCCACCATTAGTTTCGTGGGCAACATCCCAAAAAGTTATTCCTGCATCAGGAAATATATCTGATATGGGCATAAACGCTGAACCAATTATTCCAAATGCTTGTTCAATTCCATGCATTTGTAATACTTTTACAAAAGCTTCTTCTGTTGTCATTTTTGTCATATCAATTTCAACCTTTCTTATCTAATTTATTAAAAATTCTATTAATTAATTTGTTAATACAGAAGATTAATATATAAGATTTAAGAAAATTCAAACAATCAAATCGACACAATTATGGCTACGGATATTATAATTCATGATGAAAAAGACAATGTTGGAGTAATTGTTATTGATAAAATTACTCCAAAACAAGATTGTTCCTGTTGGATAATGGAAAATGATAAAACTATAAAAATTCAGTCTGTAGATGAAATTCAATTAGGACATAAAATTGCAATGATCGACTTGAATGAAGGCGATACTATTCTAAAATATGGTCATGATATTGGTAAGGTAGTTAAATCAATCAAAAAAGGTGAGCATGTTCATGTTCACAATGTTAAAACTAAGAAGTGGTAAAATTATGGAAATTCCAAAAAGTTTTTTAGGTTATAAAAGAGAAAATGGAAGAGCTGGTACTAGAAATCATGTAATCATTCTTCCTGTAGATGATATTTCTAATGCATGTGCGGAAGCTGTTGCAAATAACATAAAAGGTACAATGGCGCTTCCTCATTCTTATGGAAGACTACAGTTTGGTGCTGATTTAGATTTACACTTTAGAACAATGATTGGAACTGGAAGTAATCCAAATGTTGCAGCAGTAATAGTTATTGGTATTGAGCCTAAATGGACAAAAAAAATAGTAGATGGAATTGCAAAAACAGGAAAGCCTGTTGAAGGTTTTCATATTGAGCGTACTGGAGATATTGGTACAGTTATGAATGCTTCTAAAAAAGCTCAAGAATTTGTGATGTGGGCATCTGAAAAACAAAGAGAAGACTGCCCCCTAAGTGATTTATGGATCTCAGTTAAATGTGGGGAGTCTGACACAACTTCTGGATTAGCTGCAAACCCAACAGTTGGAAACCTAATGGATAAATTAGAACCATTTGGAGTTCACTTATGTTTTGGTGAAACTTCAGAGCTTACAGGAGCTGAAACTGTTTGTGCTAAGAGAGGTGCCACTCCAGAAGCTTCTGAAAAATTCATGAAGACGTGGAATGCTTATAATGATTTTATACTTAAAGAAGCAACTGATGATCTTTCAGAAAGCCAACCTACAGCGGGAAATATTGCAGGTGGTCTTACTACAATTGAAGAAAAAGCATTTGGAAACTTTCAAAAAATTGGATCATGTAAATTTATTGATGTACTAGAGCCAGCAGAAGAACCTACAAAAGGAAAAGGTTTATACTTTATGGATACATCATCAGCAGCAGCGGAATGTGTAACGCTTCAAGCAGCAGCTGGTTTTAATATTCACTTATTTCCAACTGGTCAAGGTAACATTGTAGGTAACCCTATTGAACCAGTTATTAAATTAACTGCAAACCCTCTAACCGTAAAAGGTATGGGAGAGCATATTGATTGTGATGTATCAAAAATATTATCACGTGAGATGACAATCTCAGAAGCTGGCGATGAATTGATCAAATCAATGATTAGAGTTGCTAACGGTAGATTGACTTGTGCTGAAGCATTGGGACATAAAGAGTTTGTTATGACTAAACTTTATAGAAGTGCTTAATATCTCAATTAATAAAAATTAATGCTATTCAAAAAATACCTAGTGATAATACCAGGTATTATTCTAGCATTTATCCTCTACGCACTTTCTCAAGGATTAAATAATATTATAGGTATTGAATTATTGGGTTATAATAAAAGCCCAATCTCTACAGCGATGATAGCAATCTTATTAAGTATTGCCCTAGGAAACATATTAAAAATAAGAAAAGTTTTTTTACTGGGATTAGATTTTACACAAAAATATATTTTAAAACTTGGAATTATTTGCCTTGGAATACAATTAAAACCATTTGAGTTTTTAAAATTTGGAACTGTTGCAATACCATTAATCGTAGTCTGCATCATAAGTGTTTTAATAGTAATTAAATTGCTAATTAAAAAATTAAAAATATCAACTAAAATGGCCTATCTTATTTCAATTGGTAGTACTGTTTGTGGAACAACTGCAATCATGGCAACAGCACCAATTATTAAAGCAAGTAAAAGTGAAGTTGCCTATGCAATTGCAAACATGACTATTTTTGGAATTATTTCAATGCTCATTTACCCATATTTTGCAAATATATACTTTAATGGTGAGCCTTTATTTGTCGGGTTGTTTTTAGGAACTGCCATTCACGAAACTTCTCAAGTTGCAGCAGCAGGATTAATTTATGATCAACAGTTTAATAGTCCTGAAACTTTAAATATTGCAACGGTTACAAAACTTATCAGAAATACCTTTTTAGTAATCATGATCCCACTATTCACTTTTCTATATAATAGAGGCAAGGCAAAAGCTAAAAGCTACTCTCTATTAGATATATTTCCCTATTTTGTATTAGGTTTTATTGGAATGATCATTTTTAGAAACATTGGAGATCAAATTTTTTTAACCGAAAGTGCACTGCAATTTTGGCAGAACTCAATATCGAATATTAAGAGCTCTGCTAAAATATTCTTAAGTATGGCTATGGCTGCTGTTGGTTTATCAACAAACTTAAAAGATTTAAAGTCAATGGGTTACAAACCTTTTATTGTAGGATTTATTGCAATGATAACGGTTGGATTAGTTAGTATTATTACAATGCAATTATTCGATAATTATTTTTTTTATTAAAAGTTGGCAAAAAGATCCTATATAATATTCTTAGTCTTAAATATAATAATTATATTAAGTTTATATATCTCTGCTAGATACTGCACTTCAAGATGACATGTCGGGTTTATTAGTTTAGTATAATTTAATAAAAAGTTTTAAAAATATGAATAATAAAAAAATAGCTGTAATTGGACTTGGATACGTGGGGTTACCTCTTGCAATTGAATTTGGTAAAAAGCGTGAAGTGACTGGCTTTGATATTAATAAAGATCGAATTGATGAACTTGAAAAGGGAATAGATGTAACTGGTGAATTGAGTAAACAAGAACTTAAAGAGGGAGTTGACATAAATTATACAACTAATTTGGATGATCTTAAAGACTGCACTATTTTTATTATTACGGTTCCAACCCCAATTGACAAACTTAAAAGACCCGACTTAACTGCATTAAAAAAGTCTAGCCATTCAATTGGTAAAATTATTAAAAAAGACGATATTATTATTTATGAATCAACTGTTTATCCGGGTGCAACCGAAGAAGTGTGTGTACCAATCCTTGAACAGCAATCAGGCTTAACATTTAACAAAGATTTTTATTGTGGTTATTCACCAGAACGTATTAATCCAGGGGATAAAAAACATAGAATAGCTGTCATTAAAAAGGTAACATCGGGTTCAACACCTGAGATTGCCACAAAAGTTGATGAACTGTATCAAGAAATAATTATTGCAGGTACACATAAAGCAAGTAGTATTAAAATAGCAGAAGCTGCTAAGGTTATTGAAAACACTCAAAGAGATTTAAATATTGCGCTTATTAATGAACTTGCCCTTATTTTTAATAAACTAGGTATT
>Ga0209709_10004463_pt1 | contig 11272 bp, 9 predicted proteins | sample ArcticOcean_MG_C_2_FD_187435 | JGI IMG/M metagenome (GOLD analysis project Ga0209709, IMG submission 187435) | Marine microbial communities from western Arctic Ocean - ArcticOcean_MG_CB4_136 (SPAdes) (version 2) | ecosystem: Environmental > Aquatic > Marine > Oceanic | place: Arctic Ocean... | reverse complement strand
TTGTTGGTTCTGAAGGTGAACTTGGTGGAAAATTAGGCCTAGATAACGATTGGAGCTTAAGAATTATCAAACAAGTTGGTAATTATGGAGAAAGCTACAAGAGAAATATCGCAGATACTGGTATTTTACCTGACAGAGGTCCAAATCAACTATGGACTAAAGGTGGAATATTATACGTAGCACCTGCAAGATAGTTATTATCTAAAATAATTTAAAAAGGGCTAGATTTATCTAGCCCTTTTTTTATACTCTTTCATCTTATGAAAATAAAAAAAATTCTTCCTCAAGTAATAACCCTACTATTTATAGTTTTGATATTTGGTTTTTTTACAATGAATGCTCAAGAAAATATGGAAACAAGAGGCCTTGATTTTGGTTTTGGTTTTTTAAAAGAATCAGCATCTTTTGATATACAATTTTCTTTAATAGACTATGACGGTTCACACTCATACGCTAGAGCGTACTTAGTAGGATTATTAAATACCCTTCTTGTTGCTGTAATTGGAATCATTTTAGCAACATTATTAGGTGCCGTTGTTGGTGTAGCAAGATTGTCTCCAAACTATTTAATTAGAAAAACAGCTTCTTTTTACATAGAGTTTTTTAGAAATATTCCATTGCTTCTGCAAATTTTCTTTTGGTATTTTGCAGCATTAAGGGCTTTACCAATGCCTGAAGACGCTACTTTATTATTAGGCTCCTCGTTTATGACTATTAAAGGCTTTTATACAGCAGCACCCATTTGGAAAAATTTCGATATTTTTTTTGTTGCACTGATTATAGCAGTGATTTCAATATTCTTCTTTGCAAAATATGCTAAAAAAAAACAAGAACAAGAAGGTAAACAATTACCAGTATTTATAATTTCATTGGCTATTTTTATAGGATTACCTTTGCTTACTTTTTTAATTGGCGGTGTAGACTTATCTTTTAGCTTTCCTGTAATAAGACAAATGTCTCAATCTTCTTACACTTTTGATGGTGGCCTTAAAATACCACCAGAATTGATTGCCCTTACACTTGCGTTAACTCTTTATACTGCAACATTTATTGCAGAAAATGTTAGGGCAGGAATTCAAGGAATTGTAAAAGGGCAAAAAGAAGCCGCTTCTTCAATCGGCCTAACACCAAATCAGGTTTTGAAATTAGTAATTATGCCTCAAGCTTTAAGAATTATTATTCCACCAACAACCAATCAATATTTAAATTTGACTAAAAATTCATCTCTTGCTGCTGCTATAGCATATCCTGACTTAGTTTTGGTTTTTGCAGGTACTGCAATGATGCAAACAGGTAAGGCAATAGAAATTGTTGGCATTACAATGGCAACCTATTTAACTATTAGCTTAGCAATTTCATTACTAATGAACTGGTATAACAAAAGAATAGCGATACAGGAAAAATAATGACAATAAATCATATGGATTTTTTTAAACCTAAACATCAAAAAAATAGAAATATTTCTTTAATAATAGGAATTTTACTTTTTTCTTTAGGTATCTTTGACTTTTCTTTAAATAATTTCCAAGATAAAAATATAACTTTCTTTTTACCAGAACCAATTAGTTTTTTCTCTCCTTTAATTTTTTCAGTAATAGGGCTTTTTTTTATTAGAATTGAATTTTCAGGTATAAAGATTTTAGACAAACTTAATAAAAATATTAATACAAGTAATTTTAATGCAGTCTTAAGTACTAGCATAATATTACTTCTCATATTTGCACTTCCCCCTTTATTAAATTGGTTTATTTTTGATGCAAACATTGCTGGAGATACAAAAGAAGCTTGTACTGGTGGTGGAGCTTGTTGGGTCTATATTAAGGTTTGGTTTAATAGATTTATGTACGGAATGTATCCAAATGCTGAGCAATGGAGAATTAATATCACATTTATTGCTGTTCTTGCGTTTATGGCTGTTGGTTTTTTTGTTCCAAGTAAACTTCGAAACTATCTGTCATTTTATTATACAATTTTATTACCAATAATTTCTTTTATCTTAATTTATTACATAATTTCAGGAGGTTCTTTTGGACTTGTGTGGGTAGAAACTGGTGCATGGGGAGGTTTATCTTTAACTTTTATGGTATCTTTCTTTTCTTTAATTTTTTGTTTCCCACTGGGAATGATGTTGGCTCTCGGTAGAAGGTCTAATTTACCTGTTGTTAAATATTCTTCACTTTCTTTTATTGAATTTTGGAGGGGTGTTCCATTAATTACAGTTCTATTTATGTCAGCAGTGATGTTTCCAATGTTTTTACCAGAAGGAACTTATATAGATAAATTAATTAGGGTTGTTGTTGCTATAACTTTATTTGAAGCTGCATATACCGCTGAAGTGATAAGAGGAGGGCTACAGGCTCTTCCGAGAGGCCAGTACGATGCAGCCAAATCTCTTGGTATGGGTTATTGGAAAATGCATATTTTTGTTATCCTCCCTCAAGCATTAAAATTAGTAATACCTGGAATTGCCAATACATTTTTAGCTCTTATAAAAGACACACCATTAATTTTTGTAGTAGGTCTTTTGGAGGTAGTTGGAATGCTTAATTTAGCAAAAACAAATCCAAAGTGGCTTGGTTTTTCAATGGAAGGTTATGTATTTGCAGGTATAATATTCTGGATTATTTGCTATTCTATGAGTAAATATAGCCAGAGTTTAGAATTAAAATATAAAACAGATAGATAAAATATGTCAGATTCAATTATACAAATTAAAAAAGTAAACAAATGGTTTGGTGATTTTCAAGTTTTAAAAGAAATAGACCTTGAAGTTAAAGCTAAAGAAAAAATTGTTGTTTGTGGACCATCTGGATCTGGAAAATCAACTTTAATTAGATGTATTAATAGATTAGAGGAGCACCAAAAAGGCTCTATAATAGTTGATGGTACTGAAATTTCAGAAGATACAAAAAATATTGAACAAGTTAGAGCTGAAGTTGGAATGGTATTCCAACAATTTAATTTATTTCCACATTTATCAATTTTAGATAATTGCACGCTTGCCCCAATTTGGGTAAAGAAAATGAGCAAAAAAGAAGCAGAAGAATTGGCGTTAAAACAATTAGAACAAGTTCAAATTTTAGACCAGGCTCAGAAATTTCCAGGACAGCTATCTGGTGGTCAACAACAAAGAGTGGCTATAGCTAGGGCCCTATGTATGAAACCGAAAATTATGTTATTTGATGAACCAACGTCAGCACTAGACCCTGAAATGATTAAAGAAGTTCTTGATGTTATGGTTAATTTAGCAAAACAAGGAATGACCATGATAGTAGTTACGCACGAAATGGGATTTGCCAAAGAAGTAGCTGATCAAATGATATTTATGGACGAAGGAATGATAGTTGAAAAAGCTACAACCAAAGATTTTTTTGCTAATCCTAAGAGTGATAGGACAAAACTCTTTTTAAGCCAGATTTTGTAAACAAAAAAAACCTTAATATACAAGGGTAAAATTTAGATTTTTGTAACTAATATAGTTGACTCAAATATCAATTATTAAGCATTTTGTTAAAAAAAAGAAATTATTATATTGTCTTTCGGTAAAAAAATTAGTTGAATAGGTTTTTAAATTAATTTTTTAAGAGGGGTCTTAATGGAAGAAAATTTTAACAAACATCTAGGTAACAAATTAAAGTTAAGAAGGTTAGCTTTAGGCTTAACACAAACTAAAGTTGCAAAAGCAATAAATGTTACATTTCAACAAATTCAAAAATATGAAAAAGGGACTAATGGTGTTAGCTCAATAAGGCTACTTCAGTTAGCAAATTACATAAAAGTACCAGTTAATTATTTTTTTGAAGATTTTCCTGAATATTCGATTAATTTAGAAAGATCAGAACAAGGACACATAAATATTAACTATAATTTTTTAGTTAAATTATATTCTGAACTTAACGTTGATCAAAAATTAAAGTTTAGTAAATCCTTAGAAACTCAAAGTATCAGAATAGCTAAGATTGGATAAGTAATTATTTTTATTAAAAACCTAAATAATTTTTATAACTTTATAATTTTTATATTTTAAAAATAATAAAAAATATTAGTGGTTAAATTGCATTGATATGAATCTTATTGATCAAAACTTCAGTAGAATTAAACTAATATCAAAATATGTCGAGAATCCTAAATCAATTTTAGAAATAGGTACTCATCAAGGTGAATTCTCAATAAAACTATTTGATAACTTTCAACCTAAAAAACTTATCTTAGTTGATCCATGGAAATACGAAACTGATTATATCTATCAAAATAGTTGGTATGGTGGAGGTGAGATGCAAATTATTGGTCAAACAAAACAAAATAGTTACTATGAGAAAGTAAAAAATATTTTTAATGAAGAAATAAAAAATGATATTGTTGAAATTTTGAAAATGAATTCAGATGAAGCCTTCAAAAAAAATAAAATTAAATTTGATCTCATTTATATAGATGGAAATCACTTATATGAATTTGTCTTAAAAGATATTTTAAATTCTATAAATTGTTTAAATGATAATGGTATTATTGTGTGTGATGACTTTAATTCAAAGGGATGGTGGAATGATGGTGTAACAAAAGCAGTAAATGAAACTATCAAAAAATAAAAATTAATATTTATAAATAAGGAAGAGGCATTAATTACCCAACAAAGTGTTCTAAAGTTGGAATAGTGAAGTATTACTTCTATAATTTCACTTCTTTTTGATCAAAGAAATTTTATGGCTCCTCGGGCAGGACTCGAACCTGCGACCAATTGATTAACAGTCAACTGCTCTACCAACTGAGCTACCGAGGAATATCAAAAACACAACTTACTTTTTTTTAAGACTAAAACAAGATTTTTTTTGGAGGCAACGCCCAGAATCGAACTGGGATACAAGGATTTGCAGTCCTCTGCGTAACCATTCCGCCACGTTGCCCTCACATTTCATAATAAAGTATATAGAGAACCTTTTATATATAAAATATTAATAATTAGTCTACCAAATAAACTAGCAAATTGATTATTGTTAATTGATATTATTAAATTATAAACTTATGAATACCTTATGAGTAATGATAAATACATACATTCCGATGTAGAAGATAAGATTTACTCATATTGGGAAAAAAATAATTTATTTAAACCCACTACAAATAAAAAAAAATTTTCAGTAGTTATACCACCACCAAATGTAACAGGAAGTTTGCATATGGGGCACGCTCTAAATAATTCAATCCAAGATTTGTTGGTGCGATATCACCGTATGAACAACTATGAAACCTTATGGCAACCAGGAACTGATCATGCAGGGATTGCTACACAGGCTCTAGTAGAAAAAAAATTAATTGCAGATGGTATCGATAAAAATGAAATTGGTAGAGAAAAGTTTATTGAGAAGGTTTGGGAGTGGAAAGAGCAATATGGTGATATTATAATTAATCAACTTAAAAAACTAGGTTGCTCGTGTGATTGGTCCAGAAACGCTTTTACGATGGATAAAAATCTTTCTAAATCTGTAATAAAAGTTTTTGTTGAACTTCATAAAAAAAGATTAATTTATAAAGATAGGAAACTAGTTAATTGGGATACTGTTTTAAAAACTGCTATTTCTGACCTTGAAGTAGATCAGAGAGAAGTTAATTCTTTAATGTATTATATAAGATACCCAATTGATGACTCTGATGAATTTATAACAATTGCGACCACAAGACCCGAAACTATGCTTGGGGATACAGCCATAGCTGTAAACCCAAAAGATGAACGTTTTAAAAATTTTGTTGGTAAAAATGTTACCATTCCAATTGTTGGTAGAAAAATTAATATTATAGAAGATGATTATGCTGACCCTGAACAAGGTACTGGAGCTTTAAAGATAACACCTGCACATGACTTTAATGATTATGACGTAGGTCAAAGAAAAAATCTTGAAATAATAAATATTTTTACAGAAGCTGGTAAGATAAATCAAAATGCACCAAAAGATTACATTGGGCTTGATCGTTTTGACGCTAGAAAGAAAATACTAAAAGAACTTAAAGCAAAAAAATTTTTTGTAAAAGAGGAAAATATTAAAAATAAAGTGCCATATGGAGATAGATCAAACTCTATAATTGAACCTTTTTTAACTGAGCAGTGGTTTGTTGATGCAAAAAAATTATCCACTAAAGCTAAAGATGCTGTTAATACAAAAAAAACTAATTTTTTTCCTGAAAATTGGTCAAAAACTTATTTTCAATGGATGAATAATATTGAACCTTGGTGCATCTCAAGACAGCTATGGTGGGGACATCAAATACCTGCTTGGTATGGTCCAGATAAAGAAATATTTGTTGCTGTTAATGAAGAGGAAGCAAAAATTGCAGCAAAAAAACATTACAATAAAAATGTAGAATTAATTCGTGATCCGGACGTGCTGGATACATGGTTTTCATCTGGTCTATGGCCTTTTGCAACATTGGGCTGGCCTGATAATAAAAAATATGTTGAAAAATTTTACCCAACATCAGTTCTTGTAACTGGTTTTGACATTATATTTTTTTGGGTTGCTAGAATGATTATGTTTGGAATGGAATTTTTAGATAAAGAACCTTTCAAAGATATTTATGTTCACGCTCTTGTTAAAGATGAGAAGGGTCAGAAAATGTCAAAATCGAAAGGGAATGTAATTAATCCTTTAGATTTAATTGAAAAATATAGTGCTGATGCTTTGAGGTTTACCTTACTTTCAATGGCCTCTCCTGGAACAGATGTAAAACTTTCAGAAGATAGAGTAAAAGGTTATAGAAACTTTTTAAATAAATTATGGAATGCTAATAATTTTTTAATAACCAATAATTGTGATTTTAGTAAGATCGAAAAAATTCCAAAATTAACAATTAATATTAATAAATGGATTTATTCAGAATTACTGTTAGCTAAAGATAAAATTGAAAAAAATTTAAAAGAATACCGGTTTGATGAGGCAGCTAAAAATGCATATCAATTTTCTTGGCACTCATATTGTGATTTGTACTTAGAATTGTCAAAAACAATACTATTTTCAGAAGAAGAAATCGCTAAAGATGAAGTAAGAGAGGTATCAGCTTATATATTTAAACAAATATTAATATTACTACATCCATTTATACCATTCGTTACAGAAGAAATTTGGTTAAAAAACAAACTCGATAATGCTGGAAAAAATTTTTTAATGTTAACAAATTGGCCATCTGATAAATTTGTAAAAGACTCAAGTACAGACCAGGTAGAGAAAATTATTAGTATTATTTCAGAATTACGATCATTTAAAAATGAATTAAGTGTAAGTCCTGGCTCTTTTATTGATATTTCAATTCAGGGTATTAGCAAAAACAAAAAAATTTTCTTTATTGAAAATGAAATTATTCTAAAAAGATTAGGACGAATTAATAATCTATTTAAGAAAGATTTAGATAAACCTGCCCCCACATTGATGGTGTCCGGTGACTTATTTAAAGTGTATTTTGCTGAAGATGTTGATTTAAGATTAATTAAAGAAAATTTAATAAACAAACAAAATAAATATCAACAAGAAATGGATAAAATATCAAAAAGATTAGCTAATAAAGGCTTTGTTGATAGAGCACCAAAAGATATTGTTGATCAGGAAAAAACTAATTATAATAATTTAGAAAATGATATTAAAAAGATATCTGTAACAATAGAAAGTTTATAATGGGTAAATTTAATAAGAAAAAACTACCAAGCAGACATACTTCACTCGGGGCAGATAGAGCTCCTCACAGGTCATTTTATTACGCTATGGGAGAAACAGAAAAAGATGTAGCCAAACCTTTTGTGGGTGTTGTATCTACTTGGAATGAAGCTGCTCCTTGTAATATTGCTTTAATGAGACAGGCTCAGTCTGTTAAAAAAGGTGTCAGAGCTTCTGGAGGAACTCCAAGAGAATTTTGTACAATAACTGTTACAGACGGTATTGCGATGGGTCACGAGGGAATGAAATCATCTTTAGTATCTCGTGAAATTATTGCTGACTCTACAGAACTAACTGTTCGTGGTCATTGTTATGATGCACTTGTTGGTATTGCTGGTTGTGATAAATCTTTACCTGCTTTGATGATGGCCATGGTTAGGTTAAATGTTCCAAGTGTATTTATTTATGGTGGTTCAATTTTACCAGGTCAATACAAAGGTAAAGACGTAACTGTTGTTGATGTTTTCGAAGCTGTTGGAAAATATTCTGCAGGTAAGATGTCTGCAAAAGAATTAAGAAAATTAGAACTTGTTGCTTGTCCAAGTGCAGGTGCATGTGGTGGACAATTTACTGCAAATACTATGGCCTGTGTCTCTGAAGCTATTGGCTTAGCATTACCTTATTCAGCCGGAACACCTGCTCCATACGAAGAGAGAGATAAGTACGCATTATTAAGTGGAAAAACTGTAATGAATTTATTGCAAAAAAATATTAGACCAAGAGATATTGTTACAAAAAAATCTTTAGAAAACGCAGCAACAATTGTTGCTGCTACAGGTGGTTCAACTAATGCTGCCCTACATTTACCAGCACTTGCAAATGAAATTGGAATTAAATTTGATTTAATGGATGTTGCTAAAATATTTAAGAAAACGCCTTACCTTGCTGATTTGAAGCCAGGAGGAAAATATGTTGCAAAAGATATGTGGTTAGCTGGTGGCGTTCCGATGCTTTTAAAAACACTTTATGATGGTGGATTTATTCATGGTGACTGTATAACTGTTACGGGTAAAACTATTAAGCAAAATTTAAAAAATATTAAATTTAACCCTAAACAAAAAGTTTTAAGAGCATACGATAATCCACTATCACCAGATGGTGGAGTTGTTGGTCTTAAAGGTAATCTAGCTCCTGATGGGGGTATTGTTAAAATTGCTGGATTAAAGAAACTTCAATTTACTGGCAAAGCAAGATGCTTTGATAATGAAGAGGCAGCAATGGCTGCGGTACAAAATAAAAAATACAAAGAAGGGGATGTAATCATTATTCGTTATGAAGGACCTGTAGGGGGTCCTGGTATGAGAGAGATGCTTTCAACAACTGGTGCTATTTATGGTCAAGGTATGGGTGAGAAGGTTGCCTTAATTACTGACGGAAGGTTCTCTGGTGCCACAAGAGGCTTTTGTGTTGGTCATGTTGGTCCTGAGGCTGCTTTAGGAGGCCCTTTAGCTTTGTTACTTAATGGAGACATTATTGATATCGATGCTAAAAAAGGCACGATTAATGTTAGATTAACTAAGTCACAATTAGCTGTGAGACGTAAAAAATGGAAACCAAAAAAATCAAGTTTCGGATCTGGAACTATTTGGAAATATGCTCAAACAGTAGGACCTGCTTATTTAGGTGCACCAACACATCCTGGTAAAAGAAAAGAAGTAAAAGTTTACGCTGATATTTAATGAAGAAAATACTTATTTTTATTTTATTAACATCTTGTGCGTCGCCTAATTCAAATGTTAGCTCTGATGACATAAAATTAAATTTTAATGATGACTTAAGTTTTGAAGATTTTAATGAGATGTTAATCGAATATGTTAAGATCAGTCCATTTCCTAATATAGATAAATAGACTATGAAAAATATTATTAATATTGCAGTAGTAGGGTTGGGACAGGTAGGTATCTACCTGTTAAACGAACTTAATATTAAAAAAAAAGGAATTGAACTTAGGACAGGAAAAAAAATTAATGTAGTAGCTGTTTCTGCTAGAAGCCTTTCTAAGAAAAGAAGGTTTAAAGTTAACAAAGAAATTTTCTATAAAAATCCTTTGGAGATTTTTAAAAAAACTAAAGTTGATATATTGTTTGAAGCTATTGGTTTAGCTGATGGAATATCAAAAAAAGTCGTAGAAACTGCCTTAAAAAGTAAGATACACGTCATTACACCTAATAAAGCACTTATTTCTAAACATGGTGATTATTTAGCTAAACTTGCTGAGGATAATGATGTTAATTTAGAGTTTGAAGCATCTGTTGCAGGAGGTATTCCAATATTACGTACTATTAAAGAAGGCTTAGCTACTAACAAGATTTCAAAAGTTTATGGAATTTTAAATGGTACATCTAATTATATACTTTCAGAAATGAGGGATTCTAAAGATAACTTTTCTAATGTTTTAAAAAAAGCTCAAAAACTTGGATATGCTGAGCCTGGAAACCCCAAACTAGATTTAAATGGTTTCGATGCTTTTGCCAAAGTAAGAATTTTATCTGCTCTTGCCTTTAACACTAAAATTTCAAAACATAAATGTTTGATGGAAGGAATTGAAAAAATTGAATTAAAAGATATTGAAATCGCCAACCAATTAAATTTACGTATTAAACTGCTAGGTATTTCTGAACTTATTAATAATCAACTTTTTGAAACAGTTCATCCATGTTTAGTTAGTAAAAATTCATACATAGGTAATGTCAGTGGAGTTATGAATGCTGTTATTCTTGAGGGAAAACCAGTTGGAGAAACTGTTTTACAAGGTGAGGGCGCTGGCGCTGGCCCAACATCTTCATCATTATTGTCTGATTTACTTTCAATATTAAGTGGTAATGTTAAAAAACCTTTTGGTATTCCAAGTAATAAACGTAAATCAATTAAATGTTATAATGTAAATAACTATACTAATTCTTTGTATTTAAGGTTTGAAGTTAAAGATAAACCAGGTGTTTTATCCACTATTACCAACAGATTAGCTAAGTACAAAATTTCAATAAAAAGATTAATTCAAACGCCTGATAAAAAAAATAAAAAAGCTACTATTATTATTATTACTCACAAAACTAATGAGCTTAATTCTAAGAATTGCCTTTCTTTATTCAAAAAAGATAAAAATATTCTTAAATATCCTACGTTGATTAGAATCTATAGTTAATGGAAATATACTTAAAGTTATTTGAGGTTTTATTTCCTGTCTTTTTTGTTGTTGGTATTGGTTATTATTTAGGGAAAAATAATCCAAAAATTGATACTACATTTATAACTAATTTTGCCGCTAATATTGGATCACCGGCTATGATTATTTATTCATTAACATGCACAGGAACTTCTTTTGAAATATTTAAAAATTATTTTTGGTACTATTTAATTGCAATCATAGCCTTTAGCTTAATTGGAGTTACCTTCTTATTTTTATTAAAAACTAAAGATATCATACGTGAGCTTCCACCCTTTATAATGCCAAACACTGGTAATATGGGGCTACCAATATGCTTGTTTGCTTACGGCTCTCAAGGATTGGGTGTTGCTGCAGCAATTTCAGCTTTAATAATCTTATGTCACTTCACTTTGGGAATTTTTCTTGC
>Ga0209709_10004460_pt1 | contig 11275 bp, 10 predicted proteins | sample ArcticOcean_MG_C_2_FD_187435 | JGI IMG/M metagenome (GOLD analysis project Ga0209709, IMG submission 187435) | Marine microbial communities from western Arctic Ocean - ArcticOcean_MG_CB4_136 (SPAdes) (version 2) | ecosystem: Environmental > Aquatic > Marine > Oceanic | place: Arctic Ocean... | reverse complement strand
GGAAACAAGTACTAACACTCTATCAGAACTAAATTTAGAATTTTCAACTAAAGAATTAGCTACAGAATATGCAAAAAAAAATAAAATAGACTTTGAAATAATCGAACCACAAAAAAGAAAAACTGTTAAAAAATCATACGCTGATAATTTTCTAAAATAATTTACATGTTTAAATTTTTTACACAAAAAAAATGGCAATTGTGGTCTTGGTTAGGATCTTTTGTAATCTTATCATCATTGTGGGTCCAAGTAAAAATTGATGTAAAAATTAATGAATGGTTTGGTGTGTTCTACGACATGATTCAAAAAGCACTTGCTAAACCAAATGCAATTACAATTGAAGAATACTGGGAAAATTTAGCATCATTTATTACACTAGCTGGAATATATATAGCTCTTTATGTTGTAATAAGTTTTTTTACAGCTCACTTCTTGTTTAGATGGAGAACTGCAATGGTGGAATGGTATCATTCTGTTTATGATAGAGCTCGTAAAATAGAAGGTGCATCACAAAGAGTTCAAGAAGATACAATTAAGTTTACACGTATTATGGAATCTCTAGGTACAAGCTTTATTGAATCGGTTATGGTTTTAATACAGTTTACCCCCATACTATTAGGATTATCAATTGGTATACCAATCTTCTTTTTTGGTGATTGGCAATATGGATTAATAACTGGTGCATTGCTTTGGACATTGGGTGGTACAGCATTCTTGATAGGATTAGGATGGATATTACGTTTAGTTGGAGTTGAGTATGATCTACAAAAAAAAGAGGCTGCTTATAGAAAAATATTAGTAGTAGCTGAGGATGATAATAAGGTTAGACCTAAGACAATAAACGAATTATTTGATGATGTTCGTTCAATTCATTTTTTAAGCTACATACGTTATTTATATTTTAATGTTGGTCGTATGGCCTATCTACAAGCAAATGTATTATCAGCTTATGTTTTTTTAGCACCGGCTATTGTAGCAGGTGTTGTAACATTAGGTGTTATGCAACAAATAATAAGAGCTTTTGGAAGAGTTGAAGGCTCTATGCAATATCTTTTGAAGGCTTGGCCTACTATTATTGAATTGGCAAGTGTTTACAAACGTCTAAGAGAATTTGAAAATGTAATAAATTCTACCGAGTCTGCAGACGAAAAAATTTAATGACTATTGATAAAAAATATATTGATCATTTTGTCAATGTTTCCTCCAAAGCAGCTTTAGCATCATCATATTTAGTTGGTAAAAAAGATAAAGTTGCAGCTGATCAAGCAGCTGTAGATTCAATGAGATCTGAACTGAATAAGATAGATATGAATGGCAAAGTTGTGATTGGCGAAGGCTCATTAGATGAGGCTCCAATGCTATATACTGGAGAATTACTTGGTAATAAAAATGGTCCAATTTTTGATATTGCTGTTGATCCTTTAGAGGGTACTAATTTTGCAGCTAATAATTTGCCAGGTGCAATATCAGTTTTAGCTATTGCTGAAAAGGGAAACCTTTTTAATGCTCCAGAAACATATATGGATAAAATTGCTACAGGTAATGTTGAAAATGGATTGATAGACCTTGATTATTCAACAAAAAAAAACATATCAAATTTAGCAGATTTTATGAATAAAGATATTTCCTCAATTACTGCCTGTGTAATGGATAGACCAAGGCATAAAGAAATAATTGATGAATTAAAAAAATTGGGAGTTAAAGTTAAATTAATTACAGATGGAGATGTTCTTGGTGCTCTTTATGTTTCCGACCCTAAATACAATGTTGATATTTTCTTAGGTATAGGAGGGGGGCCTGAGGGTGTTTTAGCTGCTTCAGCATTAGACACATACGGCTGTCAGTTCCAAGGTAGATTCATTTTTGATAATGATAAAGATATTAATGAAGCGAAACAAATGGGCATAACTGATTTGAATAAAAAATACGAACTTAATGAAATTGTAAAAGGGGACTCTATATTTTGTGCAACCGGCATAACAACTAGTGATGTACTTTCTGGTATAGAAATTATTGATAATAACTATATATCCCAAACACTTGTCACACATAAGAACTCTAATTATAAAGAAATTATTAAAAGAACAAATCCTATTAAAGAATGATTTCTGTCTCAGGTAAAAAATGGGAACAAAAAAAAAATAACAAAAATTTAATAGAAAAACTTAAACAAGATTATGATTTTAGTGAAATTTTATCAAAATTAATAATATCAAGAAAATTCGATAATGACGAAATCAACACGATACACAACGAATTAAAACTAAATAACATTTTTTTAAAAAATGATGATTTTGAAAAATCAATTGAACTTGTATCTAAATCAATTAATAACAAGGAAAATATCTGCATTTTAGGTGACTATGACGTGGATGGGTCGGCTGCTACGTCTTTATTTATAAGGTTTTTTCAAAGCATAAAGCATCCTTTTTTTTATTACATACCGGATAGAGAAAAAGATGGTTATGGTGCAAGTAAAAAGTTATTTCAAAAGTTAATTCTAAAAAAACCTAAATTAATTATAATGGTAGATTGTGGATCAACATCTAATGAAGCTGTAGCTTTTTTAAATGAAAATAAAATTAAATCTTTAATAATTGATCACCATGAAATTAATAAACCATACCCTGAAGCAAATGTTATAATTAACCCTAAAAAAGACAATGGTTATATTGAGTATGATTATTTTTGTGCAACAACATTGGTTTATTTTTTTTTAGATTTGTTATCCCAAAAAATTAAAAATAAAATTCTAATGTCTGATTATTTAATTTATGTTTTATTAGCAACTGTATGCGATGTGATGCCAATAAGAAAACTTAATAGATTAATAGCAATAACTACACTTAAAAGTTTTGATATTAATAAAAATGTTGTATTTAATACATTATTCAATCTAAATGATAAAAAAAATAAACTTAACATCAATGATCTTGGATACTTAATAGGCCCAATACTAAATGCAGGAGGTAGGTTGGGTAAATCAAGTTATGCTACCGAGCTATTATCTTCTGATAATATAGATATTATTAATATTAGATCTAAAGAATTAATTAAATTAAATAATAAAAGAAAGGAAATTGAAACATTAATACTAGATGAAATAGATTTTCAAAATATAGAAGATAGAAATAAAGATATAATTATTTATTATAATCCTAACATCAATGAAGGTTTGATAGGAATAATAGCAGCAAGACTTAAAGATTTTTTTAATAAACCTTCTATAGTAATAACTAACTCTAACAATTTATTAAAAGGATCAGCAAGATCTGTTTACAATTACAATATAGGTCGTGTAATTAAAAATTTACTAGATAATGATATAATTATTAGTGGTGGTGGTCACAATATGGCTGCAGGCTTTACATTGAAAAAAAATAAACTTAAAAATTTTGAGAGTTTTATTCTTACAGATTTTTTAAATACTGGAATTTCTAAGAATCACACTTTTTTATATGATGCTGAAATATCATCTTTAGCTTTTAATATGGATTTCTATAATGATATAAAAAACTTAGAACCATACGGAACTGGCAATCCGTTACCAACATTTCTTTTTAGAGATTTAAGAGTAATTAAAGTGACCATTCTAACAGGGAAACATATTTCATTAATATTTAAATCAAAAGTAGGGTTTTCCATCAAATCCATATCTTTCAACTCAGTTAATAGTAAAATTGGAGAATATTTATTAAATTATAAAAATAGTTTAAATGTATTAGGTCAAATCAATGAGAATATTTGGAATAACAAAAAAACACTCCAATTAACTATTAAGGATGTCATCTTATAATTTAATTGAGCTTGATAAATAATGACTTTTAAAATAAAAGATCACAACATGGTCCCTTCGTCTATCGGTTAGGACAGCTGGTTTTCATCCTGCAAAGGGGGGTTCGATTCCCCCAGGGACCGCCAAATATTATGTATTTTTACACATATATGATCAAATCCATTTCGCCTGGAACTAAAAAGACCTATGTTGGCTATACCAATGATCTAAAACTTAGGGTTGAGAAACATAATTCAAATAAAGGTGCAAAATCTACAAAAGGATATAAATGGTTGTTAATCTATAGCAAAAAATTTAAAAGTAAAAATGAAGCTATGTCTTTTGAATATAAACTAAAAAATAATCAATATTTAAGAAAGAAAATATTAACTGAATCTCTTTAATGAAGATTTCAATACTACTCCCTTATAAAGAAAATTATGCTAATAATTATGCTGGTGCAGTATCACTGTTTGTTAATGATATAACTAAAGAAAGTTCTTTTAAAAAAACAATTAATATCTTTGGAAACACAGATTATAAAAAAATATTATCAAATAATTATATAAATTTAAATCTAAAAAAAAAATTATTTAAAAGTACTAGCAAGCAATATGTAGAGTCTTTCCTTCTATATGAAAAAAAAAATAAGTCAGATCTTATAGAAATTCATAACAGGCCAAATTATATTAAATTAATAAAAAAATATTATGAAAATAAGATAACTTTATACTTTCACAATGATCCGCTTTCAATGAATGGTTCAAAAACTGCAGAGGAGCGTTTATATCTTTTAAATAATATAGATAAAATTATATTTAATAGCAATTGGTCTAAAAAAAGATTTTTTATTAATCTGCCTAATAAAGATTTATTATCTCAGAAAACATCTATTTGTTATCAGTCTTCTTCTAAAGTAAAAGTGAACTTTCAAAATAAAAGAAAAATTATCTCTTTTATTGGAAAGTTAAATAGGGCAAAAGGTTATGATTTATTTGGTGAAGCCATTATAAAAATACTTAATAAACATAAAGATTGGAAAGCTAAAGTTTTTGGAGACGAACCGAGAGAGCAAATATTTTTTAATCATAAGAACCTAAAACTACTTGGTTTTAAAAGTAATAAATATATTTTAAATTATTTAAAAAAAGTTAGTATTTCTGTAGTGTGCTCTAGGTGGGACGAACCTTTTGGTCGAACAAGCCTAGAAGCAGCCAGTAGAGGTTCAGCTGTAATCATTAGTAATAGAGGAGGGCTTCCAGAAACAGCCTCTGATGCTATTATTTTAAAAGCTTTAAACAGTGATAATCTCTTTAATACTATTGATGGTCTTATTAAAGATAAAAAAAAATTAAACTACTTACAAAAACAAAATTTTAAAAATTTTAAATATACTCACTCATTTATAACACAAATTATTGATAATATAAGAAATGAATTACTGGACAATACCTCTGTTAATTTATTTAATATTAAGAAAAAATTAATATTTAAAATTCTTCACCTTACTAACTTTAACAGAAGATTTAATGGGAGACTTCACTATAATACCGGTAGAAGATTAAATAACGGCTTTGTACGATTGGGTCATAATGTTTTAAGTATCAGTGATAGAGATATAATTCATGAAAATAAAAATCTAAGAGATTTTAATGGAAAGAAAACTTTACAAAAATCTATTATAGATAGTTACAGTAATTTTAAAGCTGATTGCATTATCTTAGGACACGCAGACTCCGCTTCAAATGAAACACTTGAATATATCAAAAGTAGAAATAAAAATTTGAAAATTTGTCAGTGGTTTTTAGATCCATTAGGTAAAAAGGGACCTGATTATGTAAAAAATACTAAAAGAATTTTAGAAAAAGCAACTTTAATGGACACCACTTTTTTAACAACGGATCCAAATGCTTTATCTTTAAATATTAATAATTCATATTATATACCCAATCCCTCAGATCAATCTTTTGAAATTTTAAAAAATTATGAAAATAATTGCTCTCATGACGTATTTTTTGCAATGAGTCATGGCGTACATAGGGGGGACCTAAAAAAAGGTAAGTCAGATGATAGAGAAATTTTTATAAATAAACTTTTAAAAAATAATCAAAATATAAATTTTGATATATATGGGATGAATAATGTTCAGCCTATATGGGGTGATAACTTTATTAATCAAATATCAAAATCATCAATGGGTATAAATCTTAGTAGAGGAGCTCCTGTTAAGTATTATAGTAGTGATAGAATAGCTCAATTGTTAGGTAACGGTTTATTAACTTTTGTTGATAGTAAGGTACATTTTAGTGATTTTTTTACTAATGATCAGATGATTTTTTACAAAAGTATTGAAGATTTAAGTTATAAACTTAATAAGTATAAGAGAGACGTCAAAGATAGAAATAGAATAGCCAAAAATGGTAGAGATGTTTATCTAAAAAAATTCAACTCCACAATAGTTGCAGACTTTATTTTATCAAAAACATTCGATTATAAAAGTAAGAATAAATTTATTTGGGAAAAATGAATACCTACTTAATATTCCGAACAGATAAAATAGGTGATTTTTTACTTTCTACTATATTGATTAATTCTATTAAGAGAAATGATCCCAATTCACATATAACAATTGTCTCTTCTAAAAAAAACTATGACTATATAAAGTCATTTAAATTTATTAATGAAGTAATTTTATTAGAAAATAGTTTACTCAGCAAATTTAAATTAATAAATAAATTGAGATCTACAAAATATGATTTCATTATACTTCATGATTTAAAAAAAAGATCTTTTATAATTTCATCATTCTTAAAGTATAAAGTTAAAGTTAATCCAAATAAAAATCCAGATATTCCATATATTGATATTATTAAAGAAATACTTTCTGAGTTAAATTTTGATTTCATAGACTCAGATTTAAACACATTGAAAAATAGAGATTATAATAATCTTGTTAATTATACTAATGATGATTTCATACTTTTTCATTTTGATGAGAAATGGATATATAGAGAATATATTAGTGAATATACTAATATTGAACCGACAAAAAATAATTTAATTTTATTTATTAACTTAATTTTAACAACCTCTAATAAAAAGTTAATTATTAGTACAGGTGTAAATTGTCCAAAAATACTTAATGATATTATTGATGATAATTTAGATTCTAGAGTTAAGATTTATAAAAAACTAGATTTTATTGATCTTGAAAATTTAATAAGTAAGTGCAAATTATTAATATCATGTCATGGATCAGTCTCTCATGTTGCTGCAGCAAATCAGGTTAAACAAATTGATATAATAGAACAAAAAAAAGTAGATTTTTATTCTAAATGGACAACTCATTTTAGAAATTATTTGCCAATATTTAGAAAAAATTTCTCAGATTTATCTAAAGAAATTATACAATTATTATAAAATTTTAGATTTTAATTTTATTTAAAGCATTATTCTTAAATAAATTAGCCTCTTTAATATATCTTCTTACCATTTCTGTAGATTTGTGACCTGTCATAGCCATTATGTTTCTTTCTTCAGCTCCAGACTCTGCTGTAGATGTTGCAAACCCTGATCTTAGGCTGTGTCCAGCGTATTTATGACTGTCTAAACCAGCATAATTTGCATACTTTTTAATTATTAATGCTACGCTTTTATCTGAAATATCGAAAATTTTATTTTTTTTTAAATCAAATATTTCAATCCAATTTTTCAATGCATTTACAGGACAAAATTTTGGATTATCAAAGTAGGGGATAGCCTTAGTCATACCTTCTCCAGATTGATCAGTTTTTGATTTCTTTACAAAAATTTTAACTCCCTCTGATACAAACTCTAAGTCTTCATATTCAATATCAACCAACTCAGATCTTCTAAAACCACCTGAAAATCCAATTAAAACTAAAGCCTTATCTCTAATTTTTCTTTTATCTTTTTCATTAGATTGATGTATTGCATTAATTAACACTTTTAAATCATTGATTAATAATGGTTTTTTACCTTTTTGATTACTTCCATTTTTTCTTTTAATTCCCATTAAATTTTCCATAATTATGGGATGTTTCGTATCTATATAATGGCCTTTAGTTTTATGAAGTATGCTGATTGAAGCTAATCGCCTTTTTAAAGTACTGTATTTAGAGTAAGACGATAAATGAGTTATATATAGTGCTAATATTTTTGGCTGTGTTGGCATTGCCTGAAATTCATTTTTTAAACAAAATAATGAAAAGTCATTATAATCAGACTGATAAGCTCGAAGTGTATTTGCTGATTTAGAGTTTCTTAAATTCTTAATTGTTTCTAATTCAAGGCTTTTTATATCTGTTATTAAATCATTCATATATTTCCGATAACCATTAATTATCGGAAATAATATATTAGCTTTAAAACAATGTCAATAGCATATAAAATAATTTATGGGCAATACAATAAAGTTTATAAAAGATTATCTTTATAAAGCATGCGATATGAAGAACTTTACTTTGAAAAATTTTATAAAAGTGTAGTTATTACCCAAAAGTCCAAATAATGGAAAAAATATTAAAATTTTATAAAAAAAACTAATAAATACAAAGCTATATAAAAATAAATTAAACTAAATGATTAGGAAATTAGACAAAAAAGATAAGGAAAATTGGGCTAAATTATACAATGGTTATGCCGATTTCTACAAAGTCCCAATGAATACAGGGATTTTAGACACTCTTTGGGGTTGGATTCATGATGAAAGCCACGAAGTTAAAGGTCTTTGTTTTGAATTAGAGGGTAAAATCGTAGGTATTGCTCATTATAGAACAATGCCAAGACCAATTAAAGGTCAATATATTGGGTTTTTAGACGATTTGTTCGTAGAGCCAGATTTTAGAGGTAAAAAAGTAGCCCAAAAGCTTATTAGTCATCTAAAATCCCTATCTAAAGCCAATAATTGGCAAGGAGTTCGTTGGATCACCCACTCTAGTAATGAGCAGGCAAAGAAATTATACGATAAAATAGCTAATAACACAGGTTTTGAGCTCTATGAACTTAAAGGGGACTGAGTTTCAGCTAAAAGTCTGGAATTACTTGAAGAAAATACCCAAAGGAAAAGTGAAGAGTTATAAGGATGTTGCAAAAGCTATTGGAAAACCGTTAGCAGTCAGAGCAGTTGCTAATGCTATAGGTAAAAACCCCTATCCTCTTAAAATACCCTGTCATAGAGTGATTAGATCAGACGGAACCCTCGGCGGATATTCTGGAAAAGGCGGAATTCAACAAAAACGCCATTTATTGAAAACCGAAAAGGTCTTCATAAAATAGTATTTTTAGCCTATTAAACCCTCTAGAAACGTTGGTAATAAATACTTTTAATTGATATTGCTATAAATCTACATAAATTGGATAATACATCCTTCAAGTTGTACTACAAACGACACGTCACGTAAAATAAGGTGCTCTATGGAGCTTTAAAAGGTATATTCTCAGACTGCATTGCTCTACTAGTCAATAATATCAACACTTTTAGACAGTCGCTAAAAAGCACTATTTTAAAGGGTTTTTTGACCCTCACCCCATATCCTAAAATAATTATAAATATTCCATATTTCCATAGCGTCTAGAAACATTGGTATTGAATACTTTTTTACACTTTTCTTAATTTATCAGTAAAGGAACTTTAAATTCTTTTATTCAGTTGAAATTTAAGATGATTTAATTTTATTATATTGAATATTTATAATTATTTGTAAAATTATACTAATATTTTATATTAAATAAAAATGAATAATTACATATACTTAAATATTTAAATTAATGTATAGTATTAAGTAATAGTAAATATATATTATCTAATATTAAAAGCTCTTAATAGTAGCTTCTCTTCTATAGATATAAATTCCACTAATGACAATTATAGCTAAACCGAGAAAAGTCCAATTGTCAGGGAAGTTACCAAAGAAGTAATAACCAATAATTACGTTGGGAATGATCTCTGTATAGCCTAAAGGTGCTAATTTTGATGCATCAGCATATTTTAAAGACAATATAAGGAATAAATGACCGATGCAGGCAAAGACCCCTATTCCAGCCATCATAGACCACTGAGAAAGGTCAGGATTAACCCATATAAAAGGCATAATGCCTGAAACAGCAACCAATCCAACCAATCCAGTAAGTAAAAGAGTAAGTAAAGGGTTATCAGAAGTACTTAATTTACGAGTAATAATTAAATAAAAACCATACATCACGCCAGTTCCAAGAGCAGCTAAACTTGCAAGATTAATTTCAAGAAAACCAGGTCTAATAACAACTAAAGAACCCACAAAACCAATTATAACAGCTGTCCACCTTCTAACGCCCACCTTCTCACCCAATAACATGGGAGAAAATGCAGTCACTATTAATGGTGCAACAAAAGCTAGTGTTAATGCTTTAGCTAATGGAATTATTGATATGGCATAAAAGAAACAAATATTTGCACAAAGTAAAATTAAACCTCTGAGTATTTGTAACTTTGGTTTATCAGACCAAACAAGTTGTTTGTTATAGAAAAAAAACATCACAGGGAGAGTAAACGCAACAGTGAAAAAATATCTAGCCCATGTAATTTGAAGGACTGGTAAATCTGCACTTAAATATTTAGCAAATCCATCCATTACTGGAAGCATCATCCAACCTAATAAACTAAATATAATGGCTTTCATAAGCCAATAGATACAGTTTAATTAAAGTACTTTAAAGCAAAGAATACGACTATAGGAATAGTGATAAAAGACATTACCGTAGATACAAAAATCATACTAGCCACACTATCAGTAATCTTTTTAGGGGAATAGATTGAAGCGACAAGATAATTTAAAACTGCACTAGGCATTGAACATTGTATTAATAATACACCAGCAGCATAACCTGAAAGATCAAAATATTTAATCAATAAGAAACCAACAATTGGTCCAAGGATGACTCTACCAATTGAAGAAATTAACGCTTTTTTAAAAGAGAAGACCTTAAAACGAGTTAAAGCAATCCCCAGTGACATTAGAATTAAAAAAATCGTAGCATACATTAAAAGGAAAGTTGTGTTTTCGACGAATGTTGGTGTTTCAATTTTAAAATAAAGGAAAATAACAGAAATGATTATTGCATAAAAAGGTGGGTTTTTAAGAATAACATTAATATTAAATTTCCTATCAGCAAGAAAAATTCCTAAGGTAAAGTGACATAAAATTATTAAAGCTGAAATTGCTGCAGCAACACCCAATCCTTGAGAGCCATAAGCAAACAAGCATATTGGTAACCCCATATTCCCAGTATTAGGCATAATAAAAGGTGGAAGCTCACGTATGATATCTTTAGTTTTTAATAAAAATAAGAAGATAACCCCAATAAAGCTAAAAGCTATGATTGCAATTAAATAATACCAAAAATAATCTTTAAATATTTCAAAAGAGGTTCCTGTACATGTTAATGAATAAATAATCATTGCCGGCGATCCAATGTTAGCAGCAAAATTAGTTATAAAAG
>Ga0209709_10004456_pt1 | contig 11282 bp, 6 predicted proteins | sample ArcticOcean_MG_C_2_FD_187435 | JGI IMG/M metagenome (GOLD analysis project Ga0209709, IMG submission 187435) | Marine microbial communities from western Arctic Ocean - ArcticOcean_MG_CB4_136 (SPAdes) (version 2) | ecosystem: Environmental > Aquatic > Marine > Oceanic | place: Arctic Ocean... | reverse complement strand
AATATGGCGATGAGCGTCGCTCACCATTAAAAGAGCGTAACGAAGCTCAGGCGTTCAATGAAAAAGACCTGCTCGTCGCGGAGCCTATTACCGCGGTGCTGTCAGATAAAGGTTGGCTGCGTGCGGCTAAAGGGCATGAGATTGATCCCACTAGCCTAAGCTATAAATCTGGTGATAAGTTTCTTGCCGCCGCATGCGGGCGCAGTAACCAAAATGTCTTTTTGCAGGATTCAACCGGTCGTTTTTACGCTCTTCCAGGTCATACTCTGGCTTCGGCACGGGGTCAAGGGGAGCCAGCCACAGGGCGCCTGAATTTACCTTCTGGAGCATTGTTTACCGACGTTATAATGGGTGCCGACGATCAGAAGCTACTCCTAGGCACCGATGCCGGCTATGGATTTATTGGCAAGATAGGTGATCTGTTTACCAAGAACAAAGCGGGCAAAGCGGTGGTGTCTATACCAAAAGGTGGCAGAATCTTAAACCCGAAAATGGTTAAAGATGCCAATGCCCTCATCGCGGCTGTCAGCAACGAGGGGCGCATGCTGGTCTTCCCGATTGCTGATCTGCCCGAATTGACTCGCGGTAAGGGTAACAAGATACTAAATATTCCCGGCTCCCGATTACAGAGCCGTGAAGAGTTTGTCGTGGATTACGGCGTCATTCCAGAAGGGGGTTCGCTGGTGGTGCATTCAGGCAAGCGCTATCTAGTGATGAAAGGTGGCGATCTTGAACATTACCGTGGTGAGCGTGGACGACGAGGGCATAAGCTGCCTCGTGGCTTTCAGAAAGTCGACAAACTCGAAGTGCAGTCTAAATAGGTCGAAAAGGAAAGCGCACTAAGGGGTTTTTTTCATGGATTATATTGGGTCTACTTGCAAGCATGATGGCTAAGTCGCTGGAAGTACTTATTGAAAGTGGTCTCGATAGTGTGAACGGCATGCCTGAAAATTAGGAAGTGGTGCTGCGTGAGTACGCGAGTACGTAAGACGTATATTACTGAGTGTTAAATCATTCCAATATGAATCCGTGAGTGGGAGGGATTTGGATTAACTACTCGGTAGTATTGATGATGTTTATGCTGAGTCCGTTTATTGACGGCCTAATAAGTGGTAGCCCTTTAACAAATTTACCGCTTCATAGAGTTGGTTGTCGCCACTGAGGTCTTCGATGTCAGTGTTAGGAGCCTCGTCTTCGCGTTCCTCATTGGCTGTTTCCAAATGGCCATCTAGGTCTGCCTCACGCGTGGTTTTTTGTAAGGAGTAAGGCTTTATCTCCGCGCGGTTTACTACCAAATCAGGGACAATGCCCTCAGCTTGAATCGAGCGTCCATTAGGGGTGAAATAGCGGGCAGTCGTCAACTTTACTGCGCGACCATCGCCAAGGGGAATAACGGTTTGCACCGATCCCTTGCCAAAACTCTGGGTGCCAATAATCGCGGCGCGCTTGCGATCTTGCAACGCACCGGCAACAATTTCAGATGCTGAGGCGCTGCCACCATTTATCAGCACGACTATGGGTAAACCCTCGAGGAGATCGCCAGGCTCGGCCTCAAAAATACGGTTGGAGCTGGGTAGACGACCCTCGGTGTAAACGACTGTCCCACCCGCTAATAATGCGCCTGCCATTTCAACTGAGGCCGGCACTAAGCCGCCGGGATTATTGCGCAGATCAAGAACCAGCCCTTTAAGGGGAGTCTCGATAGAGTCTGATTGAAGTTTTTCTATGGCGGTAATAAAGTCCGCCCCGGAGGTCTCCTGAAAGTGTGAAACCCGCACATAGGCATAACCGGGCTCGAGGAAGCGAGACCGGACAGCGCTAGCCCGAATAGTGTCACGCACAATCGTAAATTCCAGCGGCCCATCTTCACTCTCCCGATAGACTGTTAACTTAATACTGGTACCTTTTTCACCGCGCATCTTATCGATTGCTTTTTGCACGCCTATGCCACGAACAGGGGCGTCATTCATTTCGATAATTAGGTCTCCCGCCTCGATGCCGGCATTGGCAGCAGGGGTATCATCGATGGGAGCGATTACTTCAATCACACCGTTCTTGCCGCCTACCCTTAGCCCGAGTCCGCCATACTTCCCAGAGGCATGCTCTTGCAAATCACCGTAGTCTTCCTGGTCGAGGTACGCGGAGTGTGGGTCGAGCTCAAAGAGCAAGCCGGCAATAGCATTTTCCAATAACTGAGTATCCGCTACCTCTTCGACATAGCCTAGACGGATCTGCTCAAAGACCTGAGTAAAGAGGCGTAGTTCGCGCAGGGGCAGCCGCGTCTCAACGGCAGAGTCATCGTCGATCAGAGTTGCTGGCTCTGACTCGGCCAGTGCTAATACGGAGTAGCACAAGGGAATAGTAATAGAAAGCAGTGGCAGGCCTAGGCCGGTGACAATTCGAGTCAATAAGATTCGTAACATAGGTAGTTTCCTTTTCTCGATCTAAGCGTCAACAGTGCCTGCATTGGGGTGCAGAAAACTTGTATGGTTGCATACGGACATTCAGCGTTTTTCCAGCCAGACTTTGGGGTCTGCCGGATTGCCCTGACTGCGAATTTCAAAATAGAGTGCCGGCTTGTTCAGTCCACCGGTATCGCCAGAGCGAGCAATAATCTCGTTACTCTGTACCCAGTCGCCAGTATCTTTTAATAGTTCCTGATTGTGCGCATAGAGCGTCATATAACCGTCGCCATGATCCACAATAGCCAACAGACCAAAACCACGCAAATAGTTAGAGAACACGATGCGGCCATTGTGAACCGCGTTGACCGCGGCGCCGGCGGTAGCGCTAATCAACCAGCCTTCCCATCGCAGCTCTCCACTGCGCCGACTGCCATAGCTATGCGCGACGCGTCCCTTGAGAGGCCAGCTAAGCTTACCTTTGCGTGACAGAAAAGGCTGATAGTTCGCTGGCAGTGTCATCTCCGAAACGGCTTCTTCGACCGCACTCAGTATCTCTTCCAGTTCGCTGCGCTCTCGCTGCAGACTTCCAAGCTTCTTTTTATCACTGGCCAGAGACGCATCGAGTTTCTTTAAGGTCACAGAGCGTTTGGCTACGCGGCCGCGCAACGTTTTCTGTCCTTTTTTTAGATCGCTCTGGGATCTTCTTAACGTCACTTGCTGGCTGCTGATGCGAGTGATAACCTCGGTCAGTGATTGGACATCATTCATGTAGGTTGCAATTTTTTCGCTTCGGGCCTCTAAAAAATAATCATAGTACTTAAACACTCGGGCTATTTTTTGTGGGTCTTCTTGATTTAGTAGCAGCTTGATAGGCTCTTGATCTCCGAGCTTGTGTGCCGCAGCGATCTGCTCGGCAATGACGTCACTCTGTTGAGCAATACGCTGCTGCAGCTGAGTCTCCTGCGCCTTTAAAGCGGATAATTCAATTACCGCGGTCTGGATTTGTCTGCCGAGCTTACGCAGGTTGCCTTTAAGTTGACTGGCCTCAATTTCTACTTTCTTAAGTTCATTCTGCAGGCTGTTTTTTTGTTTATCGCGAGACTGTAGTTTCTTTTCCAGCTTGGATATTGAGCTATCCAATTTCTCTAGACGGGCCTGTTGCTTGTCATCTGCTGCACTAATATAGTCCATAGGGACGGTCAGGCTTAAGGCTAATAAAGAAACCATCCAGAGGCATTTCATTGGATAATCAAAGGCCGACCGGTCATTTCGGCGGGCTGGATTAGACCCATCAGACTGAGCATAGTAGGAGCGATATCAGCTAGAGATCCTCCACTATCGAGGGATAAGGAGCGGGGCCCAGCGTACACCAGAGGGACAGGTAGAGTAGTATGCTGGGTATGTGGCTGGCCGTTAAATTCGTCAAACATCTCCTCCACATTGCCATGGTCGGCAGTAATTAAAATTTCGCCACCCACCAGCGCCAACGCTTCGAGAATCTCCTCGAGACAACTATCCACCGCTTCAACGGCCTTAGTCGCCGCGTCAAAGTTACCGGTATGGCCAACCTGATCACAGTTCGCGTAGTTACAAATAATGGTATCAAACTGTCCCGAGCCAATGGCCTCGATCAATTTCTCAGTCACTTCTGGAGCACTCATTTCCGGCATGGAATCATAGGTCTCCACGTCGGGTGAAGGAATCAGGATCCGCTCCTCACCAGGATAGAGAGACTCGCGACCACCACTGAAGAAAAATGTCACATGGGCGTATTTCTCAGTTTCAGCAATACGCAGCTGTCGTTTATTTTGGCTGGCCAAATATTCCCCCAGAGAATTCACTAAACTCAGCGGTGGGTAGGCGCAGGGCACATCTATGTTGGATTCATACTCGGTAGTCATCACAAAGCTTGCAAGCTTTGGCACTGCTGTTCGCTCAAAGCCGTCGAAGTGCTCGTCGACCAGCGCATGGGTAATTTCCCGAGCGCGATCAGGGCGAAAGTTCATCGAAATAACCACATCGCCATCTTCGATTTTAACGGGCGTCTGTCCCTCATCACAGATGCTGGTAGCGCGAATAAACTCATCGTTTTCATCACGGGCATAGGCCGCGTCTAAGGCGTTGATCGCACTAGTGGCTGTAAATGGTGCAACTCCCTCAGTCATTAACTGATGGCATTGCTGAACACGATCCCAGCGATTGTCACGGTCCATAGAGTAGAAACGGCCAATCACCGAGATGATTTTGGCGACGCCCAGTTTTTCGCAGAGGTTCTGTGTTTTTCGCAGGGACGACAGGGCACTGCGCGGTGGGCAGTCGCGGCCATCTAACGTGGCATGCAGATAAACCTTGGTGGCGCCACGCTGCACTGCTAGCTCAAGTATGGCATTGATATGTTCCTCGTGACTATGCACCCCGCCGGCAGAAAGCAGTCCCATGACATGCACGGCTCTGTCCGTCGCGACAGCCTGATCTATTGCCTGACAAAATACAGGATTGGTAAAGAAGTCACCGTCAGTGATGGCCTTGTTGATACGGGTAAAGTTTTGATAGACCACGCGCCCAGCCCCGAGAGTCATGTGCCCGACTTCAGAGTTACCCATTTGACCCTCTGGCAGACCGACCTCAAGACCGGAAGTATGAATCAGGGTCTTTGGGTTGTTGGCCCAAAGTTTTTCCCATGTTGGTGCGTTGGCATTCGACACAGCATTGTATTGGTTCGTTTCGCTGTGACCGAAGCCATCAAGAATAAGCAGCACAAGGGGTTTTCGTTGGTCGGTCATAGCTAGTCTGTGGCCCTTAATGTCAGGTAATGATTCTAAAGAGAATATGTCCTCTGCGCTATTGGTTTTCCAACAGCTCCCAGCGCGCATAAGATTCTGCTAGCTGCTTCTGTGCACTTGCCAGTTGGCCTTCAACAACTGCTATTGCCGCTCTATCGATCTGATAAAACCCCGGCTCACTGATCTGCCCAGAAATTTCACTGATACTGATTTCTAGGCCTTCGATCTCTGCAGGCAAAGCGTCTAACTCGCGCTGATCCTTATAACTTAGTTTAATGCTGGGGATGCTGGATTTGAACTGCGCCTTGGGCGCTGCAGCCTTTGCAGTGTGCTCGGTTTTGCGTTGGCGTAGCCAGTCGTCATACCCGCCCACATATTGCTCGATGATACCACTGCCATCAAAGACCAGCGTACTAGTAACCACATTATTGAGAAAGGCGCGGTCGTGACTGACCAGGATAACGGTACCCTTGTAGTTTATTAGCAGCTCCTCAAGAAGATCAAGGGTATCTATATCCAGGTCGTTAGTTGGCTCATCAAGGACGAGAACATTGGAGGGCTGGGTAAATAACTTGGCGAGCAGCAGACGGTTTCGCTCGCCACCAGACAGCGCCTTTACTGGTTGACGACAACGTTCTGGTGCGAACAAAAAATCTTGTAAATAACTAATGACATGACGACTCTTGCCCGCGATCTCGAGCATGTCGCGGCCTCCAGACACATTGTCTTGTACGGTTTTATCTTCATCCAACGCCGAGCGATACTGGTCAAAGTAAGCAATGTTCAGGTTGGTGCCGGTCTTAATAGTGCCCTCTTGCGCGGTAAGCTCACCCAGTAGCAGCTTGATCAGCGTGGTTTTGCCGACACCGTTGCGACCAATAAACCCCACTTTGTCGCCGCGCTGAATCAGGGTGCTGAAATTTTTAACCACGGCTTTGCCGTCACCGAAGGCAAAGGTAATATCGGTGGCTTCAGCGACAATTTTTCCGGATTTTTCGGCCTGATGAATATCCATGCGCGCAGTGCCCAGCTGCTTGCGGCGGTCGGCATATTCTGTACGCATCGATTCTAAAGCACGCACGCGACCTTCGTTGCGCGTGCGCCGCGCCTTGATACCTTGCCTGATCCAGACTTCTTCTTGCGATAGGCGTTTATCAAATAGCGCATTCTGGCGCTCTTCGATTTCTAAGTTTTCTTCTTTTCGCACCAGATAGGTACTGTAGTCACAGTTATAATCCTGCAGCTTGCCGCGATCAATCTCAATAAAGCGGTTGGCTAGATTGTCCATAAAGCGTCGATCGTGACTAATAAATAACAACGAACCTTCCCACTTCAAAAGAAACTGCTCTACCCATTGAATGGCTTCGATATCGAGGTGATTAGTGGGCTCATCTAAGAGTAGCAGGTCAGGATTGCAGACCAGAGCGCGAGCCAATAATACGCGTCGCTTATAGCCGCCGGAGAGACTTGAGATATCGACATCGGGGTCCAGATCCATCTTGGTGATAATGGACTCAACCCGCTGATTGATATCCCAGCCATTAACGCGCTCAAGTTCTGCCTGACATTCTTCGTAATCGTTCATCACCTTGGGGGTGGGGTCATCATTGAGCTGCTGAATAAGATGGTGAAAAGTCTTGATCAGCTCCCCCTCCGCACCCAGACCCTGAGCGATGACATCGAACACGGTGCCCTGGGCATCGTGGGGCACTGACTGCTCAAGCTGAGCAACTGTGACTCCACTGGAGCGTTTGATTAAACCCTCGTCGGGGACAATTTGGCCAGTGAGTATTTTTAATAATGTCGACTTCCCAGCTCCATTTCGACCAATCAAACAAACGCGCTCGTTGGGCTCAACCACCAGATTAAGGTGGTCAATTAACGGCGGTTGGCCATAGCTTAAAAAGATATCTTGTAATGTAATTAGGGGCATATTATTTACTTACCTGCGCCGAACGGTTTAGTCATTAGTATCAGCTTGGGCAGCAGCGTCATCGAGCCTAATAGCGCTGCAGTCATAGCTAAACCAGTCAGCAGACCAAAGTAGATTGAGGGTATAAAGTTAGATAGAGCGAGTATCGAAAAGCCGATAATAATGGTCATAGCCGTGAAGAAAAGCGCCTGACCAATACTGGCATGGGCTCGATGCATCGATGCGATATAGTCAGCATCAACTTTAAATTCAGTCGTAAATCGAGTGATGTAATGAATCGCATGGTCGACACCAATACCCACGGTAATGGCGGCTATGGTAATCGTCATCATGTCCAGAGGGATGCCAAAAATGCCCATGCCGCCCATCACAATACCGGCAGCCAAAAAATTCGGCACTATGGCAATCGTCGCTATTTTTAGGGAGCGAAACAGAATCAAAAACATCGCCATGATGCCGACAAATACCGCGCCAAGAGTGAGAACCTGAGAGCGATAAAGGCTTTGTAGCATATTATTGTAAAGCACCAATAAACCGGTAAAACGGATATCCTCTTGGGCAATGCCGACGTCATGGATGGCATAGTCATTAATTTTTGCCAACAGGTCGGCACGACGAAGACCTGCGGTCTCCATAGCGCGCAGCTGAATGCGGGCCTCATCGCGCCCTTCTATTAAGAAGGGCGCGACCATCTGCTTATAGATGTCCGGGCTCAAGCTTTGTCGCATGAAGGCAATTTCAAAATCATTCAATTTGTGACCGCTCAGATCACTGGCCACATCATAGATCTGCACCAGAGAACTGACCTTGCCAACTTCTGGTTGCGCCTCAAGAAAAGTATGTAACTTGGCCAGATCCTCGAGACCAGCGGAGGAGAACCAGTAAGTGTCGGCCAGTGCTTGTTCTGCGGGCTCGACAGCTAAACTTTCCTCGCCATACTCATCTTCGCTGTAGTCATCACTACCATAGTCGTCTTCACCGTAATCGTCCTCTCCATATCCCTCTGCAGGTGTATCGGAAGAGTCGGCTTCTAGAGTGGCATAGGTTGGCGCCTGCAGAATGATATCCATTGGCGTCGTACCGCCCAATGCCGTATCGATAATTTCCATGCCCTGATAGATCTCGGTGTCGCTGCGGAAGTAGTCAATAAAGCGGTTTTCGACCTCGAGGCGTGATATGCCGTAGATGGAAAGTAGAGTCATCGCCGAGGCCATAAACAATACAAAGCCGCCGTGCCGTTCGGTAAAGCGAGCAAACATGCTGGTAATGGCTGCGGAATTATCATTGGCTGTGTCAGCCTTGCCCTTGCCGAACAACATCATGCCAGCAGGGATAACCACAAACGCGACAACAAGGGCCAGGCTGATGCCCATAGTCATCATCCAGCCGAAGTCGATCACCGGACGAATGTTGCTCACCACCAGAGACATAAAGGCAACGATCGTTGTCAGTACCGTGTAGAGACAGGGTCTGGACATCGACTTAACAGTTTCACTGACCAGCTGATGTTGGGTCGAGTCAGGTTTCTCCGCTTGCAGTTCTCGGTAGCGCACAATCAAATGAATTGTCAGTGCCAAGGTGATAATAAGTAGGAGCGAGACAAAGTTTGACGAGATAACGGTCAGCCGCCAATCTATCCAGCTTAAAAAACCTAGAATTATTATCAGGCATAGCGCACAGGTCGCCAGAGGCAGAATCACCCAGCGAACCCGGCGAAATATTAACGCTAGAGTGGCGATAATAAACAATAAAATACCGCCGCCAAAAACAAGCAGATCACTCTTAATGAAATCAACCATATCGGCAGTGATCATATCGGGGCCGCCAAGAAAAATCGTCGCGCGATCGCGGTAACCGCCGATCAATTCACGGACTTCGGCTACTCGAAGATGATCTTTAGCGGCTTTGTCGGTACGGTAATTGAGAAACTCAAGGCTTGCCTTGGCGAGTTGATTCTCCTCTTCGGTGGTTAGGCCCTGGTTATATTTAATGAGGCGCAGATCATCGCGTTTGGTGATCAGGGCCAAATAGGTCTCGTCAAGCGCCAAGGTGGCAAGCATGCCAGTGGTCTGACCATCAGCACTGAGAATCACATCTTTGTAGATTGGACTGTTGAGGAACTCCCGTTTAGCCAGCTGGCGATCAACGCCCTCTGACAGCAGCATATTTAACTCGCCCTTAAGGTCTGAGACAGCAATTTTTGGGCTGTAAAGCAGTGGTACATCCAGCATCGACAAGACGCCTTCAACACCGCTAATTGTAGTGAGGTCTTGGCGCAGTGCGGCGAGAGTGTCGAGGTTTTCCTGATCGAAAATATCACCCTCTTTGGGCGAAAATGTTACAATTAGAAAGTTGTCGCTGCCGTAGCGCTTGACCACCCCACGGAAAAAATTGAGATCGTCGTCATGCTCCAGAGTTAGCGAGTCTGCGGAGGCATCTAGCTTAAAATTTGGAAGCCCCATGGCCATGGCAATAGTGAGGGCAACTACAGCTAACAGCGATGTCAGTGGGTGGCGCAGAACGACCCGGTCGTATAAATCAAAAAATGGTGATGTCATCTTAAAGCTGTCTCTGAGTCGATGCGTTGGCTTAGACGCTATTATGCGGTTTTGAGCGCCAAGATTATAGACTATCCCTGATTATTCGCGCACTGAAGTTGAGCAACTAACAGTTCTGAGTTCCAGCCAGAGGATTTTGCAATTACAATCCCATTCTAACCATAACCAAACAGTAAGCTCTATGAATGGCGTTATCCTTGATTGCGACAGCCTCGGCCCAGATTCTCTTGATCTGGGCCCGCTACATGATCTGCCTATTAACTGGACCCTATATCCTGATAGTTCTGACGAACAGGTGGCCGAGCGGATTATTGATGCGGACATCGTGCTGACTAACAAGGCGCTCTTCTCTGAGGCCGATATGTCTGCGGCGCCGCGGCTAAAGTTCATCGGGGTCATGGCCACGGGCACCAACCACATTGCCCTTGACGCAGCCAGACAAAGAGACATCGTGGTGAGTAACGCTATTGGGTATTGCACAGGTTCTGTAGTCCAGCATGTGTGGTCTTTGATTCTGGCGCTGACCACAAATTTGCTGCCATATCACAACGCCGTGCTCGGAGGTCGTTGGCAGCAGAAGCAATATTTTTGTGCGATGGATTTTCCAGTTCGAGAGCTGAGTGGCAAAGTGCTAGGTGTGATCGGTGCCGGCGAACTGGGCAACGGCGTGGCCAAAATTGCTCAGGCCTTTGGAATGCAGGTTATCTACGCCGCATTGCCGGGGCATTCCCACAGTTGTTCGATGGACCGTGTGGCGCTGGATGAATTTTTGGTCTGCGCTGACGTCATCAGTATTCACTGCCCGTTAACTAACAAAACACGAGATTTAATTGGCGAGGACCAGTTTGCGCGAATGAAAGATTCAACCATTATTATTAACTGCGCTCGCGGTGGTATTGTTAATGAAGCGGCTTTAAAGCAGGCGTTGATCAAGGGGCATATAGCGGGTGCTGCAACGGATGTGCTGACAGTGGAGCCGCCGATCGATGGTAACGTACTAATAGACCAGGCTATTCCAAATCTTATTATTACACCGCATAGCGCATGGGTGGCGACAGAGGCTAGGCAGAGGTTGATCGTTCAGCTAGCGGATAATCTGCGTGGCTTCCTTGATGGCAAACCACGGAATCAAGTGCTTTAGTTCAACCGTCGAAATCAGCATCAAGCTTTTTAGGGGCCAGTATTTTCTTCAGTCGCGGGTAGACCGGCATACCGTCTTTGTAGGGCGGGTAATCTTCACCAGCAATTAATGGCTGCAAATAGTCTCGGGCTTTTTGGGTAACACCAAAACCGTCTTTGCTAATAAATGATCGCGGCATTTTCTTTTCGACATTGGCCACTTTGGCCAGCGGGGCTTCACCCAGTGACCAGCTGTACTTTTTACCGGTTCCGCGTTCGATAGTTATCATAATGGCACCCTTGCCCTCGATCGCTTTTTCGACTGCCGCCTGGCCAACAGCATAGGCCTGTTCGACATCGGTCTTGGAGGCGATATGTCGCGCGGAACGCTGCAAGTAATCGGCGAGGGCATAATGGTATTTATAGCCCAATGAATGTTTAACCATACTGGCAAGAGCCGGCGCAACGCCGCCGAGCTGTTGGT
>Ga0209709_10004454_pt1 | contig 11283 bp, 5 predicted proteins | sample ArcticOcean_MG_C_2_FD_187435 | JGI IMG/M metagenome (GOLD analysis project Ga0209709, IMG submission 187435) | Marine microbial communities from western Arctic Ocean - ArcticOcean_MG_CB4_136 (SPAdes) (version 2) | ecosystem: Environmental > Aquatic > Marine > Oceanic | place: Arctic Ocean... | reverse complement strand
GAGGTAGTATTTCTACCCTTTAATAGCTTACCTGAAGTAGCTAGAAGGTACATTGCAGTTAAAGCATCACGTATCTTCCACGATAGAATTGTAGGGTCAGGTGAGTTACATAGGTTCTTTGCTGATGATGAGGGAATGGCATGGGCAGAGTTACTAGAGTATCAATCAGAAGTGGGAGACTACAATATCTTTGATGACTATGATACCTTTAGAGTAGTAGATAGGAACCAAGATGCTAACCAACATTATGCATGGAGAAAATAAATGGCTTTAATTTCTGGGACTATACCAAGTTTAATTAATGGTATATCACAGCAGCCCGCTACACTAAGACTGAATACTCAGGGCGAAATTCAGGAGAATGGGCTATCCCATATTGCTCGTGGATTAGAAAAGAGACCTTGTACGGAGCATGTGGCTCAAATAGAGGGTATATCATCAACTACTAGTGATGACGTTTTTATTCACACTATTCGCAGAAGTGAAGATGAAGCCTATGCCTTAATAATGAAAGGTGGCACTACAAGTGGTACAAATGGATCAACTGCTAATGTAAATACAGAGGTAAAACTAATTGATCTCACAGGTTATGCTACTGGAGTTGCAGGTAGTGAAGTGTACGTACTAGATAAAGAGCAGACAACTAGTTATCCAAGTGGGCAACATAGCGGTACTACTAATGGTATCACATCTTCAGTTTCTATGGCTACCAATTCTATACCAAACAATTACTTCAAGAACTTTTCTGCATCAACCGAAACTTCTCCTAAGAATTTATTTTCTCCTAATAGTCTATCGTCAACCACTATTGCCGACTTCTCCTTTATACTGAATAAAACCCAACCTGTAAAACAGAGTGTTGACTTACCTAGTACCAGACCCTATGAAGCCTTACTTTATTATAAGATTGGAGACTTTGGTGCAAAGTATCAAGCACTTATTACTGAGTGGAACGTAGGTTTAGATGGAGAAAGGTTAACTAAAGACCTTCTAAATAGTGAACTTCCTCTAGACCATACTAGTTATGATGTAGCTCATACCAATCCAGCAACCCCTGCCCATGTATTCAGAAGGGCAATGAGAAACCGATACAAGATCGTCTTTGCAACACCTGATAATGAGGTTGAATCTAGATCAGGATTAGGAGAAGCTGGTAACTCTGAATCCATTAATAACCAAGCATCAGTCCGTGTTAATAATATTGCAAATGCAATAAAAACAGGAGCAGACGCAAGTGAAATAGTTCACTTAATACGGACAGATGGAGCAGGAGCATTTAGTTCTTCCAACTACAAGATCATTGTTAGTACTGGAACTACGGATAACTCAAGTCCAGCCTACACAGGAGACAAGGGAGTCAAGAGTAAGGGTGTAGTCACAGGGACTATGGACTCTACAGCAAGTAATTCAACTCATGATATGGTATGGACTCCACCCGGAACTGCTCAGTACACTTGTACTACCCAGAGTAACACGCAAGTATTAGTACCGGGAAGTATTGCAGTTACAGAAGCAGGGAAGGCAGTATATGGAGATGGAATTCCAAATGGAACTACTGTAGTATCAGTAGTACTTAACACCTCATTTGAGTTGTCTCAAGCCGCAACAGCATCAGCATCAGCAACCTTAACTATTGGAGAAGGAACAAATCATGGGCTAAATGACCTAATAACTGATAACGCCAGATTCAAGATTTTACACGATCCTAATACAAGTGTAATACACATTAAAAATAATACCTATCCCATTACTATTGAACTTACAGATGGTAAAGGTGACACATATTCCAGATCCGTTAATGGTAGTGATGAAGTGCCTAACTTTGGTTATCTACCCGGATCGGCAAATATTGAAACTGGGTTTATTGCAAAGATTTCTGGAGACAAGGCATCTGGACAAGATGACTACTATGTAAATTGGACAGGCTCAGTATGGAAAGAAGTGGTTCAACCTATGTATCCCGGTGGTTTAGAAATAACTGGAGCAACTGGGTTTATTACTCCTTATACATTAAATGATACTGCTACTTCAGCCGCTTATGATCCCGCTTATGTACTAGACGCTCTAAAAAGATCTCGCTATAGGACTATAGATAGTACCACAATGCCTATGCAACTCTTTAAAGCCTTTGGAAAAGTCTATGATGGTACAACAGGACAGCCAGATGCAATATACTTTATATTAAAACCGGTTGAATGGGCAGATAGGGAGGCAGGAGATAACCTTACTAACCCATTCCCATCGTTTAGTAACTACGATCCCTTTTCTTCTCCTAACGGAGTCTATACGATTAATGATATATTCTTTCATAGGAATAGATTAGGATTTATCTCTGATGAGAATGTAATACTTTCTGAGTCTGGAGGTTATTACAACTTCTTTCATAATACTGTGTTATCCGTTTTAGATACAGCAGTTATTGATGTAGCAGTTAGTAATAACCAAGTGGCTATACTCAAGTCTGCCATACCCTTTCAGGAAAACCTTATATTGTTCTCAGATCTCCAGCAGTTCAAACTTACCTCTGATGCCTTCCTTACACCTACCTCAGTAATGGTTGACGTTGCAACCAACTTTGAGACCTCCACAGTAGCTAAACCAGTTCCAGCAGGTAAAACGATCTTCTTCCCATTTCAACGTGGTGCATTCTCAGGTATACGTGAGTATTCCATTAATATTGCATCTGAAACTAATGATGCTAATGAGATAACTGCCCACGTTCCAGAGTATGTTGAAGGAGTAGTTAAGAAGTTGGCAGTATCCTCTAACGAAGAAGTACTTCTGATTCTCTCTGAGACAGACCGAAGGGTACTAAAGGTATATAAGTACTACTATAGTGATGCAGAGAAGATGCAGTCTGCATGGTCAACATGGACATTTGATGCAGAAATCATTGATATGTCTTTCATTGGGTCGATAGCATTCTTCTTGTTTAGACGAGGAACACAGATTTACCTAGAGAAGTTGAACCTTTCTGTAGATAATGCTACTTCCATAATGGATGACGAAATAGGGGTTAGGTTAGATAGGAGAAAAAGAGTAACCTCTATGGTGTACACACTAAAGGACTATACTCCTACTCCTGTTAAAAATGCAACAGAAACCGCATTTACTGCCGATCATACTACAGACTTCCTTACATCAAATACACATGGATTAGTAAATACTCAAATTATTAGAGTTGTAGGAACAGACCTGCCAGCAGGGTTAGCTATTGATACAGATTATTATGTTAGAGAAAAGACAACCCATACATTCAAGGTTGAACTGAGTGTTGGTAGTGGTGCAATAAATATAACAGATAATGGTACTCCTACAAATAATTGGGTACAGTCTGCATGGCAGATTAACCATACATCAACTGCAAATACTGTAGTACAAACGTCTACCACAGGAACCGGAACATTGATGAAGTTCACAACTGTTACTGATGCCTCTGGTAATCCTACGTTCACTATTACTACCCAAGGATCAGGCTATAACTTAGGTGATACAATTACTGTTACTGATCCGGGCAGCACAAGTAATACAGCAGTAGTAACTCCATATATATTACCTTATGGTGATACAAACTATGACAAACTAACTGCTGCTACAACCGACAATGTAACCTTAGATACTTCCATAGTTGATGGGTGGGGGTCTAAGATTAAAATACAAGGGTTAAACAATGGTTACCTACCTAGAGTGGGACAGCTATTCTACAAGCGAATACGAAATGAAGAAACGGCTGCACTAGAAGGTAACTCAGGAGTGACTTATAAAATAACAGCCGTTACAGTAGACCCTGATAATGCTACTAAGGCCCAAATTAAGATAACCCCTTCTGTTGCTAAAGAAGCACCTTGGAGTAAGGTGACAATATCAGGAACTACCTATGAACAAGTATTACAGTTTGAAGATAGAGAACCTATCTACGTATTAGAAACAGGAGAGGAAGTACCAGCAAACAAAGTAGTGGGCTATATGACAACAGGTTCAGACTACTCTAAAAAAATAGGTAATACAACTCCAGATGTATTTGCAGGAGTTCGCTACGACTTTAGGTATCAGTTCTCTGAGCAATTTGTTAAGAGTAATGAAAACTCAATTAACTCAGGTAGATTACAAATGAAAAACTTTGAGATCTCTTATGCAAACTCAGGAAACTTTGATGTAGAAGTGGCTCCAAGACCTTTTGATGATTTGTATCGTACAATTAATACTAAAGAATTCACCACTAAAATTCTTGGTTCTGTGTTACTTGGTAATATAGACTTAGAAACAGGAGTACTACGAGTTCCAGTCTATTGTAATAGTAGGGATGCAAGAATTACAGTAACAAGTAAGGCATGGCATCCAGTTGCACTACAATCAGCAGACTGGGAGGCACTACAAGTGCTCAGAAACCAGAGAATCTAAATGTGGACATTTACGTAGTTAAAAGATAAACTTATGGAATACACAGTAGATAAGGCAAGCATGGGTGACTGCCTAGAACTTGCACCAAATATGAGACAATCAGATATTCAGGAGATATGGAGTTCAGGTAGGTACACTCCTACTAGTGGACTAGTGGAAAGCTTGGAAGTCTCAGGTGACCATGCTTACTCACTTAAGTTAGACAATGAAGTAGTAGGTATGTTTGGGGTTGCCCCATGTAATAAGTTAGGTATAGTATGGTTAATGGGTGCAGATAATATGACTACCAACAAAAGAGGATTTTATAAAATATCACAAAAGTACTTAAAGAGGTTCTTAGCTTTGTATAAGACAGTATTTAATTATGTAGACGAAAGGAACACTAGTTCATCAAAGTGGTTAGAAAGTTTAGGTTTCCAAAATTTACACAGGGAACCTAAGTTTGGAATAGATAAAGTCCCATTTAATTTATATGTAAAGGATAAAGAATATGTGTGATCCAGTATCAGGAACAATGGCAGCGATGGCTATGATTCAACAACAACAATCACAAGAAGCCGCAAAGAAACAAGCAGATGCAGTCAATGAGTCCTTTAAGGAAAACAATGAGATGCAGATTGATGCCTACAATAAAGACATGGAGGCATACTGGGATGAAGAGGTAAGTATACAAGCACAGGCATTTGAAAATGCTGAAGATGCTGCCGATGCTAAGTTACAAATGAAAGTCTCGCAACAACAAGACTCTGCTTCAATGATGGTTGCTAATGCAGAAACTTCCGGAGGAGGAGCAACTCCACAAGCCTTACTAGGAAACTTAAGAAGGTCTCAATTAAATAGTGCAATGGACTTAGATGATACCTACCAAAGAGGAGTTGTAGCACTAGGTGGAGAAGTATCTGCCCTACAAAGGGATAAAACTGTTAGAAGGAACCAAGCTATTGGGGCTATTAATAGTGCTCCTAGAGCCGGATACCAGACAAATGAATCCAAGCTTATGGCTATTGGATTAGCAGGAGGTAGTGCCTTTGTTCAAGGTCAGGCAATGCAAGGAAACAGCTTATTTCCATCCACTTCTCCTACCAAAGTAAGGGGGAAGGGTTGGTCAGGTTCCAGAGGGGGAGGAAATAGATTTTCTAAGATAAAAGGAGCAAAAAACTTTGGGAGAAAGATGTCAAACTCAAGTTTACTCTCTTCAAACGAATTAGGAGGAATGGCTGCACCTATGGGTGGAGGACGTGGAGTAATTGGTAAAAGGTGGACATATAGAGGTACAGGAGCAAACACCGGAATGAGAAGTCGAGGACAAACTTGGTCACAAAAAGGTGGTTTTAGTTATAATTACTATAATCCAAATGCATAAAGGATAAGCCATGATACCAAAAAATCAGACATTTGACAACTCAAAGAGGAATCTCTTAAGTGCTCAAAGGGGGATGAAGGAACCTAAAAAAATAGAAATCTTTCGGGAAGGGAAGGTCAGTAACTCCGGAGCCTCTCTCCAACCTAAAAGACCTGATCCAGAAGCAGGTAGACAAGAATCGGAAAATACCAAACTAATAGGTATGATGAAGGACTTTGTTTTTGGAAAGGGGATGCTCCAAGAACAGTACCAAGATTCGGAGAAAGAAAGAGGAATTGCATCATGGGAAAGAGCTACTTCAGATCAAAGAGAAGGTTACGAGAAAGCTATAAAAAATGGGTGGATAGACAGTAAGGAAAGCCCATACTTCAGAGAGTCTGTTACAAATGCATACACAGATAACCTAGTCCACAAAGCTTCCTTAAAGATGTGGACTGACTATGAGAAATGGCCCGACAAAAATAGCCCTAATAGTGGTAACCTTGAGAAATTCTTTCAACAACAAGAAGATTCTCTAGCAATAAACTTAGAGACAATACCTGACGAAACCCTTAAGAATAGATTCTACGAACAATGGCAAGCACAGAAGAGAGAACTTACTAGAAAGCATGGTAACTACCTAAATGCTGAGTACAATTCTAAAGCTCAAGATGAGGTAGATAATTTGATCTACAATAGACTTGTGGAATATGACGAAGTACTATCACAAGACTTTAGGAATAGTAAAGTTCCTCTTTCACAGATGTTAGATGCACAAAGGTACACAAGAGCAGACCTTCTGGAAGTCAGCCATGTTCTTGAACATGTTACTTCTAACGGAAAGTTACCACCAAAGGAATTAGAAGAGCTTAAAATTAAGGCATTAACAAGAGGTGGGGTATATAAGGAAGTATATGAAGGATTAACTCATAATACAGATGCAGACCCACAAGTTGCACTAGCACCATATCCAACGAAGGAGATACCTACAGATGTAGCGGTAGAAATAGCAAAAGTATTACCTTCTAATATAGAAATTAATGATACTAAAGATGTACAATTAATCGAGAGACATCTTGAATCAATAAAAGCTAATGCTCCAGTATCCGGAAATTGGGAAGAAATGGCTGAATCAGAGAAGTTCTTCACATTTGCAAGTATTATTTCTCCTGCTAAACCAACAGTAAGTGTGGGAGAAAGTATAGTCTCCAATATGGTTCTCGGTCTTAAAGGGGAAAGTGCTGTAGCAGTCTCAGAACATGCTCTTACTGAACTCGGAGGCCCATTAATTCAACAAGGAGGAGGAGCAAATGGAACCTTACCTGTGTTTCTAGGAACCTTTGAAAACTACCCTCCTGATGTACATGAATTCTCTTCTCAGTTTGCACTTAGTCTTAAGAATCAACGTACAAAAACCTTAAAGATTTGGCATAGCTACCTAGATACATATTATGACAAACGAAAGACAGGTGGAATAGCTAAAATTTGGGATAGAAAAGCAAAGAGGTTCAATGTGAAAAGTAAACTTTGGGAAGAGGCGGGTTTCAACTTAATACACTTTAAGTCTTATGTAACAAAGCAGAAAGAGGAAGGTAAAATATAATGACAACAATATTTGAACAGAATCTCTCTCAACAAGGGCTTAACGAGAAACAGAAAAAAGATGCTCGTATTAATAACATTAACCAAATAGACATAGGACTCAAGCAACGTAGAGATGACGAAACAGGTACTCTAAGTGTAGTCGAGGATTTAAACCATACCCTTTCCGAACTTGGGCAACGTGGGCATTCCTACAGAATATTGAATAAGTTAGCAGGTCAACAGATTGCTATGAAGGCTAGGTCTAAAGGAGACAGGAGGCGGTTAGACCTCTTAGACCACATTAGAACTCCAGGCGGTGTCTATGGTCACACAGTTGAAGGTATGAAGCTTAAGCAGATAACTGTGAACCAAATGGAGGCAGACTCAGAAGCTGATGAAGCAAGTGCAAGGGCCACTTATACTCATGGGATTAAAGTACTACTACATGATTATAAAATGGAAGTAGGGCAACTACTTAAGGAAAAAGCCGCTGAAACAGACCCAAATAAAATACAGGAGATAGAAAAGAAGATACAAGGTGTTTTATCCAATGCAGGAACAGAAGGAGTAGGTGGTCAACTACAGATATATAAAAACAGGTTGACTACAGGTATGGACTCCCTGACTCAAGGTAAAAATAGGACACTTGGTTTGGAGGATACTCCAGACACTACTGGCCTAAATCCAAGAACTGTTAGAGAGAGACTACTAGATGTAATAAGAAACCCTGCTACTGATGCAAGTCTTAGCTCTAGAGAGTGGGGTTTAAATACAGAATTTGATGGGGAGAATATTACACTAAACCCAGAAGCTCTAAACTGGATCAAAGCTGTTACCAAGTCATACGTAGCACCTACAGGAACAGACTTATGGACAGTTGAACGAGAGTACCAAGAAGGTATAATTACAAACAACCTTGAGCCTTTTAATATGTACCCAAACCACATGGCAAAAATAAAGGGTTTAGGAAAACAACAGCCAACTCCTCCCGCTATTTTAGCAAGACTTGCAAAAGCAAAGAACGACCTAAGATTTGCATTTGTACAAGAGTTTGACAAATATGGTACTTCCTTAGAGCAGAGACCAGAAGACGAGAACACAAAAGAAGAGAATAGACCACGATATGGTTTTGGGCAATGGATTGGATCAGAGAGAGCCACCTTTGTTGACTCTGCTGACTACAAAGAAAAGGTACGTAAGATTACAGACGATCTTGATGTTGATCTTAAAAAGCTGACTGCTTTAGAGGTTCCTAAAAAGAAGGAGAGAGATGACCATAAGAGAAGGAAGGCCGAGTTAATGCCAGCACCTTCTAAAGGGCCGGGAGAGTTCCAAGACCTTCAAAAGATGATATATGATGATGATGATGGAGTTGAGCAACGTCATTATAGTGTGGTGGATACTTACGAGAGGTTTAAAAAGGCTATATGGGGTCTAACTCTAAACGCCTCTGACGACAATAAGAAAATAGCTGACATACATTCGTGGGATAATGATATGGATAGCTGGTTTTCAGAAGCACTCGCAGGTACAGACAACCCTAAAATAAAACAGAAGCAGATACAAGCTATGTGGGATTGGGGGATATACCTAATTAAACGACAGAAAATTAAAAACATATCACTAGATAGTGGTCTCAGTAAGGAACAGAAGGAAAAACAGATAAATGCATATCGTAAATCTAAGGTTCCCTTTCCTAAAGACATAACTAGTTTCATAGGCTCAAAGAAAGAAATAGAGAAACAAAAACTAAAAAAACAGGAAAAACCAAGTAATAAAGAAAGTAATAAGAAACCGGAAGAGACAAAAGAAGCATATAAAGAGGGTGTATTAGATTTAAAGACCCTTTGGAACAACAGTAGAGACTTACTTGACACCCTATTTTGAGACTAAAATAAATGGCAGAGCAACTAGAAATAGAAGAGCAACCAGATAGTATCTTTGAGAAGGCTATTCTTCCAGATGAAGAGCTTCCTGACACAGAGGTTGAATTAGGAGAATTACCTGACCCTAGAATTGAGGAACTAGGGTTAAACGATTTTGAAAATCTCTTAATGACTGATGAGTCCCGACTTATAGAATCTGAAACACCAGAGTACTCAGAAGAAGAAGAAATTCCAGAACCAGAACCAAGTGGGATAGGAGCATACGGATTACAAGCTCTTGGTGGTGTAATGGACACAATCCATAATTTGGGAGACATGGTGCTAGAGGGAGCAGAAGACATGAACCCCGGAGTAGCTGAAGCTGTTGAGAAAATAAACACCACCTCCGATCATTTAGTATTCAATTTTAAAGGTTTGGATAACCTCTATGACCCTGAAAAACCTGCCTTATACTTTATGGAAGCAAATGAATGGAACAAGAAACATTCAGAAGGTAAGATTACACATTGGCCTACCACTAAAAAGTCTGATGACACAGGACAACAATTAACTAGAAGTTTAACTAATGTAATCTCAGGACTACTACCAGCCGCTAGAATAGTCAAAGGTGTAAAGGCCGGAGCACTAGCAATGGGAGTAGCAAAAAAAGCCCCCTCATCTAAGGTAGTCAAGGGACTCCAAAAGTTTGCTGATATAAGTTCCGTAGGTACAATAGGTAGTGTATTCTCATTTAAACCACATGAACCTAGAATGTCAGACTCTATGACAGACTTTGTAGCAGACACTCCCTTTGAAGTAACTCAGCCTTTCTTTGAGTGGATGCAATCGTCTGACGACAACTCAGAAACAGAGGAAAGATTTCTAATTGCACTAGAGTCTATACTTATGGATGCCACTCTTGTTGGTGCTTATTCTACATTTGTAAAGGTGTTTAAAAGGGAACGGAAACTACTGAAAGCAGAAGCCGCAGGAGCTACACCAGAGGAACTAAAAGCTATCAACGACATAGAAATCAATTCTATAAATAGTTCGGAGCTTGCAGAGGTTATACATCCACCTAGTAGAACCCCACTAAAAGAGGAAGCTAAAGCCCAAGTAACAAAAGTAAGAAAAGCAGCAGAGGATGCAGAGGAGTTTGTAACTGTTGGGGATGTAGATAACAGAGCAGGAAAATTAGTTCTTGAGGCCAGTACTCTCTCAGAAAACGGGATAACTAATGTTGTTAAGAATATAGCACGAGCAATGTCTTCAGGAGAAGAGATTGGCCCGTCTGCTGCTATGTCTTTATCAGGCAGAGACCCGCTAATCAACTTAAACATTATTGATGACGTAGGTGTAAAGAACATTGTCAATGCTATCTCAAATGAGATTGATCGAGAGGCTGCCCTTCTAGGTAAGATAATTACAGATGCACATGGTAACAAACTACGAGTTGGTTCCACAGGTACAAAGAAATTTAAACAAGCAGAGAAAGAAGGTTTATCCTATGCCAACTACATACGTAATGCTTCTGGTTTTCACGAGCAGTCCTTTAAAAACCTTGCTGATACTCTATCAGTCCCTGAAAAACAGCTATTTACTTTAATGCAAGCAGATAGACTTATGGCAGACCAGATAGGTTCTAGAACATTAGGTTGGCAGATGGTACTTGAAGACCTTACAGGACAGTTTCAAGCAGCTTTACGAGGAAAAGACTTTAATGATGAGTTTGTTCAATTAATGGCAGAAAAACATATAGCTACCATAACAAAACTACACGAAGCGTTTGCTGAAATACCTAGAGGTCTAGGAAGAGGTCTAGCCTTTAGAAGAATTAAGATGAAGAAAGAGTACCTAAATAAAAACGGGAAAATGAAGGCTGATGCAGAACTATCTGAATTTGACGTTTTAAAACGTAACAAGTTCTTAAAGAAGCAGCTTCATGGAAGGGGTATGAACAGGCAGGTACTAGAGAGTATAGAAGAAATAATGGGAGTTGCCACTAATCCTAGAGCTAGAGCAAAAGCTTTAAAAAAGGCATTAGAAGGGACATCAAAAGGAGCAAAGGCAGTTCAAGAGGTTTATCGTGGG
>Ga0209709_10004452_pt1 | contig 11286 bp, 9 predicted proteins | sample ArcticOcean_MG_C_2_FD_187435 | JGI IMG/M metagenome (GOLD analysis project Ga0209709, IMG submission 187435) | Marine microbial communities from western Arctic Ocean - ArcticOcean_MG_CB4_136 (SPAdes) (version 2) | ecosystem: Environmental > Aquatic > Marine > Oceanic | place: Arctic Ocean... | reverse complement strand
GGTGTGGGTCAGACAAAGACCCCGTGACATCTACAAGTTTTGTATATCTATAGAAAGAAGAGAAATGAATATCGGCGACACAGTTATGTATAATGATGAGTATGGGTCAGAGAAGTCTGGCACTCTAACTGCGATTGGGTCTGACAAGGACTCTTATGATGATCTGATGCTAAAGGATGGAGTGTTTCTGTACAAGTCCAAGAAGCTAAAGAAGTATGTTCCGGTTAAACCTAAGTCTATGGATTCAATCTATATTGAAGTGACGGGGTTTGGGAATAAGCACGATTACATTCTACCTAAAGAACTCAACACTGTCTAAATAACCTACCATGTGTATTAAAGGAACGAATTGGTCCTATGATCTGGATAAGTGTCTAGTTGAATGGGATCATATTAAGACAAATGCTGATATGAGGTGGATGAGCTCTGGGGATGGAAGTTCTCAGACTTGTATACAAAGAAATCCTAAAATATTGTCTAATCCTTTCACTGATGGTGCAGGGTCGTTTCGGAATACGGACAAGGTAGAGTTAGATTACAACAGGTTAAATGAGTTATACAAAGGAACATTCTTTGAAGATATTATTGGAGATTTAGATGGCGTGCGCTCTCGCATCATGATAAAGAAAATGCACACCACCTATTCCATTCATCAAGATAAGTTCCCCCGATATCATCTGGCTCTTATAACTAATCCAAATGCTTATTTTATATTTCCTACGTTGAATGAGATAATACATATACCCGCTGATGGCTACGTCTATGAGGTTGATACCACAATACCCCACAGTTTTGTTAACTGCGGACCTGACAGAACGCATTTGGTAATCTCAAAAAGGAGTTCATCATGATAAGATATAGAATTGTCCAGAAAGATACAGTGTGCGAAGGCATGCTCATCGATGGAGCTCAGGAAACGCTTCAACAATTGGAATCGGCATTTCCCGACAAAAAATATGAAGTAGAAGAGTATCAGTACATCTCACCTGAAGGAAAAGGTATAGGCCGCGATCCAGACCTTCATTAAATTCTTATAAATAGTCCCATGCAAGATTTCATGGGTAAAGATGGTTTTAGTTGGTTCGTTGGTGTAGTTGAAGACAGGAATGACCCTGCTCATTTGGGTAGGGTTCGTGTTCGTGTACTTGGGCGGCACAGTGAGGACTTAACTAAGGTTAAGACTAGTGATCTGCCGTGGGCGCATGTGATGCACCCCGTGACTGATCCTTCTATGCAGGGATTAGGCCACACACCTTCGTTTCTGACGCAAGGTTCGTGGGTTGTTGGTTTCTTTAGAGATACTGAATCACAACAACCTGTCATCATGGGCTCATTACCGGGTATTCCAGCATCAGAATCTAATCCAGCATCGGGATTTAATGATCCAAGGGGAGCCGGCGCTGTTGAAAATTTATATAAAGGTAATCCGAAGTATGGTCCTTACCCCGGCGAGATACCACACAGTGGTCATGATATTGGAGAACCAGATACCAATCGTTTAGCTAGAGGTATATCATCAGAAGATCATCAATCACTTATTAATCGTAGGGCATTACGATATTACGGCGACCCTGCTGATGCTGATGATGATGAAGGTGTTGCGGGCGGCATTCCGCTTGCAACCAAACCAAATCTTGGAACCGTCTCTGATGAATCAGTGGCAGAGGAAAGAGAATATTGGGAAGAACCTGAACCTAAAGGAATTGCGCCGGATGCAGACCCGTACATCTCTGGCGTCTATCCTTACAACCATGTATTTGAGTCTGAGTCTGGCCACATTACGGAAGTAGATGACAGTCCCGGTGCAGAACGATTGTTTCGTCAGCATATGTCTGGAACATTTGAAGAGATACATCCAGACGGAAGTGTAGTCACAAAGATTATGGGTAATAATTTTGAGATTGTGGTTAATTCCGAGAACATTGTCATTAAGGGAAACCGAAATATAACGGTTGAGGGTTCTGTAAGAGAACTCATCAAGGGTGACTACATACAGGAGATAGAAGGAGACTTCTTTCAAAAGATACACAAGAACCATCGTGTCAAGGTGGGTGCTGCTAATAAAGATCACAAAAGAGGCCCCGGCGGTAACCGCGAGGAAGAGATTGTTGGGAACCATGCGTTCAATATCAACGATGCTGTCAATGGCCGTATCGGTGGTGATGTGGTCATTACTTCAGAGAAATCCAAGTGGGAAATCATTGGTGGACAGTTTACTATGGCTGTGGAAGGGAAGGAGATGGAATCAAACCCAACTGCGGCGGGTATTTTCATATCTTCTAGTTCTGACTACATGCTGAGTGTAATGGATAATCTGTCGATGTCAACTATCGGACGATCAAAACGAAAGACGAAGAGTGGTATCACCCCCGCGCTGTTTGTCCAAACTGGCAAGCTGTCTATAAAGTCTGGCGACACATTAAATATAAAATCTGTATCTAATATGAGTATTAATTCAGAAGCAAGTATAGTTGAAACAGCAACCACATTTATCAGTCCAACAGCTGGTACAGTATACACAATCAAGTCTGGCGGCGGTTCACCAACTGCTACGAATAAGGTTGACATTAACCCAGAATAGGAAAACGAAATGGCTGCAATACATAGACATAGCGATGCGAGAGTTTGCGGCGCAACTACGGTGGTGTCGGGAAACACTACGGTGTTTGCAAACGATTTACTCGTTTCAGTAGATGGCGATCCAAACAGTCATGGCGCCGGAGCCTTGGCCGCGGGATCGAACCACATGTATTGTCATGGTATACTGGTTGTAAATAATACCCCAGATGGCGCAGCTGCTGATTCTATATGTCCTATACCGCCACATTGTGCGCCTATCACTGCTGGTGGTTCACCGAATGTATTTGTTGGGGATTAAGGTAAAAACAGATGGTTGATTTTAATAACGCAAATCTCTGCGGCGCAAGTCCAGAACTGAATGATGTTCTAGGAAAACTCGATGCTGCCAAGACAGAAATAACAGACGCTATAGATTCTATTGCTAGTGAAGCTTCAGCTGCATTTGGCGAGGCGCAAAACGAACTCAAAGCATTGACTGATAAATTACAATCTATTGAGATACCGACTCTTCCTAAACTAAACTTGCAATCAGAGATTGCCGGCCTTATTTCTACTCCGCCCGGCAGTCCGGCCTTTATTCAATCTCTTGCAAAAATTAAAACAGAATTTGGTGATGACTTAAAATCTTCTGGTTTAGAGCTAGACGGTCTTGTTAGTAGTGCGACTGCTGCAATATCAGGTGGTGATAAGATTTGTGCGCTTGTTCCCAATCTTGAGAAAGAGTCGGGGAGTACTGAACCAGCAGATCAAAAACCTATTGCACCAAAACAAGCAGCTGTCCCGGCCGTAACTGAAGCTTCATCTGTGGCGAACCAAAATATTGGAGTAGAGACACAGTATGCTGCTTTGCAGAACAAGCTGACATCTTTTTTTACAAGTCCTGCACCACCAACACAGGACACTCCTGCATTTCATACAGCACTACCTAATGTATTTAAAACAGTATCTCTTGGTGGAGGTGCGCCCACTAGTATTGCCTTGGCGCCGGGGTCTCTGGGTGAGAGGACAAATTATGCACCTGCATCACAGGGCGATGGATATGCATATAAAAAATCAACAATCACTGAAACATTTTCCGTTGGTGATGTTGTTCAAGAAGCCGCCACTACTCGCAATGATGTTGACGGCGACGGGCAAGATATAGAAGTGGAGGTAGATGCCAAAACATATGTAATACTTAAACACAAACCTGTTAGAATTAAACGACTACTGTTTCATACCGGCACAGGTGTTAGTAAGGGATATTGGAACAGACAACAACGTAGTATATTTGGATTAGACCCAAATATCGAAAGCACTGACGCAAATAAAGGATTTTATTATAGAAATCAATATGGTCGTCACGCTGATGTACTTATCGCTATTGGTGATCATTCTACTACTGGGATTGGTCAGGGGACTAATTGGTCTGCTTTTGGAAATCAATTTAACTTTTTCCCGCCAGTTAAACTTTCTAATCATCCGGGCAACATATCATCAGGTGGCACTGTTTTTACTTCTGACCCAGACATATTTGTAGTATCGGGAGTTCTACCGTATGCTGGAGGAATTCTTTCGGGCAGCAGCCGCAGTAACACTCGTAGATTGAGTGACGCAAAATTAAATTCCGAATACAAAGGAATGTGTGTTTCATTAACCTATTCATATATGGAAAGATATGATCCTGATTTTGTTCCCTCAAAAGCACCTCCAAAAAAGAACACTCCGGTGCCAGCCTCAACGCCGGAAAAACCAATCCCGCCAACCGCACAACCCACAGTGGCGACGGTATTGCCGGCTCCAACCGTGGACGCACCGGAGCCAGCAAAGCGGCCGCCGCCGCCGAAGGCGACACCCCCGGCAGAGATAAAAAAGATTAAATCAGCCGAAGATCGAAAACCAACCACTACAGAGGTTGACTTACAAAGAGAAGCTGATAGGGTTGGCGCGAAATTTCGCATTGGCAAACACAAGATCATATTCGAAAAGGGACATTCATCAGGCATGAGAATGGTGCAGATCGGTGTGCCCGACGAATTTGGCCAAAAACACTTGTCGCTTGGCACAACTCCGCTCATGGCCTATGACAATGCACACAGAAGATGGCGGCAAAAAAATCCCGAGGATTTCGATGAGACGGCGCAATAATTCATGAATGGCACGCCATTCGTGTTAGCGCAAATACCATTTGGACGTTCAATAAACGTACACCGGCGCCGGCGTTAAAAATGAGGACATAAATACAAACACATATAAAGGAGTTATATTATGGCAAAGAAAAAATCGAGGGATGCAACATCCTCTAAAGGTGAACGCAATAATGTTCGTAAGGACGTAACCAAGGCCCGGCGTAGAGAATATCTTGATAACAACCAAAGTGAAAGAATCAACAATCAGATTGCTGCATTTAAGAGGGGTAAGAATGTCATGGTGACTATTCCTAACCCAAACACGAATGAGACAAACAAACAATTCATTCGTGTTAACGCAAAGGACATTTGGAATTTTAATAATCCTTATATGATGAAACATAATACATCAGAGAGTGTATAAATAATAGTAAAAAGGAATAGATATGTGGAAAGATGCATATTACGATGGTACGGAAAAAGGTATTGATCGCGCTGCACAGATATATTCTGACATAGATTTATTCTTCTGGCCGAAAACGGGTTCAAAAGATATCAGCAAAGTTATTGACGTTACAGCAGTCAAGAGGTCTGTAAGAAACCTGATACTAACCAACCCTTATGAGAAACCCTTTCATCCAGAGATTGGTTCTGGTGTAAGAGGCGTTCTGTTCGAACCTATGACGCCAATTACGGCATATGTTCTAACTATGAAAATTGAAGAGGTGATTGTAAGTTTTGAACCCCGAGCTCGTCTTATTGGAGTAAGAGCTACTCCTAACCTTGATAACAACGCATATGAAGTTACTATTGAGTTTTATGTTGTTAATGCACCCACAGAACTTGTCAGTATGGAAGTTCTATTAGAGAGAGTACGATAATGGCAACAACAAAAAGACTTAGTGTAACAGAGTTTGACTTTGATGAGGTAAAGGATAACCTGAAAGTTTTCATGCGAAATCAAACTGAGTTTAAGGACTATGATTTCGAAGGTTCTGGTCTAAGTGCTCTTCTTGATGTTCTCGCATACAATACTCACTATCTTGGTTTCAATGCGAATATGCTGGCAAATGAGATGTTCCTTGATTCTTCGCAGCTGCGGTCGAGTGTTGTCTCCCATGCAAAGACATTGGGTTACTCCACTCGATCTGCAAGGGCATCCACGGCGGTCCTGAATGTTTATTTAAACACAACCCTTGCAAATGCAACAATACCAGCGGGTACGGTGTTCACTGCCAGCGTTGGTGATGAGTCTTATCAGTTTGTCACTATACAGTCAGTAACCGCTGCAAATATCGGCTCTGTGATTCCATTTAATAATTTAAGTATATATGAAGGAAGTTATGTTTCAACTAGATACACAACTGATACCCAGAATGTTGAGCAGAGATTCCTTATCAACGATAGTCGAGCAGATACAACAACCCTTACAGTAAAGGTTCAAAATTCTTCGTCCGATAGTGTCACGGCGACGTATACTTTGGCGACAGATATTGCTGCTCTGACTTCAACTTCAAATGTTTACTTTCTGCAAGAGGTTGAGGATGGAAAGTTTGAGATATATTTTGGTGATGACATTTTGGGTAGTGCTGTAGAAGACGGAAATATTATCATATTAAACTACGTTGTCACAAACAAAGGTGTTGCCAATGGCGCTTCCACATTTAACAATTCTGCTGCAATTGACACTGTTAACAGTGTCAATGTGGCCACGGTGTCTTCTTCAGTTGGTGGTTCTGAACCAGAAACAATTCAGTCGATTAAGTATAACGCTCCCCTAGACTATGCGTCACAGGGTAGATGTGTCACAACAGAAGATTACAAAACTTATGTCAAACAACTCTTTGCAAACACTCAGACGGTTTCTGTTTGGGGTGGAGAAAATGGTTCCTTTAATTCCTCTACTGGTGTGTCAGATGTTGCAGAGTATGGTAAAGTTTTCATTAGTGTGAAATCGACAACTGGCTTAAATCTGAATGAAGTTCAAAAGGCACAACTTATTACGGACTTAGCTCCATATACTGTTGCGTCAATTTCTCCTGTGGTTGTAGACCCATCGCCACTAAACCTTATACTCAATATTACTTTCAAATATGATTCCAACGCTACAACAAGCAGTAAGGAAGAACTTGAGAGTCTTGTAAGTTCTACTGTCACAAATTATAATGCCAGCGATCTAAAAGTTTTCAACTCTGTGTTTAGACATTCTCAGTTTACAGGTTTGGTCGATAACACTGATTCTGCTATATTGAGCACCACGGCTACTGTATCATTATCTGCTTCTAGTATTCCAAATACGGCCGGGTCATATTCCTTCACAGTTAATTTTGGAAATCCATTATACAATCCACACTCAGGTCACAATGCAGATTCCGGCGGTATTATATCATCAACAGGTTTTTCTATAAGTGGCAACACAAATGTAATGTACTTTGATGATGATGGTGCGGGTAACCTTCGTATTTACTATTTGATCGCCGGTGCTAGAATATATTATACGTCAACTGCCGGCACGGTAAATTATGCAAAGGGTTTGGTATCAGTTAATCCAATTTATATAACTTCAGTTTCAAATGTTGATGACAATGTATCAACGTCTATAAGAATGACTGCAACTCCAAACTCTTATGATATTGTGGGTGAAAGAAATAATATTATTGAGATAGATATTGTTAACACTATTATTACAGGGGATCAGGACACCATCGCTGTTTCTGGTTCTGGTTCTGGTGCTAGCGGATATATTACAAACACATCTTCTACCACGACTTCGAGTTATTAATTATGGCACCTTTTGATATGTCTTGGAACCCAGAGTTAAAAAATAAACTCAGCACTCAAATTGATGGACAACTACCCGACTTCATTGCTGAAGATCATCCAAAGTTTTCTCAGTTTTTAAAATCGTATTATCAATTTCTTGAAGCTGGTGAACTCCAGTTAACAGTAAATATTGATAACATACTTTTGGAAATCGATACTGCGACCAATATTCTGAACGAAGATGGTACTCTGATTGTTACGGAAGTTGGTTCTGGTTCCACAGGTAAGTTTATTGATGGAGAAACAATCACAGGCGGCACATCCTATGCAACCGCAACTGTTCTTGTTGAAGACCTTGGGCATACAACACCAAGGATGTTTATCTCCTCGCAACAGTTATTTGAGACGGGTGAAACTGTAACAGGAGGAACCTCTGGTGCTTCTGGTGTAGTCACAAGATACCGGGCAAACCCTGTTCAGAACATTCAACAACTGTTGGCATATGCTGACATTGACAACACCATCTATGATTTCATTGAAGAGTTTCGTAAATCTTTTATGGAAGGAATTCCCAGTAACCTTGCAACTGGTATCAATAAAAGAAATTTAGAAAAACATATTGGTGAGTTATACCGAAGGAAGGGAACTAAAGAGGCTGCAAAACTCTTTATGAGAATCCTTCTGGATGAAAGTGCTGAGGTATTTTATCCAAACCAATATATGATGAAAATCTCTGACGCCGATTGGGATAAACCTACAATAATTCGGTGTGAAACTTCCGGCTCTTCTATTGCAGATGAACTTATCGGGCAATCAATTACTGGACAGGATAGTTTCGCAACCGCGCTTGTTGAAAGTTCATCAATCTTTTCAGCGTCCGGCGGTATATCATATGTAGAGTTTGAACTTTCAAATCTAGTAGGAACCTTTGAGGTTGATGAAACACTCTATGGAATATCTTCTGTAGAAGATGTCCGATATAACTTTATTATTAAACAAATAAACTCTGCCGTATCAATTTCGAATGGAGGGATATTGTATAATGTTGGAGAAAAAATTGATCTTGATACTTCTCTAGGTATTGGTAGTGGTGATGTTTCAGCTGAAGTTGGATCGGTTCTGCCGGGTTCGGTTTCTGGTGTTGCCGTTGATGATGCGGGAATCAATTACGAAATTGGTGACCTTGTAGTATTTATTGATAATGGTTCAGACGCGGGATTGATTGTACCGGCATTGGGTGAAGTTACGGCTATTAATGGTAACCTTGCTGGTGAATCTGGCCTTATTTCTAATTATGAAGAGGATGCGGGTATCAATGGTGAGGGAACTGATTCTGGTATTATTTTACAGGAATCTGGTACGACTACTTCTGTGAACCAATTTAATATTGCTCTTGAAGTTGGTACAATATTTGGTGAAGAGCCTTATGCAATATATGGTACGTCCACATTATATAGTGATGCCGTTGGTTACTACTATCCATCTTATCTGACAAAATACGCAGCAGAAAATGCCACGATTGTTAGGGCAAAGGCTTCCGTCGCCGCGGCTACATCTGCTTCAACAACAATTACAGTGGATGGCAATTACGGTACTATTGCAGTCGGTATGAGACTCAGAGGAAGTAGTATCAGTGAAGATGCTATAGTGACGGTTACTGTTGTAGAAAGTCAAACATCAATAACGATATCGAGCAAACAGACAATTCTAGATAACGAAGTGCTGGTATTTGCATCTACTCCAACAGAAATAAGAGAGTATGTTTTTCAAGAATATCCAGGCATAACTTTCTATTCTCCTGTAGCAACGACGGCTACAGCGCAGTCAACATATAGTACAACAACGTATACCCTTTATGGTGGCAACTTTAATCATCGTTCAGATCAACTCTATGGTGAGTCTGGTAATGCTGCTTCTTATACGGGGACTATCAATACTGAGGTGGTGCTTGGTGATAGGTTACAAACGGAGTCGGCGGTAAACGCAACCTCTATAGATAACAATCGTTATGCCGATGAAGGATTTATTTTAGAGTCTGGTGACGGCGGTATTGCAAAAGTATTTGTAACTGAGGGTGGTGAAGGATATTCAAAATTACCTATTCCTACTGTTAGGAGTGAATTTGGCTCTGGTGCAAAGGTTCTTGCAACTACTACAGATATCGGTCGAGTAGAATCCATAAAGATTTCGAATCCAGGCTTTGATTATAGTGAGGCGCCAAGTTTAGAACTCCGCGCAAAATTTGTTATCAAGGATGTAACAGGCACCTTCGAAATTGGAGGTGCATTAACATCACACACAGGAACAGTTCGGTCATACGATTCTACAACTCAGGTTTTAGAGGTTTCTCTTGAAGACATTGTTGCTATTCAAGATGAATCTCAAGGCGGCACTTCCAATGAGAGTATGCTTCTTGAAGACTCTCTCACAACCAATGCTTATATTGATGACAATCTTATCATGGATGCTGATCTTGTTTATGGAGAAAATCTGGTTGATGAAAATGGAGACAGACTTTTACTAAATGCTCTTTCAGCTGCAACTGACTTCATACTCTTGGAGGATGGTGAGGGTGAACTCATTATGGAGCATCCTGAGCAAAGATTATCTTTCTTTGATTTAGAAGATGGTACAATGACCGCTACCGGGCTTGGAAATGGATTTATAGTTACGGAAAATGAAACTAGTTTCATTATTTTAGAACTTGAAACTCCTTCTAATCTTATTAATGAAGATGACACTTTGATTCTTGCTGAAAGTGGCCATGACATTGCATCCTCTGAACATTTTTCAGTTCGAACCATTCTTGAAGCAGAAACAACTGAACTTTCAGTTGCACCAAGGCAGGTAAAATTTATATTGGAAAGTGCATCAACATCTCGACGTGTAGAGAATGATGGTGACTTTATTGTATTTGATGCCGACTTAGAATATGGAGCTGATGTAGTTCTTAATGCGACTGGAGTTACATCTAGTATCGCTGTTAATGTTGGTGAGAAACTTGTATTAAATGCCACTGATGCATCTGGAACAACTGACCCCAGCAACTTGATTGTTTTAGACGGTGATGATCCCGGCGATGAAAATTCGAAACTTCTATACGAGGATGATGATCCCTTTACCAACTTGGTATTGGACGGCATAAATTCCTCTAGTTTACATGCAACAGAAAAAATATTGTTTGAGGAAACTGGTATAGATTTCTCTGCTGGGTTAACATCAATAACAACTGCTTCGGCATCTGGAACAATCGTTCATACTGCTGATGTTGCACATGCTTCTTTAACTTTGGGAACGACTGCGGAGAAAGAAGGACGTTATAGTGGTATTGAAAGTCTTATAAGTGAAGAACTTATCAGAATTCAAGACTCGTATTTTTATCAACAGTTCTCATATGAGATTCAGTCAAATTCTGGTGGAAATTCATATGTGAATGAGTTGAAGAAAGCAATTCACCCGGCCGGATTTAATATATTTTCTAAGGTTGTTCAAACTTCATTTGTTTCTGCTGCAATTGGAATAACAGGTGCGAGTCTTGGTACGAATGATTATGATGTCAATACCTATAGCGCAATTCTTGCTTCTACGTTTACAACTCTGTTTAGTGAGACTATACAAAGGCGACTTGGTGTACAACTCAAAGAAGAAGATGATATTCTATTAGAGGATTCTATCGTTCAACGGGATGGTGATAGGTTCACTCTTGAAGATGAGACTGTCGAAGGTAGTGGTATAATTGAACTAGAGGCGCCTGAAAATGCCTATCCAGATTTTGAAGCAATAGAAATAATGCATGATACTGGTGCGGGCGAGTTTGGCTCATTACTAACAGAGG
>Ga0209709_10004447_pt1 | contig 11298 bp, 11 predicted proteins | sample ArcticOcean_MG_C_2_FD_187435 | JGI IMG/M metagenome (GOLD analysis project Ga0209709, IMG submission 187435) | Marine microbial communities from western Arctic Ocean - ArcticOcean_MG_CB4_136 (SPAdes) (version 2) | ecosystem: Environmental > Aquatic > Marine > Oceanic | place: Arctic Ocean... | reverse complement strand
AAGCCCTAAAGTTTATCCACTTATAAGAAATCAATAACTACACATCAGATCGAGATCTAAACCTCTCAAACATCAATCTTGTTTTAATTCCAATATTTAAAAATGGCTGCGGTGGAAGCCAAGTAGGCTTACTTCTAGATTCTATTATATTAATTTCATCACTATTTTCATTGCTTGCTTTAATTGCTATCTGTTCACCAAATAAAGTTCCAACTCCAATACCAGAACCATTATAGCAACCTGCTACAAAAACATTATCTACTATTTTTTCAAAAATTTGAGAACTATTTCTAGTTCTAGATACAACCCCAGACCAACTAGATTCAATAATATCATTTGCGAAGCTTGGAAATCTTTTTTTGATACCAAGTTTTTGATTTAAAGATCTTTTATCCAACTCTGATTTAGACATTTTAAAAGGATTATGAACTTCTGCAGTATTTCTAATTAAAATCCTTTTATCTTTTGTCATTCTAATAGTTGCCCCCATTGGTCTAACAGGTAAAACGCCCCATTCATTAGGTTCGCCAATGGATTTAAACTCAGTATCAGTTAGTGGTCTTGTCATACTTGCAGTCAAAGTTAAGGGGAAATTATAATTATTTTTTATATCAAGTGATTTTAAAAAACCATTAGTACAAAAAATAATTTTTTTAGTAATTATTTTATGGTTATTAAATTTACAAATAACTGTATCACTATTCTTTGCCCATTCATTTAATTGAGTATTTTCCAGTAGCTCAACATTATCAGGTAGGGTGTCAACCATTGCTCTTGCAAGTTTTCCTGGATGTAATAGAATTCCACCTTTGGTATAAAGTGCTAGGTTGTAAAAATTTGTACCTAATCTTTTACCTAAATCATCTTTTTCTAAAATATTATGTTCAAAGTTTAATTTGAGTAAAGTTTTGCTAAAATTTTCTAATATCTTTCTATCTTTTTGATTTGAAGAGGCAAAATACTTTCCACTTTCATTCCAATCACAATCAACTTTATGCTCTTTAATAAACTTTCTTACAACATCAATTCCTAATTTGTAAATGTCAGTCTTTTTCTTATATTTAGAAAGTTCTTTATTTGAAGTAAAACCATCGTTAAGTGTTGTATCGACTAAATATCCTGAGTTTCTTCCACTTGCACCCTCACCTGCTAATTGAGCATCAATAATAATAATTTTTTGATTTGGATGAAGTTGTGATAATTTTCTAACAGCAGATAAGCCTGTATATCCAGCACCTACTATTAACCAGTCACAGGATTTATCTTTATCTAAAATTTTTATATTAGACCTTCTAGCAAGATCATTAATCCAACTACAACTAGTATCATTAACTACATTCATGCAGTTAGATTATGACAGATAAGATATTTTTAAAAGATCTTAAGATACCAAAGAAGGTTGCTTAATCATGTCTTCTTTTTTGATCCCCGCAACTTTAACAGGAGCTTTCATTGCATCTCTTCTAAAAGGCTCTCCCAGCTCTTGGTTTAGAATTACTTCAATAAATGTTGTAATTCCTTTCTTCTGATCTTCACAAGACTGTTTAATAGCAGCAGTAGTCTCTTCCATAGTACGAACTGTAACTCCTTTTAATCCGCAAGCATCAGCAACTTTTGCATAACTTAAATTAGGATCAAGTTCTGTTCCAATAAAATTATCATCATACCATAAGGTTGTATTTCTTTTTTCCGCTCCCCACTGATAATTTCTGAAAATTACCATTGAAATTGCTGGCCATTCAGGTCTTGCTACAGAACTCATTTCGTTCATACTTATTCCAAACGCACCATCTCCTGCAAAACCTATTACTGGTGTATCAGGACATCCAATTTTTGCTCCAAGAATTGATGGAAAACCATAACCACATGGACCAAATAATCCCGGTGCTAAATATTTTCTACCTTTTTCAAATGTAGGATAAGCATTTCCAATTGCACAGTTATTACCAATATCACTTGATATAATTACATCATCAGGCATTCCTGCTTGAATTCCTCTCCAAGCTTCTCTAGGAGACATTCTATCTGCATCCCTTTTTCTAGCCTCAGCATTCCAAACTGTACCTTCGTCATCATCCTCATGATCTAAACTTGACAATTCTTGTAACCATGCTGATTTAGTTTGGTGAATAATATTTTTTCTCTCTTCTCTATTAGTGTCTCCTGCTGCTGGAGAGAGTTGAGCTAAGATTTGTTGAGCTACTAATTTTGCATCCCCACAAATACCAACTGATACTTTTTTAGTTAAACCAATTCTATCTGAATTCATATCAACTTGAATTATACTTGCATCTTTAGGCCAGTAATCCATCCCATAACCTGGTAAAGTTGAGAAAGGATTTAATCTTGTACCAAGTGCAAGAACTACATCAGCTTTACTAATTAATTCCATTCCAGCTTTTGATCCGTTATATCCTAATGGTCCAGCAGCTAATGGATGACTTCCTGGAAAACTATCATTATGTTGGTACCCAGAACAAACTGGAGCATCTAATTTTTCAGCTAATTTTTTACAATCTTCAATCGCTCCACCAATCACAACACCTGCACCAGATAATATCACTGGAAACTTGGCGTTTGATAATAGGTCGGCTGCTTTTTTAATTGCCTCAACACCACCTGCTTGTTTTTCTAGTCTAACAATGGGAGGAAGATCGATATCAATAACCTGCGTCCAATAATCTCTTGGAACATTTATTTGTGCTGGAGCTGATCCTCTAATTGCTTTTTCAATTACTCTATTCAATACTTCTGCCATTCTTGAAGGATCTCTAACTTCTTCTTGATAACAAACCATATCTTTAAATAAATTCATTTGTTCTACTTCTTGGAAACCACCCTGACCCATAGTTTTATTCGCAGCTTGTGGTGAGACTAAAAGTAGAGGAGTGTGATTCCAATACGCAGTTTTAATGGGTGTAACAAGGCCTGTAATTCCAGGACCATTTTGTGCAATAACCATTGACATTTTACCAGTAGATCTGGTGTAACCGTCGGCAATCAGCCCACCATTAGTTTCATGGGCAACATCCCAAAAGGTTATTCCAGCATCAGGAAAGATATCTGAGATAGGCATAAAGGCTGAACCAATAATTCCAAATGCGTGTTCAATTCCATGCATTTGTAAAACTTTTACAAAAGCTTCTTCTGTTGTCATTTTAGTCATAATAATTGGCCTTTCTACCTATGTTATATAAAATTTTATAAATTAATTTGTTAATTTAAATGATTAATATATAAGATTTGTAAAATTTCAAACAAACAAATCGACACAATTATGGCTACAGACATTATTATTCACGACGAAAAAGACAACGTAGGAGTGGTTGTTATTGATAAAATATCTCCAAAACAAGATTGTGCTTGCTGGATAATGGAAAATAATAAAACAGTAAGTATTCAATCGGTAGATGAGATTCAATTAGGACACAAAATTGCAATGATTGACCTTAATGAGGGTGATACTATTTTAAAATATGGTCATGACATTGGAAAAGTAGTTAAATCAATCAAAAAAGGTGAGCATGTTCATGTTCATAATGTAAAAACTAAGAAGTGGTAAAAAATATGGAAATTCCAAAAAATTTTTTAGGTTATAAAAGAGAAAATGGCAGAGTTGGTACTAGAAATCATGTAATTATCTTACCTGTAGATGATATTTCAAATGCATGTGCTGAAGCTGTAGCAAACAATATTAAAGGTACGATGGCCCTTCCGCACTCTTATGGAAGACTTCAATTTGGTGCTGACTTAGATTTACACTTTAGAACAATGATTGGGACTGGAAAAAATCCAAACGTTGCTGCTGTAATTGTTATTGGAATTGAGCCCAAGTGGACAAAAAAAATTGTTGATGAGATAGCTAAAACTGGAAAACCAGTTGAAGGTTTTCATATTGAAAGAACTGGGGATATTGGAACTATCATGAAGGCTTCTAAAAAAGCACAAGAATTTGCTATGTGGGCCTCTGAAAAACAAAGAGAAGAATGTCCTTTAAGTGACTTATGGATTTCAGTTAAATGTGGAGAATCTGATACAACATCAGGTCTTGCTGCTAACCCAACAGTTGGAAACTTAATGGATAAATTAGAGCCATTAGGAGTTCATTTATGTTTTGGTGAAACATCCGAACTAACGGGTGCAGAAAAAGTTTGTGCTACACGAGGTGCAACGCCTGAGGCATCAGAAAAATTCATGAAAACATGGAGCGATTATAATGATTTCATTTTAAAAGAAGCAACAGATGATCTTTCAGATAGTCAGCCAACAGCTGGTAATATTGCTGGTGGTCTTACAACTATTGAAGAAAAAGCTTTTGGAAATTTCCAAAAAATTGGATCTTGTAAGTTTATAGATGTATTAGCTCCAGGAGAAGAACCAACTAAAGGAAAAGGTTTATACTTTATGGATACCTCATCTGCAGCAGCTGAGTGTATTACTCTTCAAGCAGCAGCAGGTTTTAATATTCACTTGTTCCCAACGGGCCAAGGTAATATTGTAGGAAACCCTATTGAACCAGTTGTAAAATTAACCGCTAACCCTCTAACTGTAAAAGGTATGAGTGAGCATATTGATTGTGATGTATCAAAAATCTTATCACGTGAGATGACCATGTCAGAAGCTGGTGATGAATTGATTAAGTCAATGATTAGGGTTGCTAACGGTAGATTAACTTGTGCTGAAGCTTTAGGTCATAAGGAATTTGTTATGACTAAACTTTACAGAAGTGCTTAAAAACTCATCTATATAAATTAATGCTCTTTAAAAAATACCTAGTCGTAGTACCAGGTATAATTTTAGCTTTTGTTCTCTACACTTTATCCCAAGGTTTAAATAATATTATTGGTATTGAAATATTAGGTTACGCTAAGAGCCCAATATCCACAGCTATGATTGCTATCTTGATGGGAATTATTCTTGGAAACATATTTAAAATGAGAGAAGGTTTTTTACTTGGTTTAGATTTTACTCAAAGATATATTTTAAAACTTGGAATTATTTGTCTTGGTATTCAATTAAAACCGTTTGAATTTTTAAAATTTGGCACAGTTGCTATTCCATTAATTATCGTCTGTATTATAAGTGTTTTAATTGTAATTAAATTACTTATCAAAAAATTAAAGATCTCTACAAAAATGGCTTATTTAATTTCTATTGGCAGTACAGTTTGTGGAACCACTGCCATTATGGCAACAGCTCCTATTATAAATGCAAATAAAGGAGAAGTTGCTTACGCTATTGCAAACATGACTGTATTTGGCATTATCTCAATGTTAATTTATCCCTATTTTGCAAATATATATTTTAATGGAGATCCTATGTATGTGGGACTTTTTTTGGGTACAGCTATTCATGAAACTTCACAAGTAGCAGCCGCAGGATTAATTTATGATCAACAATTTAATAGTCCTGAAACTTTAAATATTGCGACTGTAACTAAATTGATACGAAATACTTTTTTGGTAATTATGATTCCTTTATTTGCCTATCTATTTAACAGAAACAAAACAAAGAAAAATAATTATTCCATATTAGATATTTTCCCATATTTTGTCCTAGGGTTTATTGGAATGATTATATTTAGAAATTTTGGAGACCAGTTATTTTTAACTGAAAATTCACAAATCTTCTGGCAACACTCAGTAACAACTATTAAAGATTCAGCTAAAGTTTTCCTAAGCATGGCAATGGCTGCTGTTGGTTTGTCTACTAATTTAAAAGACCTAAAATCAATGGGTTATAAACCCTTCATTGTTGGGTTAGTTGCAATGGGAACTGTTGGTTTAGTAAGTATTATTGCAATGCAAACTTTTACTAAATTATTTTTATAAATTTGAAAAGATTTAGAATCTACTAATTTGCTTATTAAGTATTAAAATTAAATTTTTGATAGAAAAAAAGAAGAAGTTAAATATTTTAAATAAAAACGCCACTGGCAAAAATAAAAACCATAAATAGATAATTGTCGTATTTTTTAATATTTGTTTTACTGAGTTAATCATTAGGGTAAAAAAATTAGTAAACTAATTATGTATAATAATAAATAGTAATTATTTGACTATTTACTGTGATTTTAGAGCTTTAAAGAGATAAAAATTTGATATTAGTTAAGAATAATTTATATATTTTAATACTTCATTTTATTATACGGTAAAAATGTGAGTGAATTGAACGAACATTCAAAAAAAATATGTGAGACGCTTCTTGCTGATTTAATTCAAGTTAACAAAAGTGATACTTCAATAAAGTTCTTCAGGCACGACTTAACAACGATGATAATCTGGTTATTTGTTATGAATGCCTATGCTATTAGAAAAAAAATAAATATAGAAGATATTGCTAGAGAAATTGCATCCGCTAGCAGAATTTCAAAACCTTCATTAAGGTTAATATTAGAAAATGCTAAAGAAAAAGGATTTTTAAAATTTACTCTCAATGAAAATGACAATAGATCTTGGATAATAGAGCCAGAAGCCATAGCTATACAAGAATTTAATGATTGGACAAAAAGAATTGGCTCACTGGTAACTTTATAATTTTTTGACTATTAAAAAAACTATAGCATTACTAGGTATTATTTTTTTGACAATTACCAAAGTGAATGCGGCAACTGCAAATTGCTCAGGTGGAGAGTGTGAATTTGATTTTAGCCATCATTATAAATATGCTAAAACAAATTGCCTTCAAAGTTTAAGTTTTGAAGAAGTTGAGACAACATTTGTATACTTTACAATATTAAAAACTGGGCAGGAATGTAAAGTTTTAGAGAGCCACAATTAAAACTCGTATAAAAATTAATTAAAAATATTATTAATCTCACCATCTAAATCATTCTTTACTTTAGATTCATTTTTATCTTCTTGAATATTATTGTTAGAAATTTCATCAACTATTTTTGAGGTAATAGAATCATTTTTAACGATTTCTTTAATAAAAGGAGCATCCAATACATTATCGTTGATTAAAGAATTATTTAATTCTTGGATTTGCTTATAAATATTATTTTTTTGTAATTCTAATTCAGTAAAATTATTTTTAATTTTGGTATAACTATTTTGTAAAGAAATTAATTCATCTGATAGTCTTATGTTTTCTTCTTGATAAAATTTTACTTTATTATTTAATTCCTCTATTTGCTCAATAGTTAACAAAGGTTTTGTATAATCTAGTTTTAATTTGTTAATTGTGTCTTGTAGCTTTCTATTATTAGAAATATATCGACTTATAGAATTTTTTAACTCATTATTATTTATTTCTAGAATTCTATTCAAATGTATAGTTTCTCCTAATTTTTTTTTAATCTTATTTGAATTAAATTTAAGATCATTTGTATTTTTTTTATAATTATTTAAAAGTATTTGTTGATGGTTAATAATATTAGACTGTATTTTATTTTGGTCTAATAATTTTTTTTCTTGATACAGTAACTTAAGTTGATTTTCTTGGACATTAATAGAATTGTTAATTGATATTGTTTTTTTAATAATATAATCATTAATTCTATTTGTTGTGTTTTTAATTGTAATAAAATCATTATCTAAATATGATTTTTCTTTTAAGGGTAAAACTTTTTTATTAGTTAAATATTTGATCTTAATAAGTTGGTTAATCCTCAATATTTCATAGTTGGTATTTAAAGATGAATTTACTTCATTGTCTAAGATCAAGGGAATATCTGAATTAAAAAAATTGGTATCATTTTCATTCATGCCATCTAAATAATTAATCTACTGTATTACTTTTCCAAAAAAAATTTCTTTTTTTCTTGTTTTTTTCACCTTTTTCATAACCTTTAAAATTAACTACATCGGTATGCTTATCGTTTACCCTAATTGATTCATTATCTTTCAGTTCATTTTTATAGGGATTGATTTTCATTTTTAAATAATTTGTTTTTTTCTCAATAGTTTTATTTTTATTTGAAATATTTTCTGAAGTTTTTTTAACTTCATTTTCCATTTGAGCTATTTGAATTTCTAGATTAGCTTGGACTATATTTAACTTCTCCGTATCGGTAACACGTTTTTCAAATAAACTAATTCTTTCTTCTAATAAGTTTTGTTTATTTAATTCTTCTTTTTTTAAATCTAATTCTTTTTCTAATTCGTAAATTTTTTCATTATGCTTGGTATTCAATTCATTTATTTTTATTTCTTTGTTATTGAGATCTAGATCTAATTCAGCCAATTTATTTTCATGATAAAGAGTCATTGAATTATAGGTCCAATTTTCATTGCAATATTTACAGGTAATTAGCTGACCTTCTAAACTAATATCGTCTTCAATAAAAGTAAGATTCTTTTTACAATTTTTACATTCTAAAATCATAATTAAAAATTTAACTTGTTAAAAATTATGAGTCAATAATTATGAATATAAATAAATTTTATAAATTATTTTTAGATATTAATATTAATAACTAGTTTTAATAAATAATTTTAGATTTTAGCAAAAATTCTATTAATTACCTCATCTAAACTTTTTTGTTCTGTATTATTTAATTTGTTTATGTCTTTTTTAACTTCGTCAGGAAATGTTTTAACAAAAGATGATGGAATAATGTTTGTTTTCCCTTCTATGGATATATTTAATTCTTTAATTTTATTGGATATTTTTTCTTTTTCTATTTTGATGTCATTTAAATTTTCTTTAATTGTGTTGTAGTTTTTTTGGGTATTTAATAATTCACTAGACAATCTAACATTTTCATTTTGATAAAATTTTATTTTTTTTGTTTCATCTTCTGACTTTAAATTTTTTGAATTTTCAATTAAATTTATTTTCTCCTGTAATTTTTTATTATTAATAATATATCTAGATATAGTATTTTTTACTTCAGCATTATTAATTTCAAAAGACCTATTTTGTAATATTGACTCATCGAGTTTTAATTTTATGTCATTTAAATTATTTTTTAATTCAATATTTTTAATATTTAATTGATCTTTATTTATGGTAAATCGATTCAATTTATTTTCAAAAAAGTTATTGGTAGTTTTTAATATATGATTATTTTTTAAAACTAATTCATAATTATTTTTTAGTGCTTGGTAATCATCTTTTAATTTATTTTCATTTTGTTTTAAAAAATTAATTTTATTTTTTAAATTTTTAATTTCTAACTGTTCTTCAATAATTAACTTAAGTGTATTTTTCTTAATCTTTTTTGTAAAATACAAATAAAGCTCATTTACCATATGATCTTTAACAATGGGTTTAATATTTATTTTATAATTAATCGTATTTATTTTATTATCATTTAATAGATCTTCTTCTAATAAAGTAGATTGTTTTATTTTGGAGTTAATATCTTTTTTTTTATTTTGTAAAAATTTATTATAATTATTATCAATTTTTTTTTTAATAATTTTAGTCTCTGGTTTTAAGAAGTCATTAGTAGCTTTTACTAATTCTTGTATTGAGTAAATATTCATAAAAATTTATGATTTATTTTCATAATATTTACTTTATTCACTTATTGGTTGCACTAATAGATAATGAAATCTTATTAATAATTTTTACTTACTTTATTGCTATAAATTACTTATAAACAGACGACTTTCCACATCATCACTTAAACATACGCTAGTTAATTTACCTGAAAAGAAACACCCAGTGTCAATATTTATTCTATATGGATGGTTAATGATATTTTCTATAGGTGTGTGACCATGAATAATAATTTTTTCAGCTTTAAAACCTTTATCAAAAAATTTAGCAGACCTTGACCACAAATAATCTTTCCTTGTTTGTTCAGATAAATTTTTCATGGGATCTATTCCAGCATGTACAAATAGATATTTTTTAGTTGAAAATGATTCATCTAAATTATTAAAAAAATTTATATGCTCATCACTCATTTTTTCTAAAAACGTATTTCTTAATCTATCAATAATTTCATCATCAAAACCATCTTTTATAAAATCGACTATTTCAATATCATAACTTTTAAAAGTTTGATCTGCTCCGAATTGTAGCCATTTTTTTATATTATTAATTTTCTTGAATAAAAAATCTACCAAAAACTCTTCATGGTTACCCATCAAATGTATTGTTTTTATTTTATTACTTTTTAATTTAATGATTTGATCTATGACTTGTTTTGATTTTAAACCTCTGTCAATATAATCACCTAAATAAATTATTAAATCATCTTTTATTTTAAATTTATCATTAGTGAAGATTTTTTCATGAAGGAAAGTTAATTCTCTTAGGCAGCCATGTATATCACCTATCGCATATATTCTCATGTTTATTTAATCTACTTTTTGAAATAACACTACAAAGACAGTTTTAATTAAAATATAAAAATCTAACATTAGGTTCCAATTTTTTATATAATATAAATCATGTTGAACACGTTTATCCATTGATCCTTTTTCTGTAGTGGGCCCTCTTGCACCATGTACTTGTGCCCAACCAGTGATACCTGGTAAACATTTATGTCTTTGCATAAAATTATTAACCTCTTTTGAATAATATTTTGTATGATCAAGCATATGAGGTCTTGGACCAACTATTGACATATTCCCTTTAATAACATTATAAAATTGAGGCAATTCATCAACACTTAGTCTTCTAATAATCTTACCAATTTTTAAAACTCGTTTATCACCGCTTGTCACCTGTTGTGAATCTGAGGTAGATTTGTGTTTGTATAAAGACCGAAGTTTATAAATATTAAATGATTTACCATCCCAACCAGTTCTTTTTTGTTTAAAAAAAATAGGAAAACCATTTTCATATAAAATACAGAGAGAAAAAAATATGATTATTGGCAGTGCAATTAATAAAAAAAATAAAGATAAAAATTTATCAAGTAAATTTTTAATAAAAAAACTTGTTCCATAAAATGGTGAAAATGAAACATTGTAAAAGTCAAATCCAGCCTCATTATCTAAACCCTCAATGAATTTAAATTTTGATTCAGGTAAAATTAAGCGGCAATCAACTGAGTAACTCAAAAATTTATCAATTAAATTTTCTATATACGATTGAGTTTTTTCTGAAGAAACTATCCATATTTGTCCGATATAATGATGATTTAATATATGATTATAATCATCATTTAATTTAAAACTGGGAACTCCATAAAAATTTAAATCTTTCCCCTCTGTTTGATCGATTGCTATTATGCATTTAATAACTGAATTACTTACTTTTTTTGGAAAATTATGAATAATATTCTGACAAGCAAGAGCATCACCTATTAAAAGAACGTTTCTTTGAATTAAATTTGACCTTATTAATTGAGAGTAAATATAATCAAAAAAAACCTTAAAAAATAAAAATAAAAAA
>Ga0209709_10004446_pt1 | contig 11299 bp, 10 predicted proteins | sample ArcticOcean_MG_C_2_FD_187435 | JGI IMG/M metagenome (GOLD analysis project Ga0209709, IMG submission 187435) | Marine microbial communities from western Arctic Ocean - ArcticOcean_MG_CB4_136 (SPAdes) (version 2) | ecosystem: Environmental > Aquatic > Marine > Oceanic | place: Arctic Ocean... | reverse complement strand
TCTTCGATGTCATCGTCATGCACATGTAACTCTGACACCACGCGGCCCTGTAATGACGCACCATAAGCATGCAACGCTTCATGACTACCTGTTACCAAATGATGCCATTCCGGCAGTGGCTTCCCCGTTGCAATCAAACGGTAAGAACAGCTCGCTGGCAGCCAACCGAGGGACTCAATATTCTGCCGATCCAACTGAATACAGTCATCGACAATGCCGTGTCGGCCGGCATAATCCATGCACCGGCATGATTCAGTGTCAAGTAACTCACAGCTGACATTGGTATGGAATATCTCTCCACTGTCATAGTCTTCGAGTTTAACCAAGCAGCACTTAGCACAGCCATCACAGAGTGACTCCCACTCTTGCGTTGACATCTGCTCCAGAGACTTCAACTGCCAAAAATTTCCTATCGCTCTATCTGCCATGGCTTAGCCATACTCCGGCATTATCGATGAGGAAGGATACTTGGCTGGTGGCATCTGTAAATAAAACCCATTGCTCACTATATCCGCTAGCACCTTCTCAATGTCAGCCCGCGCCAGCTTTCGCGATGGAGTTAACATTATCGTGGTGACTAACTTAAGTTCACCGAAACTTATACGCAGTGGCTCTGGCACTCGCTCTAATGCGTCCTGTTTCGAAACGTAGAGATACATTTCCTCTTTTTTGTCACCCTTATAAATATCACAGATTATCTTCACGTCAGGGGCCCTAACCGGTCCAGTACCGCCTGCAATACTGGCTTTACTGTAGTCTGGCGCCAACCCTGACTCAGTCGTTTAGGCCAGTCACATTGGCCCGTAAAATGGCTGCGAAAAACGCTCTCCAACTCATTTTTATTGGATAAAAACTCCTGAGGAATTGCCTGCGATTCGGCCAACGTCCTGAGTGAGTCTCGCATCAACTTGATGATTGCGGTTGCCGCTTTTGGCAGCGGCTCCGGGATTGGCTGGAGAGGCTCATCGGCATAGCTGTCGACAATAGACAGGAGTAGGTTATCACCATGTCGCTGGATTGACCGCGAGTGTAGGTCATCAATGCCCTGTAGCTGTTCAGTAGCCTTCGGCAAGCGCCGCGCAAGTTCAAGTAATACCGTATCCTTAATAACATGAGAACGCGGTTTGTCCAGTGTCCGAGCGGTCTCTTCGCGCCAGCCACAGAGCCGGCGTAGGGCATTGAGAGATCGCGTTTGCAGACGCCAAGCGCCTTTCACTCGTAAATAATAATCGGTCTGGTCTTTGCGACTTTCGGCCAATTCAAACATAGCAAAGGTTTCTTCAGCAAACCAATCCAGACGACCCTGCTCGTTAATCGCCTCACTTAGCAGGCTATGCATTCGGTGCAAATAGAGCACATCGTCGGCGGCATAGACTTTTTGGCGGTCGGTTAGGGGTCGCTTTAACCAGTCAGAGCGGGTTTCTTGTTTGTCCAACTCGACGTCAAATAAGGCATCCACCAATCGTGCGTAGCCCATGCAGTAACCAACATTCGCAATACCCGCGGCAATTTGGGTGTCAAAGATATTAGCGGGCCGAATATCCAAGCCATGTTCAAGTACCTCAAGGTCTTCGCCACAGGCATGAAATATTAATGTGCGAGCAGTATCTTCTAACAGCGCTTTTAAGCCACTAAAATCATCGATAGCCAGTACATCCACCAGCCAACAATCATCACCATCAGAAATTTGAATCAGCGCTATTTTTGGGAAAAAGGTATCGGTGCGAATAAACTCGGTATCGATCGCCACAGTAGCTAAACCCGCCAACTGTTCGCACATCTTTTGCAGCTTTTGGTTGCTGTCTATCCAATGATTCATCTAAAGCGCCTTTCTACTTTGTATAGCTATATTTAAAGTGCCGCCATCGACGTATTCAAGTTCCCCACCCATCGGCACGCCATAGGCAATTCGGGAGACTGCCACGCCTAGAGCCTTGGCCTTGCCAGCGATAAAGTGTGCAGTGGCCTCCCCCTCGACGGTTAGGTTGGTCGCGAGTATCACCTCAGTCACTCCGCTGCTCTGAAGTCTCTCAATAAGTTGATCAATGCCGAGCTGTTCTGGGCCAATACCATCTATGGGCGAAAGGTGCCCCAACAGTACAAAATACTTGCCCTGAAAACTACCCGCCTGCTCGATGGCGTAGAGATCTGCAGGGTTCTCTACCACACAAATCTCGCCACTGGATCTTCGCACATTAGAGCATATCGCGCAGACCTGATGTTCCGTAAGGGTTCGACACTCTGCACAGCGACCGACTTTTTCGACCGCCTCGGCGATTGCTTCTGAGAGATGGGATGCCGCAACTCTGTCGCGTTCAAGTAACTGCAGCGCCATACGCTGAGCCGACTTAGCGCCGACGCCTGGCAGACAGCGCAGTGCATCTATCAATTGATCAATTACATTTCCGTACAAAAAATAGCCTCGCTATAGGGATGAAACTCGGGATTTAGAATGGCATTTTAAAGCCGGCGGGAAGGTTCATGCCGCCCGTCATAGATTTCATTGCCTCTTTATTGTGGACCTCTACTTTGCGCACAGCATCATTTACCGCGGCGGCCAAAAGATCCTCAAGAAACCCTTTGTCTTCATTCATTACCGATTGATCAAGAGACACTTTACGTACGTCGTAGCGCCCTGTCATGAATACCTCGACCATGCCCGCACCGGATTCTCCGGTAATCTCATGATTCGCGGCCTCTGCCTGCAGCGCGCTCATCTTTTCCTGCATTTGCTGCGCTTGCTGCATTAAATTATTAATATCCATTGTTACCTCAATCGATAGGACGGACAGACTTCTCGTCTAAAGAACCGTCAAAAATTTGTTTAAATTTAATCACTTCAGGATCACCATTGAGCACCTCGACGGCCTCGGCGATACGCTCAGACTTCTCGCGATTATCTGCGGCTCGAGGTGTTTCGTGCTTCGCAACACCAGAGGCAATCTCTACCGTTACCGGCTCGTTAAAGTACTCCGTCAGCGCCTCAGCAAGACTCTGCTGATGCGCTGTAGCGTAAAGGCCGCTCTGATCACTATCCACCAGAAACTTTAGCTGACTGCCTTGTCGCCCCAGATACAGGCAATGACTGGCAATCTCGCCCAGAGATGCTCCGATGGTGAGATGTTTGCGAATATCAATCCAGTTATCGGGCGTAAACGTCTGTAGAGGAAATGACTCTACAACAGTCTCTACCAGAGTCTCTACCTCAACGGGCTCTGCCTGTAGACGCAGTGCTTCAACCAGTGCAGATGTTTTGCCTGCAGGCTTCGGTTTAACGACGGGTTCAGGATTAGGCGCTGGCTTACCCAGCGGCTCTTCAACTGGCGGCGGTGCGATAGTAGCATTATGATCTTCGATAATCGGACGAGACAATTCACTAGTCTCGTCCGCTTCAAACTTTTTTACGCTGAGCTCCGCCTCCGACGAAGCCTGTGCACCACTGGTCACTGTGGCGACAGTTTTATTAACTGGTAGCGGCCGAAATGCCAGTGCTCGCAGCATCAGCATTTCAAAGCCAGACTTAAGATCCGATGCTAGCTGCAGGTCTTTACGCCCCATAAGGCAGATTTGATAAAAAAGCTGCACGTCCTCCTTTGAGATCGTGGCGGCTAAATCTAGCAACCCTGAGTAATGACTGACACCGTTGTCTAACGCCTCCGGCACTGTTTGCAATATGGCTACTTGATGCCAAATCGAGAGAATGTCACTGAGTGCCAAGTCATAATCTGGGGACTGCTCGGACATCCTCGCAATAGCCGCCAATACGTCGCTACCCGCTCCTGAAGCCAGCGCAGAACAGATATCCATCACATAGCTGCGCTCGATCGTGCCGAGCATAGCGTTCACTTCCTGCTCAGTGATCTGGCCACCACCATGACCGATGGATTGATCCGTTAGGCTCAGCGCATCACGCATACTGCCATCCGCGGCTCTGGCCAATGACCACAGTGCGGCCTCTTCAAAAGGTACCTTTTCTTCACCCAGTACAAACTGCAAATGCTGTGTAATGCGCTCAGCACTGAGATTCTTTAAATTAAACTGCAAACAGCGCGATAGAATAGTAACCGGCAATTTTTGCGGGTCTGTGGTGGCAAATAAGAACTTTACGTGGGGCGGTGGTTCTTCGAGAGTTTTTAGCAACGCCGCAAAGCTAGATTTGGAGAGCATGTGCACTTCATCGATTAGATAGATCTTAAATCGACCACGAGACGGCGAGTATTGCACGTTATCCAGCAAATCGCGCATGTCGTCAACGCCTGTATTGGAGGCAGCATCAACTTCAATCAGATCAATAAAGCGGCCTTCAGCAATCTCATTGCAGGCACCACATTCACCGCAGGGAACAGAGCGCACACCCTGCTCGCAGTTAAGACATTTAGACAGTATTCGCGCGATAGTCGTTTTACCAACACCTCTGGTACCGCTAAACAGATAGGCGTGGTGAAGACGGTTATGATCTAAGGCATTAATCAGCGCCTGAAGAACGTGTTCTTGGCCCGCCATTTCGGCGAAGCAACGAGGACGCCATTTACGGGCAAGGACCTGATAACTCATAGCTTGTCTGCTTTGACTTAAAGAGTACATTATAGGGAGATAACAGGGGCGCTGAAAGAACTATTGGCGATGACCCCCAATAGCCACACCTCGGCACACAGCGTAACCACTACCGTTGCTCCCTTCCGGGCCTGGCGGGGTTTGCAGCTGGCTGTTGCGAGGGGACCAAAGGGGGCCACCATTAAAGCAAGCGCGGAATTATCGGAGGTTTAGGGTTTAAGTGCAACAGTAACAACGCTATAAATTCAAAACTGCTAAAAAGTTCATCAATCTATTCCAACCCTTGGAATAGCAAGCTATGCTTGAGATGGCTTTTAAGGGCAAACCGCTAGCGCGGCGGTTACCTATCCGCCCGATATTAATAACAATCAACAAGGTCTCTGTAGATGCTGCAAAAAAATTCTCAGTTCAGACTAGGGTCCATTCTGACGCTATCGCTAATATTCGCTCTAATAGGGGGATGCGGCGACTATGAAAATAATGTTTATCAGGGTAATCGAGATGGGATACTGCACGTTGGTAACGGTACCGAGCCACAAAGTCTCGACCCGCATATAGCCACGGGAGTACCAGAGCATCATATTATCAGCGCAGTGATGGAAGGTCTGGTCGCTAAAGATCGCAAGACGCTGATGCCTAAACCTGGAGTAGCGGAGTCATGGACGATCAGTGACGACCTAACAGTCTATACATTTAAGCTCCGCCACAATGCACGCTGGTCAAATGGTGATGCTCATACAGCTCATGACTATGCTTGGTCTTGGTGGCGAGCCCTGCAACCGGCACTTGGCAATCAGTATGCTTACATGCTCTTCCCAATAGATAATGCCCAACAGTACTACGAGGGTGATATTAGCGATTTCGACCAAGTAGGAGTAAAAGCGCTAGATGATTACACATTGCAAGTAACTCTCGGAAACCCAACGCCTTACTTTCTGCAACTTTTAGATCATTACAGCCTATATCCCGTTCATCAAGCCACCATTGTGAAGTTCGGTGACGCCGATGAGCGCGGAACGCGCTGGACTTACGAAGACAACCTGGTTGGCAATGGTCCATTTCAACTCTCCGAGTGGAAAATTAACCGCAGCATTGCGGTGCAAAAAAACCTCTATTACTGGGATGTTGATAATGTTCGCCTGAACAGTATTATATTTTATCCGACCGACAATGTGACGACGGAAGAACGTATGTTTCGAGCGGGGCAACTGCATATAACGAGCTCAATCCCTGCTGATAAAATCCAGACATATCAGGATGCAAATGACCTAAGTTTGCGCATAGCTCCCTATCTAGGGACCTACTTTTTCCGTATCAATATCAACACACCTCACCTCTCGGATAAGCGAGTCCGTCGGGCACTTGGCATGGCTATTGACCGTGAAAAATTAACCAAAAATATTTTAAAAGGTGGTCAAATTCCAGCGTATGCAATTACTCCACCAGGTACGGTGGGATATTATGCTGATACAGATTTAACCTTCGACCCCTCAGCCGCTCGAACTCTCCTAGCCGAAGCCGGATATCCCGATGGTGCGAACTTTCCAGTTACTGAAATTCTGTATAACACCAACGAGGCTCATCGAAAAGTAGCGGTCGCTATCCAACAAATGTGGCGTGAAAATTTGAACCTCGACCTCGAATTACTCAATCAAGAATGGAAGGTATATCTTCAAACTGAGAGTTCTGGAAACTACCAAATCTCAAGAGCCGGTTGGATTGGCGATTATGTCGACCCAAATAATTTCCTCGATATGTTCTTATGTGACGGCGGAAATAACCGAACTGGCTGGTGCAACCCTGAATACGATAATCTAATACTTGAAGTAGCACCGACTATGACGTCTCATGAGGAGCGACTCGCGATATTTGCCAAGGCAGAGAAGATGTTGCTCGATGATATGCCAATACTGCCTATTTACACCTACACATCTAATTATCTGATCAACTCTGCTGTCAAAAACTACGATTCCAACCTGATGAATCACTCCGTCTATAAAGATATCTTTTTAGACCCCGCTTAGCCACAAGCCGCAGAAGGGATGGAATAATGTTTAAATTTGCGCTAGGACGACTGCTTCAATCTATTCCCGTATTACTGATCGTCATTACCATTACCTTTTTTTTGGTGCACTCTGTTCCAGGAGGGCCATTCTCAGCTGATAAAGCCGTCCCGCCGGAGGTTATTAAGGCACTGGAAGCTCAATACAACCTAGATCAACCTGTCTGGCAGCAGTATCTCAGTTATTTAGGCGACGTTGTTACTGGTGATCTCGGCCCATCATTTAAGTATTCAGGACGCACAGTTAATGAGCTCATTGCAGCAGGCTTACCTGCCACCGCAGAACTCGCGCTTTATGCCATGTTAATCGCTCTGAGCATTGGTGTTTCAGCCGGTGTTCTTGCGTCGATACGACCGAATACGATGCAAGACTACCTACCTATGACGGGAGCTATGATAGGCATTTGCATGCCCTCTTTTTTGCTTGGTCCACTACTAGTATTGATATTTGGTATCTATCTTGATTGGCTTCCTATCTCAGGCTGGGGTGATATTCCAGGAGATAAAGTACTACCTTCAATAACCCTTGGAACAGCCTATGCAGCTTATATAGCAAGATTGTCTCGTGGTGGAATGCTCGAGGTGCTATCGCAAGACTATATTCGCACAGCACGTGCAAAGGGCTTAAGTGAGACGATGGTTATCGGTAAGCATGCGCTACGAGGCGGATTAATACCTGTCGTGGCCTTCTTAGGCCCAGCATTTGCCGGATTACTCGGCGGATCATTTGTGGTCGAGACTATTTTTCAGATACCCGGACTCGGTCGATTTTATGTGCAGGCTGCGTTTAATCGTGACTACACCTTAATTCTCGGCATGACCGTGTTCTTTTCAACATTGATTATTTTGTTTAACTTACTATCCGATATGCTGGCCATTTGGTTAAACCCTAAATTACGTCACGAAATTCAGGGGAATCACTAATGAGCGACTCTATCATCGCCTCAATGGACATGATTCATGAAAAAGGAAGCTCTCTTTGGCAGGACGCATGGATTAAGCTAAGCAAGAACTATCTAGCCCTGTTGGGCCTTGCTGTTTTGGTATTATTAGTCGTTATATCGCTACTGACTCCATGGATAGCACCCTATAGTTATTCTGCACAAAACCTAGACATCGGTGCTACGGCACCCTCTCTTCAACACTGGCTCGGAACTGATGTTTTTGGTCGCGACATGCTCACGCGGATTATGTATGGCGGCAGAGTATCACTCATGGTGGGCTTCGTTGCGACCGGTGTTGCACTGGTGATAGGCATAGTCTGGGGCGCTGTCGCTGGTTTTTATGGCGGACGTATCGACGCATTAATGATGAGAATCGTCGACATACTTTACGCCTTACCATTTATGATTTTTATTGTCTTATTAATGGTCGTTTTTGGCCGTAATATCTTGCTTCTATTCTTAGCCATTGGCGCGGTTGAATGGCTAACTATGGCGCGTATCGTTCGCGGGCAAGTAATGTCACTGCGCCACCAAGAGTTCGTTGAAGCCGCCAACTCATTAGGCCTCTCCCAATGGACTATTATTAGACGTCATATTATACCCAACACCTTGGGACCGGTTATTGTATACACCACATTGACTATTCCTAGCGTAATGCTGTTAGAGGCATTTTTAAGCTTTTTAGGTCTGGGTATTCAGCCACCAGAGAGCTCTTGGGGCCTACTGATTAGTTACGGCGTAGAGACAATGGAGGAGTATCCATGGCTACTTGTATTCCCAGGAATCGCCCTCTCGCTAACTTTGTTTGCGCTCAACTTCCTCGGCGATGGGCTGCGCGATGCCCTTGACCCACGAACCTCAAAAGACTGATCAAGGACTATTTAAAATGGCAATTCTAGAGGTAAAGGAATTAAAAGTTTATTTCCACACGCGCAATGGTGTAGTCAAGGCGGTCGACAATGTTTCATTTAGCGTAGACAGTGGTAAAACCTTGGCTATTGTTGGTGAATCTGGCTCAGGCAAGTCGGTGATCTGTTATAGCCTTCTCGATCTACTGCCTAAGCCGCCGGCGAAGATTGAAGGTGGCACGGCTATGTTCAATGGAAGCGATCTACTGAGCTGTAGTTCTGAGAAAATGCGTCATCATCGCTGTAACGATATCGCAGTGATTTTCCAAGATCCTATGACCTCACTGAACCCCTATCTCACTGTTGGTGAGCAGCTTATAGAACCACTGATTTATCACCCAAATAAAGACAAAAGGGAACGGCGAGTAAAAGCTAGACTTAAAGCGATAGCGCTATTAGATGAAGTCGGCATTGTTGACCCTGTAGCACGATTTGACTCATACCCGCATGAATTCTCAGGCGGTATGCGTCAACGTGTGGTCATCGCTATGGCTCTAATAACAGAACCCAAGCTCCTAATTTGTGACGAGCCAACAACCGCGCTAGACGTGAGTATACAAGCCCAGATACTGCAGCTCATCAAAAAACTACAAGAAAAGCGCAATGTCGCGGTCATTTTTATCAGTCATGACCTTGGTGTTGTGGCCGGCATAGCCGACACTGTATTGGTCATGTGTAACGGCACGATAAGAGAGACTGGAAGTACCGATGATATTTTTTATAATACTCAGAATGACTATACCAAAAAATTATTAGCGGCCATTCCTGAGGGTGCAAAGACATTACAAAATAGATCGGATGAAACACAAAAAATCATTCAAGTGGATAATCTAAAGACGTATTTCAAAAACCAATCTAACTCGAGCAGCGATCCTGCCAAACAATTTGTTAAAGCTGTTGATAATGTCAGCCTGTCGATCAATCATGGCGAGATACTAGGCTTAGTTGGTGAGTCAGGATCAGGGAAGTCAACACTTGGACGGTCGATTCTTCAGCTGGTGCCCAGTACGGCCGGATCCGTTCGTTTTAAGGGTGAGACCCTAACCGGATTAAGTCAGAAGCAACTCGCCCCCTGGCGCCGTAAGATGCAAATGATCTTTCAAGACCCGTACGCCTCATTAAACCCAAGAATGACCGTTTACCAAACTTTGTCGGAGCCACTGTTACACCATGGGATCGCAGGCAGGGCTACCGTTAACACTCAAGTGGCTCAGCTAATGAATGAAGTTGGCCTCGCGCAGATACAGATGCACAAATACCCGCATGAATTCTCTGGTGGGCAGCGTCAACGGATAGCTATTGGACGTGCTATCGCCACCAAACCAGAATTTATTATTGCCGATGAACCGGTATCAGCATTAGACGTCACCATTCAAGCGCAAATACTCGATTTGATTCTCTCTCTGGTCGAGCGACATGACCTAACTCTGTTATTTATCTCCCATGATCTGTCTGTCGTTCGCTATATCTCCGATCGTCTGATCGTGATGAATAAGGGTTTGATTGTTGAGTCTGGCGAGACCGAAACGCTTTGGAAGAAACCACAGCATGCTTACACGCGACAATTATTAAAAGCTGTACCTTTGGCTGACCCAAAACGTGAGCGGTTAAGAATGGCAGGCGTTTAATCCTGATCTAACAGCCTGTGCCGCAGAGATCATGAAGCGCTCAACAAGTGGACTTAAATAGTGGGCGATTTTTAAACAGGAAGACGTCAGACCAGCTTTAGTACATCTGATAGGTGAAAAATGAAGGGTAAATACAGAACTTTAGCTATTTTTGTTCTCTCGGGTGTTTTTGGTGGCCGTATATTTTACTTGGGACGCTGGATACGACGGTCTATTTATGTCGCACTTATTAGAAAAAAAGGAATCTGAAATGGTAATCTCCAGAACACAATTCGAAACTGTTCGAAAGGAATTGGGCGGTCACACTAGTTGGGCAGTTTGGTCCCCTGAAGGGGCCATACCCAAGAGTAATGTAGGCGATCTCTCTATCTTCAATGATGAGGAAAAGCTTACGACTACTCTTAAGAAATTAAATCCTGACATTGTTCTAGCTGGACTGAACGCCTCAACAGGAGACATAACAGACACTAGCGGTGTAATACCTTTTGCAAATTTCCATTCGAATTGGTTCCGGGCAATGGACTTCAAAATAAGATTTGCAACTATTGGAACTGCTCTTGAAGGCGCCTTCATGACAGATATAATCAAGCATCACTATGAAACAGATTCAAACATAGTGGGTAGAGATTTACGCACTAATCCTGATTATGAGCGCTTGAAAGTAGAGGAATTTTTCGAAGAAATAACCATACTTTCTCGCTCACCAATTATTTTTGCATTTGGTGGCATGGGCTATGAATTAATTCAAAAATACAATAACAATCGCTTCAGGGTTTATAAACTGTTCCATTACGCATTCACTATGAGTAAGGAAAAGTTCCGGAAAGAAACTATTAGCACCTTGAAGCTAGCTGGCTTAGCGTAGTTTTTTCGTAATAATTACCCAATCATCAAACCTTCCGATGCCGTCGCATGGTCAGAATGCCCTCGACGCGTTTGGCTCGACAACAAAGGTCAACTCGATCATGGGGAAACCGAAGACGCTTTCGAGCAGTTAGTCATTGAGCGGGGGCTTAGTTCCAACACTACACGTAGAAAAAACGTGCTGCCCAATCTTTTTGGGATGTTATATGCTGATGAAAACAACTTATTAGAAGGAGATGTGTGATGAAATCTTATGACGAATTAAAAGCTGAAATGGAAGCAATTCAGCAGCAGATGGCTGAAGCAAAGTTTATTGACGTCAGCTACTCTCTATAGGTT
>Ga0209709_10004445_pt1 | contig 11301 bp, 5 predicted proteins | sample ArcticOcean_MG_C_2_FD_187435 | JGI IMG/M metagenome (GOLD analysis project Ga0209709, IMG submission 187435) | Marine microbial communities from western Arctic Ocean - ArcticOcean_MG_CB4_136 (SPAdes) (version 2) | ecosystem: Environmental > Aquatic > Marine > Oceanic | place: Arctic Ocean... | reverse complement strand
GCCCAAGTCGGTAGGGGTTTGGGTGTTGGGCGTAGCCCAAGTCCCCTTGCTGACTTGGGCGTTAGCCCAAGTCCCCCCCCGCTAGAGTAAGACGAGTGTGGTATTGTTGTGAGTTGACTAGTTTTTCGAGCGAGTTCTTTGGTTTTAAGGAAGACCACCGAACCGCCACCGACAGCTCTTCAGACAACACCAGTTGATTTAAAAAATGGTGAAGAACAACGCCCTTCGACGATCTGCCCGTGACGCGCTCGCGAACTCGAAGAAGTTGCGCCGGCTCCACGATCGTCTCTGGAATTCGGCATCTTCGGCTCCAATTTTCTGTCGCGAAACTGGCGTGGACAAGAATGGTCGCGTCCTCAGGCGCTCGGCTCGTCTTATTGGAGGTCATGCTTACCAAATCGCGGCATCGGGAGCCGCCGCCGCACTGACGCGCTCTATGAAGCACGACCTCGAATCCTTCGGTTCCTCGTACGAAAGCGACGTTAAAACGACGGCCGTCTCTATCGCGCTGTCGAAGGGGTCGAAGATGGTCCTCGAGCAGGTGATTTGTGCGTATGTTCAGGAGGCGATTCTGGCGGCCACTAGGATGAACGAATCGCTCGGTTCTCGCAAGCGGCTCAACAAGTCAATCGTTAAGGCTGCGTTCGAGCAGGTGAATCAGAGCATTTTCTTTGCTTCCTCTCCGGCGCCACGCGCGACTGTTGTGATGGCACTTCCGAAGAAGAGGTCGAAGTTTGAGGAGGAGGAAGACTTTGTTCCGGACGAGGCAGACTTGGGCTCCGCCCAAGTCAGTCAGGCCATTGAAGCAGTTTGACTTTTGCTACGCAAAAGTCAACCAAAATGACTTGGGCTGCGCCCAAGTCAGTCGGGGTGACTTGGGCTAACGCCCAAGTCAAACAAGGATACACGAGGCTGTGTTTGGGGCTGGGTTTGGGTTTGGGTTGTTGACTTGGGCGCTAGCCCAAGTCGGGGTTGGGCGGGGCGGAGCCCCGCCCGGTTTGGGGTTTGGGCAGGGCGACTTGGGCTGCGCCCAAGTCAAGGTTTGGGCGGGGCGTAGCCCCGCCCCCGCCCCCCATAATAGCTACAAATGGATCAATAATGAAAGTAGCGACTTGGGCGTTAGCCCAAGTCCTTTTGGTTGGCTTTTGCGTAGCAAAAGCCGTCATGTTTAAAACGGATGAGATTTCCGCCTTGCTTCGTACTGACTTGGGCGGAGCCCAAGTCACGTCAATTCCGAGAGCTTGTGATGTGAGTTTTGTTCTCTTTTTGGAATCCCCTGCGGAATCTGATCCAAAATGGTCGTTTGGAGAGTGGTTTGTGGACGCAGCGATCAAGAAACTGTGCCCGTTTCCTCAGATGGCACACGTCGAGCTTTTAGCTCCACCGATTCCTAATTCTAACGATGAACGCGTTCATTTTGCGACGTATTTGGGCGCCGATGGTGCAAACTGGCAAAGTACAGAATCGAAGGACGAAGGGGTTGGATTTTATCTCGTCGAAAACGGTGCGCGGTGGCGCGCTCTGCCTGTTTTTGGGGCGAACGTGGCGGCGGCGGTGCGCGAAGCGGCGCAGACGAACGTTCACGCGCCGTACTCTTTGGGTATGTATCTCACGTCCGCGCCACCACTGCGTGCTCTGGCCAAATGGTGGGGCGATTCGGCGATGCACAAAGGTCACTGTGCAGTTTTGACCGCTCGCGTTCTCAAGCAAGCTGGAATTGATGTTTTGAAACACACGTCGCCTTACTACTCGCCGAGCACGCTATACAAAGACCTGTTTGCCTCGGTTGTGCCGCTCGACGACGAAACTCTGAGCAGCTTGACGAGCGTCGCGCCGCAAAAGTGCAAACAGACGATTGACACCCTCTTGCGCGCGCCGCTGTCGTACGCGACGGTGCGCGAAGTTGGCGACGTCGGCTGCATTGACGCTGTCCGAGCGCTTACTTTGCAAGTCTACCACCGAGCTTTGGCTGGCGACGAACCGTCGTCGCGAGTTGCACAAAAGCAGCTCGCAACCGCGCTTCTGCGATGGGTTCTCTTGAGAGACTTGGGCGACTTGGGCGACTTGGGCTCCGCCCAAGTCAACAAGGGTGGGGCTCCGCCCCACCCAACCTCCCAGGGCGGGGCTCCGCCCCGCCCAAACTCTGACTTGGGCGCAGCCCAAGTCCCGCCCAACACCCAAACCCCGACTGACTTGGGCGGAGCCCAAGTCCACTTTAAACTTTAAACTCCTAAATCCTAAATCCTAATTTGGACAATTCGCCACCGGTTGGCCCAATTTGCGAGACAATGCTTGCTAGTCCGTATCCAGCAGATCGAAGTGTGTCGACTCGCAGGCCAGCGTCGAGCAGCACGACCGCGGGCACGCCGATCAGACTGATTCCGACCGGAAGTTGCTTCAACACGGCGACCGCCTCGCCGGGAAAGCCCGCACAGCGCTGAAGCAGCTGAACTGGACTCACGTTGAGAATGTGCATTGCTTCGGAACCCGCGAGCGACACGGCGTCGGCGGCCGACGAGAGGAAGGCGTCGACGACTCCGTCGGCACCAAAGGCGAGCGATGCATCGTTGCAGAAATCGGCGTCGCAAAGATGCAATGCGTCGAATTCCAACAACCTCAACACGTGTGCCGAAGTTGCCCCTCTCGCCTTCAACCAACTTGGACCGAAGCCAGCGGCCAATAGGTTCGCGGCTTTCACACCGTTGCGTAAAAGAAAATCGTATGAAATCTCACCTTCTTCCAAAATTGCAAATTTAGATGCAGAAAGTTGCGTTCCGTCAAAAAGCGCGACTCGAGCACGCAGACTGGTAATGCTGCGTATTATTTCGTTCGTTCTCGACGTCATGGAGACTTGGGGACTTGGGGACTTGGGCTAACGCCCAAGTCAGCACGCCCCACCCCCCCCCCACCCAACGCTTAGCTAGCGGCGGGACTTGGGCGTTAGCCCAAGTCGGGTTGGGCGGGGCGGAGCCCCGCCCTGGGCAGACCCTTTCCAAACTGGAGGAAACGCGTCTTGGTTAATGTGGTCGATGCATTCTTGAATTGAAATTGTTTCACCGCTTGCGTGGTCTTGTTTGGTCATTCCAAAATGTCGTTCATATTGCAAAATATGCCGCGCGAATGCCGATTCCGTAGCGCTCCGACTGATGATTGGTTTAGATAGAATCCGGTGAAGCCGCGTGTAAGCTCGGATTGCTGTTTTTGAATGGTAGAACGAGCGTTTGAGCGCTTTTACTTGAAACGCGACGCGATTCTTGATTTCCGTCGTCGAGCCGCCAGATTTCGACCCAACAACATGAACGTTTTGTAGATCGTTATCTTTATTAACCCGACACGATTTGGACATTTGTTGACGTTCGAGCGACGGAGATGTTGGCATCTAACTAGTAATACTAGAAACTCACGAATCACGTCCTGTTGTCTAGGTTCCTACACAGGCTACACGTAGACTACACAGAGCACAGAGCGAAGGCGACTCGGGGGGGACTTGGGCGCAGCCCAAGTCCCGCCCCGCCCAAACCATGACTTGGGCGTTAGCCCAAGTCACCCTGACTTGGGCGTTAGCCCAAGTCGTCGTCAGAGTCATCAGACCAACCGCTCCTATCGACGAGCTTCGTAACCGGAACCTGAGCCGTATCCGGAGCCGGAGCCGGCGGAAGAGCCGGCGGAAGAGCCGGCGGAAGAGGGACCAAGCCAAGTTCTTTTCGAAGCTCTTCCTCGAATTTTGGCGAGGTTTCGGTAATGCCTTTCTGCTCCAGTTTTGCAACCGCCTCTTTGTATTCAGTTGTATCTAACGGTACTTCACGGAATGCGGATTTTGGACGCGGAATGTCAGATTCTTCGCCGGATGATGGTGTGCCCAGTTCCGATGATCTCGCCCCCTCCCGCTCAGGGCCCGAGTCGAGGCTGGGCAGTAGATTACCGTTGGTGTCTCTCCTCTGAAAAAACGCTCGTGGCGACGTTGCAGCTTTACGACCGTTGCCAGCGCCAGCGCCAGCGCCAGCTCCAGCGCCAGCGCCAGCTCCAGCTTCGTTCGTGTTCGCGTTCGCGTTTGGTAGATTTGCGTCGCCCGAAAGCTCTTTGAATTCGGCTTGCAGCTCACGCACCGCCGCATCGATCTCCAATTTGAGAGAAGGAATTCTGCCATTGTCTGTTGTCTTTTTCCAAGCGAGGAGGCGTTTGAGATCGTCTTCCTCGATCTGCGTGTAAGCAACTTTTCCGAGCTGCAGCTCCTCGTCTGTCACAGCCCAAACGGCTCGGCCGTAGTGTTCCGGATTTCGCGGTGCCGACTCTCGACGGCCTTGTGCGAGTTCTAAGCGCCGCGTTCTGCTCAGGATCGAGCGCTCCTCGCAGAGAAGCGAGAGGAGTTTCTCAGAAACGTGTTGCTGGAAAGTTCGCACGGATTCCATCGCGGGGTTGAGTGGGGTCCAGCGCGTACCCATCCCATTACGAGCGAGGACCGTCGCGACATTGTAGCGGTCGTCGTCGTACAGGAGGGCATTGCCGATGAGACGTTCCTCTCGCATCTGACGAAGCTGCAGCAGCCGCACGTATAGGTCGAACATGCGCTGCGTGGCGGATTCAACCGTAATCCAGCACATCCCGAAGGCCGAATCGTCGACCAGTTTGGCGGCTCGTATCTGTTGCTCTGTCCTATTTGCGAGCTTTTTGCGAGCGCCAGCGTGCACTTGTGTGAGAAAATCTACGTCTCCGGTCCTTTTTTGAATGTCTGTAGCGAGCGCGCCGAGGGCATCAAAGGTTTCTTTGACCGTCTTCGGTGCAGAGCGCACCTGTCCGTGGTAGTTTGGATCGTCGAGCACCGCAACCACGAAGCTTCGATAGTCGGACGGCTCGTTGCAAGGGTCGGCGCGCACAATCGGAATGTCGAACAGCGTTTTGAAACACTGCTCGATATCCGCGACCATGCGGGTTTCGTCGGCGTCGGCGTCGAGCGTTCGCTTGTTAGTTCTATTCGGATAGGATTCCTTGAATGTACGCCAGAGCTCATTTAGCTTTGTCCAGTCGAACTTCGTGGGGACCTGCTCAACGATCGGGTCTGTTGAAGATGAGCCGGCTTGGCGAGATGCGCTCTCGCAGCAGTGGTCGTAGTACGCGGCGAGCGTTTCACGGCACCGTTCCGCCGTTTTTCTGAATTCAACCTGTTTCTTCATGTCCTCCGCAAGATCCTTGAGGAGCTGCTTTTGCGAGTCTGTGAACTCGACATATTCGCCACGACACATAGTTGCGTGAGCCTGCACGTCCTTAGGAGAGACGCTGCCGCGCAGATGGCTGCCGAGCAGATTATCCCAAACGGTTTTAAATCGATCGACGAGCCGCATCCGAGCTTGGCTGATCGATTGTAGCACGGCTTTGTATTCTCTATTTGTCTCGTCCGAGTTCACTTCACTTGCATTGGCCCCTTCGGGGTTGTTGACGAAGTCTGTCCATTTTCCGAGCGTCCGCACGAGATTCTCAAAGATAGGTCGGCCCTTTTCGTTGAGGTAGAGCTTTCGGAGGCTGTACTCTCGAAGGACCTTGTGCCCTTCGGCACTCGGTTCAAACACGAAGACGGATCCGTTCTTGCGACGCTCCAGTTCGCGGTTGCGTGCGAACTCCTCCTCCACCGCATAGGACGCAACCGCCTCCTCATTCGCACCTTCAAACGACGCAGACAGGCGAGCGTACAGTTCCCCGGCATTGGCCGCCAGAGCCTTGGCCGCCAGAGCCTTGGCCGCCAGAGCCTCGGCCTCGGCCGACGCCGACGCACCACCCGAACCATCCACCACCGCAGCAGCCGCAGCAGCCGCAGCAGCCGCATCAGCCGCAGCAGCCGCATCAGCCGCATCAGCCGCAGCAGCCGCAGCAGCCGCATCAGCCGCAGCAGCCGCCACGCGATCAGCAGCGCCGCCAACGACGAACCATTCACTTAGTCGTAAAACGCGACTGACGCCACCCTTGTGAATTTCGCCGCCCTCGTGAAGGAGCTTGAACAGCTCGACGGCTCCGCGCGCATACGCTGCCTGAAGTTTGCGTTCTGATGTAACCGCTTTGTAAGACGACCCGTCGTCCGACCCGTCCAGCCCGTCTATTCCAAATTTGTCAAAGTTCGACAGGAAATTGGTCAGGTGTGCTGATAAAGAGACAATTCGGTCGACCTCGCTTGGCGCGATGAGGCTGCTCTCATCTTTGTGCCAATTCCTCCGACGCTCCTCTTCATACGCCAACCGGTACGTGTCCAAGAGCTGCTGCTGTTGCTGTTGCTCTTCTTCAGAGCTGTTTGAGACGAAGTTGGGACGGACATCGAGGTTGACAAAACGATCGACTCTCTGCAAAACACGACTCTCTTCGAGATCGTCGCGTTCTTCGAGCTCGGCGGGTTCTTCCGTATTCGCATTCTTCAACAGGCCGATCACTCGATTCGTATCGAGTTCAAGTGGCTTGCTGAACTTCTCACGGATAAAGTCGAGCTCGTTCGCGAGTGCTACAGTACTGAAAATTGTCTCCATCATCGAGGACTCGTCGGGTGTCGCAAAATTATCCTCCGCCCTCAGCGCAACACGTTTCGTTTCAAACCACGTTTTCTTTGCGCGGAGCGTCCAAAGCTTGACCTGCAAGTTGCTTCTCGACAACGCCCAATTCCATGGTTTTGTTTTTGCTTCGTTGAACCAATTCAAAGTGCTTTCGCTCAACCATTCATCAAAGGTGGTAGCGCCGCCAGAAAGCGACATTATTCTTGAGTAAACGTAGTTTTCTTTAAACATCGCAATGATATCCGCTTCCGTTTGACCCGCTGCACCCCGCACGCTTGCCGCCCATGCCTTCAGCATATTGTATGTGAAGAGAATTCCGGGCGGGTTTAGCAAAACCGACGTATTGAGTTTAAGGTCTGAATAGTACAGCTTTCCAAACTCGCTTCTCTTCCCAAAATGCTTGTCATACAAATCCTTCTCTCGAAAGATTGAGTCGTAGATCATGAGCGCGCGCTCGCGGCGCGCGGTACGTTCCAATGCTCGTTTGTCTCGTTGAAGTCCATCGCGCTCTTCTTCTTTGCTCCGAAGAGCCTCATCGCTTAAAGCATACTTTTGCATCCAAACCGACCACATCTCGGCTGGTTGTTCACTGGACGGGCGTGCGGCCGCGGCGATCTTGGCGACGAAAATTTCGAACTCGAGCCGCTGGACGCTCTGTGTAGCCGATTCGAGCTTGGTTTTACGCACCACTTCTGACATTCCGTCGTGCGAGTGCGGCCCAGCCACAGCCACGTCCCAACGCACGTTTCCTTCGCCGTCGTACTCGCCGGGAGGCATCCACGGGGGCTCCGTCTGCTGCAGAACGTGCGTTGGCGGCACGGCGGGAATTGACCGCACGTTCAGCGGCGGGACGAGCTTTTCCCGTGCAATGTTGTGTTCTTCCTCAAGCTTCTGTATCGCAGTGGCGATGACACCCTTGTCAAACGAGCGGACAACAGCACCGTACGCTACTTTGTACTCTTTAATCGCCGAGTTGAGATCGACGCAGTCTCCCGCTCCCTCTCCATTTGTCGCAACTCCAAACGAAGCCTTTTGGCGACCCGGATCAGCAGACCCGTCGTAATCCCACACATTTGCTTGGAACGGCATCTTATCGTCGTCGTCCGGCTGGCGTGCAATTCCTTGTGGGATGACAATTCGCAAGCGCGTAACACCAAGTTGATTTCGAATCGCAAGTCCAGATTTCCGAAGCGCGTCGTACAGGGTACGCAAAACCCTGTTTGGCGCTTGGGCAGGCTCTTCCACTGTCGTATCCCCGAAATGAAATTTGAAATTGTTGCTGGTCTGAGATTTGCCCTTCTCTTCGGGATTCGGCGCCACGAGACCCAGATTCCACGGAAAAATGCGATCAGAAAAGGTCGTAATATTTCTCCAAGAGGCACCCCTTGGCTTTGTGGGACTGCCACTCGCCGCTTGTATTGCCGTAGCCTCCCCTTTCCGGAGGTCGAAGAAGTTGAACCTTTGATTCACGTCTTTAGAGTGCGACGCCGTCGTGCTTCGACTAAAGTAGTAAAGTCGCGCCAGCAGGTGTTCCGCCGAACGATCCATCGCGGCAATGTTGACCAAAAGATCATTCGAACCAAACGTGCAAAAGTGTTCGAGACCACCTGAGCTCCACTCCCCGACGCACTGGGGCGGCGCAATCAGCTGATCAAGAGTCGCGAGCTTCATTTCCATTGAACGGAGCATTTCATCAAAAGTCTGTAATCGTGTGTTTTTGTCCCATTTGTTCAGCTCACCCGCGTTCAAATTCACGACCTCGGGCGACCACGGCGCCCAGTCAATTTTCACGCCACCAAGCGCAGGCGTCTCACCACCATCAATCTCCGGCGTGTCCTCTTTGTAGTATTTCCACAACTTTTTTGCGTTGTCCGAAGCCGTCTCCGTATTTTGTGCAACAATATTGTAAAACTTGTGAACTTGCCATAATAAGGCGGCATCCTCGCTTCCCGCCTCTGCCTTTTCAGCACGGGCTCTTGCTAACCGGCGCTTGGTTTTCTCGAGATCAAGCGACCAAGATGCATTCCCGCGGCGCACGAGTTCTCCGAAGACAGGCGGTCCAATAGCTGGATTTTCTTTGTTCCACTTGAGCGGGCTGAGGTTGAGTGGGCCCATTTTGCCGTTCTTCTCAAGGTATCTTTGTGCACTACTGTTCATACCTTTGAAGACGTTTCCGATGAAAAATCGCCGAGCTTCGTCGAAATGGTCGCTCTTTTTTCCACCTTCGCGCGTTGCGCGAAGCATTGCATAAACTTCGTCGCTTGCATAAACTTCGTCGCTTGCATAAACTTCGTCTTCGCCCGGCCGAACGCACATGCCGAACTCGGCCCAGTGCCAAAGTTCTGAGCAACGAACTTCGCTTGCGAAACCGACGTCGAGCTCTGGATTTCCAGGATCGACGTCATCATCAACGAACCAGTGGTAGAGTGTGTCAAATCTGGAGTTGGTTAACCATCCACTTTCTTCCGTTAAGATTTTTTCCAAATCGACGGCCCAGTCGACGCTCGGAGGCTCTGTTGGACCATTTTCTCGTACAAAGTAAAAAGAAGTCTCGTAAAAATTCAGAGCGGCAAAATTTGCATCGACTGTTCGGACGTTTTTGTTCGTTTCGCCGTCGTTTTTGAACGAAGCGCAAATTTTACTCCATAGATTTTGACGCTTTGAACCTGTCGGAAAACTGGGCAATAATTCCACTTTTTCTTGCAATTTCGTCCACTTTTTGATCAAAACGTCAAATTTCTCATCTTGTTGTTTGCTCAACAAAGCCACAATCTCATCCGTCACCATCTCGTCTTCCTCATCCGCCTCGTCGTCATAGCTCACTTCGGTCAAATTTGAATCGTCATCTTCGCTCTCCTCGTATTCGCCAAGATTCGACTCGCCGAGGCTGCTCGATTGAGTAGTCACTCGCATTTCTCTGAACAGCAAAAAACAAAGAACGGGCTCAGTTTTTATGAACAATTAAAAAACAACCCCAAAATTGTGGCCTGCCCACCTATTTTTTAAAAACCCAAATCCACAAAGTGTCATTTCTGCTCCTGCTCTCTCTCTCTCTCTCTCTCTCTCGCTCTCTCTCTCTCTCTCTCTCTCTCTCTCTCTTTCGATAGAGTTATATAATTTTTAGGGCGTGGGGCTCCGCCCCGCCCAAACCCCAAACCCCAAACCCCAAACCCCGACCGACTTGGGCGTTGCTTCCCACAGCGGCTCGCCCCAGTCGAGCTCCCACGGCGTGGGCGCGACGATGTTGTGGAAGGTGTAGCCGCCCGGGGCCACGGCGCGGAGCTGGCCCTTCCGACGGCCCGTCTTGTGGACCGCCTTGCGGATGTTGGCACCGATGGCGCCTCGACTCAGTCCAAGGGCGCGCGCGGCGTCGTGCTGGCTATCGAACTCGCGCGTCGACTTCGTCGCTGGCCAATCGCGGTGGCGCGCGCCGATGCGGTGCTTGAGCGACGCGGAGCGCTCCTCGATGGGTTTAAGGATCCGGTTGGCGTTCTGCAAGGTCCCGCTTGCGGGGCGCAGGTTGCTGAGCAGGTTGCTGGCGCCGTCGCAGTCGATGTGGTCGACGGTCTGGCCCTCCTCGAGCGTGTCGCCGAAGCTGCAGAAGACGACTACGTGGAACTTCTTGTAGCCGATTTTCGCGTAGTCTTCGCCGGCGGTTGGTTTGGGCGTGAACCGGAGCGCCAATTTGTTACCACGCGGGTTCTTGAACTGCGCGCGTCCACGGTTCGAGACGCGACAGTAGTTGAGCCGTCCGACGGGTTTGCCGTCGCTGTAGATGGCGTCGCGCCACTCCTCGAGGGGCTGCGGTTCGGGTTCGCCTTTCTTGTTGACGTAGTCCGGGTCGGGCGGCAGGTCGTCCTGCGATTCGGCCGGTTCGGCCCACTCGGCTCGCCACTTGGTGCCCTCCTTGTTCTTGGCATACGTGGTAGCGTGGTCCGGGTTGGCCACGCCGCCCAGCCCCTTCGTGCCGCACGCCAGGTCGGCCGCGCGCGCGCTCGCGTACGTCGTCCACTCGTCCGTCCCGTCGGCGCTCACGCGAATGGGCCGGCCGTTGCGAGGCGACTCGCGCTTCTTCTGGTTCGCGCGCTGTACCTCCTTCGAGGCCCAGCGCAGGTTGGAGGCGCGGTTGTCCGACCGCTCGCGCATCCAATCGCCGTCGTACTTTTCGATGTGGTCGCTCGTCCAGCCGGGCGGGCACGGGCCTTCGAAGGCGCGCGAGAGGAGTCGGTTGACACGGTAATGGTGGCCGCCGACGACCACCCCGACGTAGCCCGTATTGACAGAGATGTGACCCTTTTTGGGCAGGTCAAACCCCTTGCCGCCCGCGGCCCGCGTGCACACCCAGCCGTCGGACGAGACGACGACCCAACCGGGCGGGAAGCCCGGCACGGTGCGCCACGTGCCGTACTCGTTGTGCCGCGCGAATGTGCCGGTGCCCGTGCCGGCGCCCATGTCGATCCTCTTCCCATTCGTCCCCTTTTCCGTGCTGCCCTTTTGCTTCTTGGGCGCGGGCTCGTCCTTGTCGTCCTCGTCGTCCTCGTCGTCCTCGTCGTCCTCGTCGTCCTCGTCCTCGTCCTCGTCGTCCTCGTCCATCAACTTAGTTGATAACAGATTCGACATTTTTGTCGAAATCGTGTGTGACTTTGTGAATGTGCGTGTGAATGTGCGTGTGAATGTGCGTGTGTGTGTGTGCGCGCGAATCAAATGGGGTTGTCTTGTCTTGTCTTTAACAAACACCTCAAACTTTTGCAACTTGTATACTTTTTTGCGT
>Ga0209709_10004444_pt1 | contig 11301 bp, 10 predicted proteins | sample ArcticOcean_MG_C_2_FD_187435 | JGI IMG/M metagenome (GOLD analysis project Ga0209709, IMG submission 187435) | Marine microbial communities from western Arctic Ocean - ArcticOcean_MG_CB4_136 (SPAdes) (version 2) | ecosystem: Environmental > Aquatic > Marine > Oceanic | place: Arctic Ocean... | reverse complement strand
TTAGAGCGATGATGCCGTGGATTGGTAAAAAGAAATTAATAGATAGTGATAAGAGTTAATTTTTACTAAAAACCCAAATTGGCTAACACTAAAGCCAAAATATAACATTTTATTTTGCAATCTCTATTATAGATTGTATTATATTTTTTTAAATCATTGGTTATGAGCGAAAAAGATAAAGTTATTATATTTGATACTACGATGCGAGATGGTGAACAATCACCAGGTGCATCCATGAGCCTTGAAGAAAAAATTCAAATTTCAAGAATTTTTGATGAAATGGGAATTGATATAATTGAAGCTGGATTTCCGATTGCATCTCCAGGAGATTTTGAAGCTGTAACTGCAATAAGTAAAATTTTAAAAAAATCAATTCCATGTGGATTAGCAAGATCAAGTAAAAAAGATATTGATGCATGTCATGAAGCATTAAAAGCTGCCCCACGATTTAGAATTCATACATTTATCTCAACAAGTCCACTTCATATGAAATTCAAATTAAATAAAACTCCAGAACAAGTCTTGGATGCAATAAAAGAAAGTGTAAGTTATGCAAGAAATCTTACTGATGATGTCGAATGGTCTTGTGAAGATGGAACGAGAACTGATATGGACTTTATGTGTAAAATAGTTGAGCTTGCAATTAATAGTGGTGCAAAAACAATAAATATTCCGGATACTGTTGGTTATACAATTCCCTCAGAGTTTACTAAAATTATTACAACTTTAAAAAATAAAGTTCCAAACATCGATAAAGCTATATTGTCTGTTCATTGTCATAATGACTTAGGATTAGCTGTTGCAAATTCTTTAGCAGGAGTTTCGGCAGGGGCAAGGCAAGTTGAATGTACAATTAATGGAATAGGTGAAAGAGCAGGGAATGCTGCGCTTGAAGAAATTGTAATGGCCATAAGAACTAGAAATGATTTAATGCCTTATACAACAGGAATTAAAACTGAATTATTAAGTAAAGCTTCAAAGGTAGTTTCAAATGCAACTTTTCCAGTACAGTTTAATAAAGCAGTTGTTGGAAAAAATGCATTTGCACACGAAGCAGGCATTCATCAAGATGGTATGCTTAAACATAGGGAAACATATGAAATTATGACACCAGAAAGTGTGGGTGTTAAAAAAACTTCTTTAGTAATGGGAAAACATTCTGGAAGACATGCATTTAAAGAAAAATTAAATGACCTTGGCTATGCAAATGTTACAGATGATGTTATTCAAACTGCTTTTGGTAAATTTAAAATTTTAGCAGATAAGAAAAAACATGTTTATGATGATGATATCGCAGCTCTGGTTGATGACAGTATGGTTTTGGATAAATATGTAATTAATTTAAAGTCATTAAAAGTTTTTGCAGGAACTGGTGAACCACAAAAAGCAGAAATGACTCTTGATGTTTATGGTGAAGTTAAAACAACCTCAGAAACGGGTGATGGTCCTGTAGATGCAATATTTAAATGTATAAAAGTTTTATATCCGCATGATGTTAAATTGCAGTTGTATCAAGTCCATGCAGTTACAGAGGGAACTGATGCTCAAGCAACTGTAAGTGTTCGTATTGAGGAAGAAGGCAAAACTACAGTTGGACAAGCCGCTGATACAGATACATTAGTAGCGTCAGCTAATGCTTATTTAAGTGCTTTAAATAAAATGATAATTAAAAGAAAAAAAACTGCTCCAATAGAGCACGAAACTCAGAAAATGAAGGGAATATAAAATGACAAAATGGTTTAAAAACTTAACTAATATTTGGAGTCAAGATATGGCAATTGATCTTGGTACAGCCAATACACTTGTAGTTTTAAAAGGGCAGGGCGTTGTTTTAAACGAACCATCTGTTGTTGCGATAGTTGAAAGTATGGGAAAAAAGACTGTTTTAGCTGTTGGAGATGAGGCTAAAACCATGCTTGGAAGAACACCAGGAAACATTAGTGCTATTAGACCTTTAAGAGACGGTGTAATTGCAGACTTTATTGTTACAGAAGAAATGATTAAGCATTTTATTAAGAAAGTTCATAAGAATAAAACTTTTGCAAATCCAAGAATTCTAATTTGTGTACCAACTGGATCAACTCCAGTTGAGAGAAAAGCAATTCAAGACAGTGCACTAGCTGCGGGAGCACGACGTGTTCAGTTGATTGAGGAACCAATAGCAGCAGCAATTGGAGCAGGTTTGCCAATTTCAGAAGCAACCGGATCAATGGTTGTTGATATAGGAGGTGGTACTTCAGAGATTGCAGTAATGTCTTTGGGTGGTCTTGTTTACTCTAAGTCATTAAGAGTAGCAGGAGATGCAATGGATATTGCTTTAATTAATTACATGAGAAAAGAATACAATCTTTTGATTGGTGATAGTACGGCTGAAAAAATAAAAAAAGAAATAGGCACAGCTATTCCATCAAATAATAATACCTATGCAGTAAAAGGTAGAGATTTAAGATCTGGGACACCTAAAGAAGTTAACATCACTGAAGAAGATACAGCAGAAGCATTGAATGATATCTTAAGAGAAATGGTTAATGGTATAAAAGATGCTTTGGAAAACACACCTCCAGAATTATCTGCTGATTTAGTTGACATGGGATTAACATTAACAGGTGGGGGAGCTTTATTAAAGAATATTGATAAAAGATTTTCTAAAGAAACAGGACTACCTGTGCATATAGCTGATGATCCATTAGCTTGTGTTGCGATAGGAACTGGAAAAGCTTTAGAGAATGAAGAAATTTTTTCTACTATGCTATCTGAGTATTAAAAATAATGGAACGAAGCAGAGATGATTTTGTAATAGCAATAAGATCTGCTTTTATAAAAAAGGGTAATCAACAAAGATTCTCATTATTAAGTTTAATATTGATTTCAATTATTTTTTTAATTTTAGGAAACTATAATTTTAAAATTATAAAATTTAATAGAAATTTAATTAATGAAATAGTTTATATTTCATCTTTTATTGTTACTGTTCCTGAAAATATTGTAAAAAACTCCTTTAATAAAGTTTCTAGTCATTTTGAATATTATGACGATTACCAAAAAGTAAAAAATGAATTACAGGAACTAGAAAATAAAGATCTATCAAAAAATATTACTACTTTCGAAAATATAGAATTAAAAAAGTTAATAGATGATTACTTTGTTGAAGATAGTCAAGCATATGCCAAAGTGTTGATTGATAAAGAAAGCTCATTTTTAAGGTCTATAGTTGTAAATAAAGGCAGTAAAAATGGAATCAAAATAGGAATGATCATTTATGATGATATTTATTTGATTGGAAAAATAGTAGAAGTAAACTTTCTAACATCACGTGCTTTATTAATATCTGATATAAACTCTAAAGTTCCAGTTAGCATTATGCCTATTAATGTTCAAGCTATTATGAGTGGATTAGATAAAGAAACAGGAGAGCTTCAATACATTAAAAGTGAAAAATTAATCAATAAAAATAATGATGAATTAATTGTTGTAACATCTGGATCAGGTGGAGCATTCAAAAGTGGAATTCCAATTGGTAAAATCAATATAAAAGAAATTTCAAAAAATAATAATTTAATAGTAAATTTTTACAGCAATTTATCTCAATTAAAATATGTAAAAATTTCATCCCACAAAAAAGAAAGTATGGGGTATGGTCAATCAAGTAAAAACAATCTTGAAACAATTAACAGTAAAATTGTGCAAATAAGCAATCAAAAAGAAAATATTAAAGTGCTTCAACAGCAAAAACTCATCAATGCCGAGATAAGAGTTAAGCTAGAAAATGATAATACTCAGCTAAGAGAAAACCTTATTGAATTTCAAAAAGAGCTAAAAAAAACAAAACTAGAAGTTACCAAAAAAAATAAAGATGAAAATGAATTAATATTTTTAAGGTTAAAATTTAAATATGGAAAGCAATGTAAAAAAACTTTTACAAAATCACATCTTTTCAAGGTTGGTTCGCCTGAATATAAAAAATGCGTATTAAGTAAGGGTAAAACTGGAAACTAAATGGTAAGTTCAAATAAAATAGAAAAATCTTTTTTGTATAAAAATACACCAATAATTATACTTTTTATTTCTGTATTAAATGAGATTGACTTCAACAGTTTAGGGTTACAGTATTTTTCATTTAACTTTGCTTACATTTTAATATTTTATTATAGTTTAAAAAGAGAGAGTGGTATTGGCTATATCTATATATTCATAGCCGGATTGTTTAATGATGTGGTAAATGGACTTCCAATGGGGATAAGCAGCTTATGTTATTTATTGTTATGTGCGGCTGCTGTCTATCTTAGAAATATAACCTTAAGACCAAATATATTTAAAGATTGGATATTTTTTCTTATAACAATCTCTTTTTTAAATTGTATTAATTTTTCTTTTTTGATTTTATTTTTTAGTTATGAGATAAATTATTTTGATCAAATTACAAATATAACATTTACTTTTTTATTATACTTATTTTTTTCATATTTATTCAAAATTTATGATGATATTATTTTAAGCAGAATTAATTAATGTTCACAGAAAATTTCAATGCTGGAAAACTTCAAACTATTAATAGAAGAATGTTTATCATTGGTGTATTTAAAGTTGTTATTTTTACTGGAATTATAGCAAGATTATTTTCATTACAAATATCTGATAATAAAAAATATTTAACCCTTTCTGATAAGAATAGATTACGTGAATGGCGATTACCTCCTGTTAGAGGAGAATTTGTTGATTATTTTGGAAATATTATAGCTAGTAATTTAAAGGTGTATCAACTTCACATTATTCCCGAAGAAGTAGAAGATTTTAGACATTTAATGCTTAGATTAAAAGAAATTTTAAATCTTCATGATAATGAAATTAAAAGAATAATTAAAAGAAAAGAAAAGAAAAAACCCTGGGAAACTTTAGTTATTTCTGAAAACTTAACTTGGGAACAGTTTGCAAAAATTAATTATTTTTTACATGATTTAGTTGGCGCAAAACCAGTTTTATCTATCTCACGAAGCTATCCATTTGATGATAATTACACTCATATACTTGGATATGTAAGTGAAGTCAGTGAAAATGATATTTTAAACAGTGAAGTAATTAAAAATAACCATGTACCAGGTCTTAAAGTTGGTAAAACAGGTTTAGAAAAAACATTTGAAGAACAATTAATTGGTGTAAATGGAGTGCAACGATACGAAGTCAATGCTTATGGCAAAAGAATTAAACAAATCGATTATCAAGAGGGTGAACATGGTAAGAGGGTTAAACTTACTGTAGATACTGAAATCCAAAAATTATCTAATAAGCTTTTAAAAGGGTTAGCTGGATCAATCAGTGTGATGGATATTTATACTGGAGAGATAGTAGCAATGCAATCCTCCCCTTCATTTGATCCAAATTTATTTCTTTTTGGTATTAGTCACGATGATTGGCAGTTAATAAGAAATAATCCTCTAAAACCACTAGTCAACAAAACCCTATCAGGCCTATATTCACCTGGCTCCACAATAAAACCTATAGTGGCCCTTTCTGCGCTAGAAAATAATATTGTTAATAAAGATTTTAAAGTTAAGTGTACTGGCAAAATGGAAATGTATGGCCAAACATATCATTGCTGGAAAAAAAAAGGTCATGGAATTGTAAGTCTAAAAGAAGCAATGAAGCAATCATGTGATACCTACTTTTATGAAGTTGCAAGAAAACTTGGAGTAGATAGATTAAGAGAAACTGCATTAAAATTTGGTCTTGGTGAAAAAGTTTTACAAGATACATTTAGTATTGAAAAAAAAGGATTAATTCCAAATACAAAATGGAAACAGGATAATTTAGGAATAGGGTGGGTTATTGGAGAAACGTTAATTACAGGAATTGGACAAGGTTATACTCAAACCACACCATTGCAGTTGTGTTTAATGACTGCTCAACTTGCAAATGGTGGATATAAAATTTACCCAAGAATAACAGTCAATGAAAATGAAGAAACATACGAAGAAATAAAATCTTTAATTGAAAAAAATAAGCAACTAAACAAGGGTTTGCTAGAGGCTAGTGAGGGGTTATTTTCCTTTGCAAAAGGAAAAAAACACGAACCCTTGTATAGAAATTTTGAAAATATAAAACTTATACAAGAGGCAATGTTCGCATCAACAAATGAAGTAAGAGGAACATCTTATTCATCAAGAATAAATGATCCAAAATATCAATTTGCTGGAAAAACTGGAACTTCACAAGTCAAAAGAATAACTAAAAAACAAAGAGAGCTAGATTTAAATACAATAGATATACCATATAACGATAGAGATCATGCATTATACATAGCATTTGGCCCATATAAAAACCCAAGGTATGCTCTTAGTATAGTTATAGAGCATGGAGGCTCAGGAAGTTCTGCTGCAGCACCAATTGCAAAAAAACTTTTTAAATTAATTTTAGATAGACATGAAGTTAGAGAAAAAATTAGAAAAGAAAAATCAGAAAAAATATAAATGCAATATAATTCATTTAATACAAAATTAACTTTTTTTCAGAAATTAAAAAATTTAGATCTTATTTTGTTGATTTGCATTATTTTACTTGGGATAATTAGTGCTGTTTCGATGTACTCAACAGACGGAGGAGAAATTTTATTTCATACTAGAAGTCATATTACTAAATTTTTAATTTTCTTTCCAATGATGATTGTATTATCTTTTCTTGATATAAAAGTTTGGCATTACTTGGCCTATTTATTCTATGCAATTCTTTTAATTCTTTTAATCTGGGTCTCTATATATGGTGTTAAAGCTTCTGGCTCTCAAAGATGGATAAACCTATATTTTATTAATTTACAGCCATCAGAATTAATGAAGGTTGCAATTATTGCATGTCTTGCAAAATACTATCATCGCGTTGGATTAGATTCAGTAAATACTTTCCAAAGTGTATTAACAGTTTTAATAATTTTAATTTTACCAATAATGCTTGTAGTTAGCCAGCCAGACCTTGGAACATCTATATTAATTGCATCAAGTGGCTTAGTTGTTATATGGCTTGCTGGATTAAATATTAGATATTTTGTATATTCCTTTATCTCCCTTTTAATTGCCTTACCATTTGTTATTTCTTTTTTAAAGTCATATCAAAAATTAAGAATCTTAACTTTTCTTAATCCAGATCGAGATCCGCTTGGGGCTGGATATCAAATAATTCAATCTAAAATAGCAGTTGGGTCAGGAGGATTAACAGGAAAAGGTTTTTTAAAAGGCACACAAAGTTATTTGAATTTTTTACCTGAAAAACATACAGATTTTATCTTTACTTTATTTTCTGAAGAATATGGTTTCGTAGGCTCATTATGCCTCTTACTGATCTATATAATCATTATTTATAGAGTTTTTAAAATTGGATCTATTTCACGAAGTTATTTTGCAAAACTTTATTGTTATGGATTTTCTTCTGCGATATTTATTTATGTTGTAGTAAATATGTCTATGGTTCTAGGATTACTACCTATAGTTGGGTCACCTTTACCTATCATGTCATACGGTGGGTCCTCAATGTTAGCCACGATGCTAGGATTTTCAATCGTTATGAGTGCTAAAATTAACCATAAGCATTTAATTTCTTAAAGAGTTAATCATAATTTAGTCGAATTTGTCACTAGAAGTTTACTGAGTAAAAATTATATAAGAAGTCATGGCTAAGATATTAAAGATAGGAATTGTAGGCGCTGGTATTCAGGGGATTTCAAACGCATTATTTCTTCAAAAAAAAGGCTTTGAGGTATCAATTTTTGATAAAGATCAACCAGGCAGCCCAACAGCATCTTATGGTAATGCAGGACACTTTTCTCCATATGCATCTGTACCAATAAATAGACCTGACATTTTAACAGATGTACCAGCAATGCTTTTAAGTTCAACTGGACCACTGGCTCTTAAATGGAGTTATCTTCCAAAAATGATACCTTGGTTTTGGCAGTTTATGAGAAATTGTACGACAAAAAAAATGATGCACACTGCAAAAAATATGCATCAAATTTTAGATCTAGCGCTACCGGCCTATGATGAATTGTTCGATGAGATTGATCTTGAAGGATTAGTTGAAAAAAAAGGCATTCTGTATATTTGGAATGATCAAAGCTTAAAAAGTAGAGAACTCGAGATTAACGTTAGAAAGGAACTTGGTGTTGATCAACAAGTGGTAACACCTAAAGAAATCCATGACCTTGAACCAAATATAAAACCTTTTTATCATGGTGGTGTTTATTATAAATTAGGACGTCATGCGAGAAACCCAAAAAGAATTCTTTTAAAGTTATTTGATCTCTTTTTAAAAAAAGGAGGGAAATTTTTAAAAATGAATGTACAAGATATTAATTTTGATGAAGAAACACCAATCATAAAAACTGAAACGCAAAGGTTTCATTTTGATAAAATTATAATCGCTTGTGGGGCTTTTTCTAAAAAGTTAACAGATAACTTGGATGAAAAAATACCACTAGATACAGAGAGAGGTTATCATGTTCACTTTAAAGATTGTGATCACCTTTTAAACAGACCCGTAATTTTTCAAAATAGAGGATTTGGTATTACTCCAATGGAGCAAGGCCTTAGAGTTGTAGGAACTGTAGAATTTGGTGGATTAGAAAATCCATTATCAAAATCTAGGGTCAAAAACTTAATTAATAATGCAAAGTATATGATGGGTGATTTGCCAGATCACGAGGATGAATGGCTGGGTTTTAGACCAAGTCTTCCAGATTTTTTACCTGTTATTGGACCCTCAAAAAAATATAAAAATGTTTTTTATAGCTTTGGTCATCATCATTTAGGATGGACTTTGGGACCAATTTCAGGGAAAATAATAGCTGGAATGATTGCAGAAGAAAATACAAACCTAGATTTAAAACCTTATAGCTCTATTAGGTTTAGCTAGGTGAACAATAAAGATAACGTTGCATATATTCTTTTATTTTTTGCAGCTTTATTTTGGTCTGGAAATTTTTTAGTCGGTAAATTTGCAAGCCAATACCAAATACCTCCTTTTTCACTAAACTTTTATAGATGGTTTTGTGCCTGGTTAATTTTAGCACCATTTACGATTCAAGAAATACTTAAAAAAAGAAACTATATTTTAGAAAATTATAAATATTATATGGTTCTTGGAATAACCAGTGTTACCATATTTAATTCAATTGTTTATTACTCCTTAAATTTCACTCAAGTTATAAGTGGAGTTTTAATGATATCGACAATACCAGTGATGATTATTTTTATTTCATCAATTTTAAAAATTGAAAAAACTAATACTTTTCAGATATTGGGGGTCACATGTTCTTTTATAGGGGTAGTTTTAATTATAACTAAAGCCAATCTTGGAATATTAATAAATTTAGATTTCAATAAAGGAGATATTACAATGGTTTTTGGAATGCTATCATGGGCAACTTATTCTGCGCTATTAAAGAAAAAAAAACATGAACTATCTCAATTAACATTATTAGAGGTGGTGATTTCATTTGGCTTTATTTTTCTAATTCCAATTTACTTTATAGAATATCAGATGGGTTTTAGAATTGTTATTGACCAAAAATTTTTTATGATTTTATTTTATGTAGTTTTGTTTCCAGGTCTTATTTCTTTTATTTTTTGGATAAAAGGGGTTTCTTTAATTGGAGCAAATAGAGCAGGTATTTTTTTACATATGATGCCTGTATTAAGTGCAATTATGGCAATGATTATTTTTAATGAAAAATTTATGTTTTACCATATGTTGGGTGCAATATTTATTTTAACAGGAATTCTTTTATCAAATAGAAAGACTAAAAATGCTTAAAGTTGCCATCTTAGATGATTATCAAAATGTTTCTCATGAGTTTGTTGATTTAAAAAAATTATCTGGAGAATATGAGTTTAAAATATTTAGCGAACCTTTTACTGATGAAGCTGATGCAATAGAACAATTATCAGATTTTGAAGCATTATTAATAATGAGAGAGCGAACTCCTATTACAAAAAATTTAATCGATAATCTTAATGATCTTAAATATATCATAACAAGTGGATCGAGAAATAAAGCGATAGATTTAGTGGCTGCTAAAAAAAAAAGAATTATAGTATGTGGAACTGAAATTGGTTTTTCAGGCACATCTGAATTAACGTGGGGCTTAATTTTAGGTTTAGCTAGAAACTTTAAGGAAGAAATTGATAATATGTACCAAGGTTACTGGCAGTCAACTATTGGCTTTGAGCTTAAGGGAAAAATTTTAGGCTTAGTAGGACTTGGAAGAGTTGGTTCACAGGTTGCAAAAATTGGTAAAGCTTTTGGTATGGAAGTTATGGCCTGGAGTGAAAATTTAAACTTAGACAAATGTAAGGAATTAAGTGTTCTTCCATGTAGTAAAGAGGATTTATTTCAAAACTCTGACTTTATATCAATTCACGTTCAAGGTGGAGAAAGATATAAAGAGTTAATAAAATTAAAAGAGTTAGACTCAATGAAAAAAACTGCTTTTTTGATCAATACCTCTAGAGGATCAATTATTAATGAGGATGATTTAATAATAGCATTATCAACTAATGTTATTGCTGGTGCAGGACTTGATGTTTATGAAAAAGAACCTTTGCCTGAAGGAAATAAATTAAGGTTTTTACCAAATGCATTATTAATGCCTCATGTTGGATATGTAACAGCAGAAAATTATAGTATATTTTATACACAGATGATCGAAGGATTAGAGGCATGTGTTGCTGGTAAACCCTTAAGAATATTAGAATAAATTTATGACAAAAAAAATTAACAAAGACCTTACTGCTGAACAAAAGTTAGTTTTATTTGAAGATGGAACTGAAGCCCCAGGTACTAGTGAGTTAAATCATGAAAAAAGAGAAGGTAGCTATCACTGCACTAATTGTGGTGAAAAACTTTTTGATTCAAGCACCAAATATGAAAGTGGCTCAGGCTGGCCTTCATTTTATCAATCATTACCTGGTGCTTTTGAAACAAAAACAGATACTTTATTAGGGTATGAGCGAGTGGAATATCATTGCAAAAAATGCGGTGGGCATCATGGTCATATCTTTGAAGATGGACCAAACCCAACTGGCAAAAGGTATTGTAATAATGGTGTTTGTTTGACTTTTAAACCAAAAGAATAAGTTTTTTAGTATTAAAAAACCCAAAATAGGTTTTTAATTAGTGTCACTTGAATGTTATTCAGCTATATATAATTTAACCCTGGGGATAATCATATGAAAAAAATAATTTTAATATTAATAACAATTCTTTTTGCAACAAATGTATTAACAGCCCCTGTTACTATTACTTTAGGAAAACTTCCAA
>Ga0209709_10004443_pt1 | contig 11304 bp, 8 predicted proteins | sample ArcticOcean_MG_C_2_FD_187435 | JGI IMG/M metagenome (GOLD analysis project Ga0209709, IMG submission 187435) | Marine microbial communities from western Arctic Ocean - ArcticOcean_MG_CB4_136 (SPAdes) (version 2) | ecosystem: Environmental > Aquatic > Marine > Oceanic | place: Arctic Ocean... | reverse complement strand
TGAGAGGTTTGATAATTTTTTTAGATTATTTGAATCTTTGAAAATAACTAAGAATCTTGATACAGTAGTGGATAGTTGGAGTTATCAAAAACTTGATGAAGCCAATAAAATATCAAGATACTTAAAAAACAAACTAAACGAATATGACTTTTCTTAATTCAATTTTAAATGACTCCAAGGAACATAATGATCCCTTTAAGCATTGGGAGTTAAATGAGCCTTTATCAAAGGATTCAATTAGTGAAATTATAAGAGCTGATATACCTGATTTAAACAAACTTGATTTAGAATATGATGGAACTAGAGCTATTGATGGTGGAACACCTGAATTTAGAGAAGGAATTACAAGTGGAGGTAAAGCAATCAAATTTAGGTGCTTTATAACGAAAGAAAATAATACAAAATTTCCATCGTTAACAAAACTAATTAACGAACTTCAAACTAAAGAAACATATTTAAATATTTCAAACCTTATAAATAAGGATCTATCCAACTCCTATGTTAGAGTAGAGGTAATTTGTGATCGAAAGGGTTTTTGGCTTAAGCCACATTGTGATATTAAAGAAAAACTAGTCTCATGCTTATTATTTGTTAATGAATTTAACGAATCTGAGACCTTAGGAACAGATTTGTATAATGAAAAATTGGAAAAGGTTAAAACTGTTCCATATAAAAACAACTATGGTTATTTTTTTTCTAGTGGACCAAATACATGGCATGGAATGGAAAAGAAAGAGATCGTCAAAGAAAGAAGATGTTTACAAGTCAATTACGTCTCTTTTCCAACAGATTGGAAAGTTGAGTAGCATTTAATTTATAGAGACTTGTATCTATTGCTAGTTATAAGGGCTATAAGTACTTTTTTAGATATTACCAGATAATTTTACACTCATCACTTAGGTAATAATTTTTTAAAAAACAACTTTATTAGAAAAACTCATCATTCATACAATTTTGTGTGGATAATGAATTAGATTCACTATGATTATAAAAGATATAACTAAAAAAGAAATTCCAGCAATAAATAATATTCTACCACTAAAAAAAAATAATATTATTCCAATAAAAATTAATAAGACAATTGAAATAGTTGTCGTTCCTAATTTGGGTGAAGTAAATTTACATCAAGATAATGTTGGAATTATTTTGGAAGAAAAAAAAATTCTAAGAATTTTATCTAAACGATATAAAAATGTTTTAATAACTGAAATCAATTCTGAAGAAGATCTTGAAGCGCTAGTTAAAAGAAAGCCTGATTTAGTATTCTCTGGTGTTAAATACTTTTTTTTTAATAGTAGGAACATATGGCTGAATGATTATTTGGAAATGTTTGAAATTCCATATATAGCCTCGAGCAAAACAGCGCTAGATAACGAGAGTGACAAAAATAAAGCAAAGAAGATTATGCAAAAAAATAATATTAAAACTGCAGATTTTTTTATTACTAATCCAGGTGAATACTTAAAAGAATCTTCAATTCCAATAAAGTTCCCTCTTTTTATAAAGCCAGTAACTGGTGGGGATAGTAGGGGTATAGATAAAAATTCAATTGCATTTAATTTTGAAGGTTTTAAAGCAAAAGTATTAGATATTAAAATAAAACAAAACTCACCTTCTTTAGTTGAAACATATTTAATAGGAAAAGAATATAGTGTGGGTATTTTTGAGGACAGTATCGATGGAACCTTAAGAGCTATGCCAATAGAAATTATTGTTAAAGAGAATATAGACGGTCATTGTATTCTTGATTTTGATGTTAAGAAAAATGACGAAGAAAAGGTAATTTTAGTAACTGATATTAAAATTTTTAATAAACTTTCTGAATTAGCAAAAGATTCTTTCACAGCTTTAGGTGGAAAATCTTTAGGTAGAATTGATATTAAAATGAATCACCAAGGGGTTCCTCATTTTGTAGAGGCAAATTTAATGCCAGGTCTTCGAAAAGGTTACTTTTATAGATCCTGCGCACTAAATCTTGATATGAGTTATGAAGATATGATTTTTAGTATTGCAAACACTGGTTTATCTTCACACTAAATATTTTTTTAGATTATTTTTATTTGATCGTTAATAGAAATTTTTCCATCATTTAAGATCCCACACCTAATTCCACCTTTTCTTAAAAATTCTTTAATAATATTATCTTTGTCTAATTTTTCCGAAAGATGACGACAGGGTCTGCATAAGTCAATTATATCTAATTGAACATTTCCAATTAATATTTTCTTATCAATCAAATCGTTTAAACCAATCCCTTTTGTAACAATATTTCTTCTAAAGTCTAAGTAGGGAATGTTTAAACTATATTTTCTATTATATTCATCAATACTTTCACTCTCAATAATAGATAGGTGGTTATAAGGATCATTATAATTTTTAAAATGTCTATCACCAATTATACCTTTACCAGCAACTAGATCTATTACATTAACCTCATTAATCTTTTTATTATTATTCTCTGTAATTCCAATTTTAATGATTTTTGACATTTCTAAATATCCTGAAGAGATGTTACTGTGATTTCTTTTGTTTTTAGTGACCTGATCCCCATCAAGCAAGCTTGAGCAGTAGACATGTTTGTACAATAAGGAACTTTATTACCTAGTGTTGCTCTTCTTAAAGCCATTGCATCATGAAGACGGTGCTCACTGTTTCCACCACCTGTATTAATAACTAAGGCAATTTTTTTAGAGTTTAGCACATCAATAATGTGAGGAGAGCCTCCACTAACTTTGTTTATTGTCTTGCATTTTATTCCATGTTTACGAATATATTCAGCCGTTCCACCGGTAGCACATAAAGTAAAATTTAATTTTAATAATTGTTTTGCTAAATCAACACCTTCATCTTTATGACTGTCTTTAAGTGATATAAATGCTAAGCCTTTAGTAGGTAAAGAGTTTGAAGCGGCAATCTGGCTTTTTGCATAAGCCATACCAAAATCTTTATCAAAACCCATAACCTCACCTGTTGATTTCATTTCAGGCCCTAACAATAGGTCACTATTTGGAAATTTATTAAAAGGAAATACAGCTTCTTTAACTGCATACATGCCTTTAGATTTATCTTTTAAATTAAATTTAGATAGTTTTTCTCCAGTCATTACTCTTGAGGCAATTTTTGCAAGAGGTAATCCTTTGGCTTTAGATACAAAAGGTACTGTTCTACTTGCTCTTGGATTTACTTCAATCACATAAATTTCATCTTTTTTAATAGCAAATTGAATATTCATAAAACCTTTTACATTTAACGCTAAAGCTAATTTTTTTGTTTGAATTTCTATTTCAGATATTAATTTTGGTTTTATTGATACGGGAGGTAGTGAGCATGCAGAATCCCCAGAGTGAATACCTGCTTCTTCAATGTGCTGCATTATCCCAGCAACAAACACTTCTGTGCCATCAGAAATTGCATCAACATCTACTTCCATTGCATGGCTAATAAATTTATCTATTAATATTGGGTTCTCTTCTGCGGCTTTAAATGCTTCTTCTACAAATTTTTTTAACTGGCTTTTCTCATGAACAATTTCCATTGCTCTGCCACCTAAGACATAAGATGGTCTAATCATTAATGGTAATCCAATCTTTTCTGCAATTTTAATGGCTTGTTTATAAGTTTTAGCTATACCACTCTCAGCCTGTTTTAACTTTAATCTATCAAGTAATTTTCTAAATCTGTCTCTATCTTCAGCTAAGTCAATTGATGTGTACTGTGTTCCTAAGATTGGTAGATTGTTATCGTATAAAAACTTAGCAAGTTTAATTGGTGTTTGACCCCCAAACTGAGCAATAATTCCCACAAGATTTCCTTTTTGCTGCTCTTTTTTAACGATATTATAAACGTACTCTTCTTCAAGAGGTTCAAAATATAATCTATCACTTGTATCGTAATCCGTTGAAACCGTTTCTGGGTTACAGTTAATCATTATTGTTTCAAAGCCACTATCTCTAAGAGAATAACTTGCTTGACAACAACAATAATCAAATTCAATACCTTGACCAATACGATTAGGACCACCTCCCAAAATTATAATTTTTTTTCTTGCAGAGGGTTCTGCTTCACATTCTGAATTTAAAGCATAGTTTCTTTGATATGTTGAATACATATAAGGAGTAAAAGATTTAAACTCAGCAGCACAAGTATCTATTTTTTTATAAACCGGTAATACCTTTAAGGTAGTTCTTTTTTTTCTAACAATATCCTCAGAAATTTTAGTAATTTCAGATAATTTTTTATCAGAAAAGCCTATTGATTTAATTCTGTTAAATTCATTATAATTTTTAGGTAGACCTTTTTTTTGTAATTTATTTTCTTCATCAACAATTTCTTTTATTTGTTCTAAGAACCAAGGATCTATTTTACAAAGTTGGTGAATCTTTTTAATATTTATTTTTTTTCTAAAAGCTTCTGCAACTAACAAAATTCTATTAGGAATATTCTTTCTTAATTCTTTTTCTATTTCTTTTTTGTTAAGTAAAAAAACTCTATCCAAGCCTGAGAAACCAGTTTCAAGAGAAATAAGTGCCTTTTGTAAAGATTCCTTAAAGTTTCTGCCAATTGCCATTGCCTCACCAACAGACTTCATTGAGGTTCCAAGTATTGCTTCAGATGTAGGGAATTTTTCAAAAGTAAATCTTGGAATTTTTGTCACCACATAATCAATACTTGGCTCAAAAGAAGCTGGTGTTGTTTTTGTAATTTCATTTTTTAATTCATCCAAAGTATAACCAACTGCTAGTTTGGCTGCAACTTTTGCAATTGGAAAACCTGTTGCTTTAGATGCTAAAGCCGAGGATCTTGAAACCCTTGGGTTCATCTCAATGATAACCATTCTTCCATCTTTGGGATTGATTGCAAATTGAACATTGGACCCACCTGTTTCTACTCCAATTTTTCTGAGGCAAGCAATCGAAGCATTCCTCATTACTTGATATTCCTTATCAGTAAGTGTCAATGCCGGAGCAACAGTAATCGAGTCGCCAGTGTGGATTCCCATTGGATCAATATTTTCAATTGAACAAATTATTATACAGTTATCGTTTTTATCTCTAACAACTTCCATTTCAAATTCTTTCCATCCTTCGAGACATTCTTCTATTAGAATTTGATTAACAGGAGACTCGTGTAATCCATTCTTAACAATGTTGAGATAATCTTTTTCAGTTTTTGCAATACCACCTCCCAATCCTCCCAGAGTAAAAGCAGGTCTAATTATTACCGGTAGACCAATTTGTTTAAGTGCTTTAGCAGCGTCTCTAATATGATTTACAACCTTAGATTTAGGTAAGTCCAAACCAATATCCAACATATTTTTTCTAAATTTTTTTCTATCTTCTGCATTTGAAATTGCTTTAGAGTTAGCACCGATTAATTCAATTTTATATTTCTTTAAAATTCCTTTTTTCTCAGCATCCATTGCTAAATTCAAAGCAGTTTGACCACCCATCGTTGGTAATATTGCATCCGGTTTTTCTTTTTTTAGAATTTTTTCTAAAACCTCCAATGTTATAGGTTCAATATAGGTTTTATCTGCAACACCAGGGTCGGTCATAATAGTAGCTGGATTAGAATTAATTAAAATAACTTTATAGCCTTCATCTTTAAGTGCTTTGCATGCCTGTGTTCCCGAGTAATCAAACTCACACGCTTGACCAATAATTATTGGACCAGCGCCAACAACTAATATAGTTTTAAGATCTTTTCTTTTTGGCATTTTTTTTTATGTTGTTGATAAATTCTTTAAATAAGTAAACACTGTCTTGTGGTCCAGGATTAGACTCTGGGTGATATTGTACAGAAAAAATAGGTTTATTTTTTAATTTAATTCCCTCTATGCAGTTATCAAATAAAGACTTATGAGTTATTTCAATATTTTTAGGCAAATTTTCTCTTATAATTTCAAACCCATGGTTTTGGCTTGTAATTTCTACATTATTTTTAATTAAATTTTTAACTGGATGATTGGCTCCTCTATGACCTAATTTCATTTTTTTTGTTTTTGCACCAAGAGTTAAGGCAAGTATTTGATGACCAAGACAAATACCAAAAATAGGTAAGTTATTTTTGATTAACTCTTTAATAATTCCTATTGCATACTTTCCAGTTGCGGCAGGGTCGCCAGGACCATTAGATAAAAAGATTCCATTAGGTTTTAATTCTAATATGTCTTTTGCACTAGTTTTGCAAGAGACCACTGTTACTTTACAGTCAAGGTCAGAGAAATATCTTAGAATATTTTTTTTAATTCCATAATCAATTGCCACAACATGCGAAGAATTTTTTTTATTTTTTAAATAGCCAGTTTCTTTTCTCCAAGTTTTATGACCTGACCATAAATAATTTTTTTTTGTAGTAACCTGTTCTGCCAAATCTAAATTTTGTAATCCACTCCATTTTATAGTTAGGTTTGTTAATTTACCAATATTAAGATTGCCCTTTTTAGAAAAAGAAATAGTTCCTTTGGGTGCACCCTTTTCTCTAATATAATTGGTTAAACTTCTTGTATCTAAACCAGTGATACCAACAATTTTATTTTTTTTTAACCATAAATCTAGATTAACTAAAGATCTATAATTTGAAGGACTTGTTATTTCAGAATTTAAAATTACTCCTTTTGTCCAAATTTTGTCAGACTCTAAATCTTGTTTATTAGTTCCAACATTGCCTATATGTGGAAACGTAAAATTAATTATTTGCCCAGCATAAGAAGGATCAGAAATAATTTCTTGATACCCTGTTAGAGAAGTATTGAAACACACTTCACCAGTGGAGGTTCCCTGATACCCAATACCCACTCCTTTAAAAATTTTTTTATCTTCAAGAACTAAAACGCCTGTATGAATCTGTGAGATTTTCTGTGAGCTAATTTTTTTTGCTTTTTTGATCAATTACAACTCATGAGTTAAAGGTTAATACAATAAAACCTTAATTATCGCAACAGAGATGTATTATAAAATTATAAAAAAACAATTTTTCTTTTGAAAATTTAATCTTTGAAGTACATTGAACTTTATTATGACATTGAGAGAAAAAATAGAAACTAACTACAAAAATTCTTTAAAATCTAAAAATAAGATAGAAATCTCAACCTATAGGTTAATTTTATCTTCAATTAAAGACCTTGATATTCTTAATCGATCTGGAGTGGATAAAAAAGAAACAGACGATGAAGATATTAAGAAGCTTTTAAAAAAAATGCTCAAGCAAAGAGTCGAATCAATAGAAATCTATACAAAGAATGAAAGAAAAGATTTATTGGAAGTAGAGCAAAATGAATTTGACCTTTTATCTAGTTTTTTACCACAGCAACTAAATGAAGAAGATACTAAAAAAATATGTATTGATACAATAAGTAAGATAGGTGCAAAATCCATTAAAGATATGGGCAAAGTAATGGGTGAACTGAAAAAATCATACCCTGATAATTTAGATTTTGCCAAAGCTGGGCCGTTACTTAAAGAACTATTAAATAAATAATGAAATATCCAAAAGAGTATTTAGACGAAATAAAAACTCGTTTAAAAGTTTCAACAGTAGTTTCTAAATCTGTTAGCTTAAAAAAAAGAGGCAAAGAGTTTGTAGGCTTGTCTCCTTTTAAAACAGAAAAAACACCTTCTTTTACAGTTAATGATGAAAAGGAATTCTATCATTGTTTTGCAACATCTGAGCATGGTAATATTTTTGATTTTATTATGAAAACTCAAAATTTGAAATTTGGTGAAGCTGTGAAATCCTTAGCTAATCTTGCTGGAATGAGGCCATATACATTTTCAAAACAAGATGAGGAAAGAGAGAAAAATTGGCAAGAGTACTGTTCTATTTATAATCAATACGTCCAATTTTATCATGATGAAATTTTAAAAAATGAAAATTTAACTATTGCTAGAGATTATTTAAAAAAAAGAAGTCTTGGTAAAAACGAAGTAAAAAATTTTAAGATTGGATTTGTTGAGAGAAATTCTAACTTTTATGAAAAATTAAAAGGTGAATTTAATGAAAAAGTCTTAATTGAAAGTGGACTTTTTTATCTAGATGAAAAAAAAAATAAGTACGTAGAAAGGTTTAGAGACAGAGTTATATTTCCAATTAATAATATCTCAGGTCAGCCCATTGGATTGGGAGGAAGAACCATCCAAGAAAATACTTACTTAGCAAAATATATCAACTCACCTGAAACACCATTTTTTAAGAAAGGTTCAAACTTATACAATTTAGATTTAGCTAGAAAATTATCTAATAAAATAGATCATGTATATCTTGTTGAAGGATATATGGATGTTGTAGGCTTGAGTAAGAATGGAATTGAAAATGTTGTGGCAAATTTAGGAACCTCCCTAACTGATAGACAAATTTTAATTCTTAATCAATTCTTTGAGGATATAATTATTTGCTTTGATGGAGATGAGAGTGGGTACAAAGCAGCACTTAGAGCGGCTGAAAACTCAATTAAAGAATTACAGCCTGAAAAACAAATTTCATTTCTTTTTTTGCCGGATGGAGAAGATCCAGACAGTTATGTAAATAAAAATGGCAAGGTAAACTTTATAGATTTTACAAAACAGGCAAAAATTTCAATTCATCAATTTATATTTAATCATTATAAGCAACAAACTGATAATAACCCATCATCAATGGCAATATTTGAAAAAAAATTAAGATTTATTGCATCAACAATTAAAGATAATTTTATCAAAAAATATGTTTTAGAATTTTTTTTAGAGAAAATTTCATCTCTAACACCGCATAGCAATGTGGGTAAAAAAAAATTTTACACTAAAAATATTAAATCATTACAGTCCACACAAAAACACTACAATGAAAGTAAATCAATAAGTGGAGTTGAGATAAAAGAATTTTCATTACTTTATTTAATAATGAATAATTTAGATGTATTTCAGGAAAATATTCATTTGATAGAAGGTGTTAAATTATTTAGTGAGGAAAATAGATTAATTTATAATTCACTTTTAATAAAATTAAAGAGTGGGGAAAAGCTTACCCTCCAAGATATTCCAATAGATCCACAATTAATTGAAAAAATCTTTAAGTTTGCATCAATAAAGCATATTTTGAATAGCAGTCAAAATAGCCAAGAAAAAATGTTTGAACTATTTGAGGAAATTACAAGAGATCTCAAAAACTATGATTTAGAGTTTAGAATAGAGGAGCTGGAATCAAAATTTTCAAAGGATTTAAGTGAAAGTACTTTTAATGAAATAAGAGAGCTAAAAAAACAAAAAAACATCAATTAAATCGTTCAAAAAATACATGGATTTTTCCAAAATTGGGCTTATATAAGTCTTCTCAAATATACTATTGTGGAAAGAATAATTACAAAATCATTTGCTAGACTGATGGGTCGTGGGACTCATAGAGGGTTTGTAACTTATGACGAATTAAATAAGTCCCTGGGGAAAAGAAATCTATCAGATGAAAATTTAGAACAAGCTTTCATGCACATTCTTGACGAGAATGTTGCTTTAGTAGAAAAAAAAACTGATTTTAAAGTTCTTAGAAAAAAAGAAACTACATCTTCTGATTCAGGTAAAACCATTGAAAAGAGTGATGATCCGATAAGAATGTATTTAAGAGAAATGGGAGGAGTTGAATTGCTATCGCGTGAAGGTGAGATTGCAATTGCAAAAAGAATAGAAGCCGGAAAAGATGTAATGCTAATAGCGTTAGCACAAAGTCCTATCACAGCCCAACAATTTTTTGAATGGGATGAAAAACTTCAAAAAGATGAAATTTTAGTTAGAGAAATTATAGATATTGATACCAACTATATGGAAGATGAAAGCACGGGACCAAGTGCTAAACAAAGAAATTCAGGAGAAGCAGAAAAAAATAACGCAAGTTCTAATAGTAACGAAGATGGTGATGATGAGTTTAACCCAACGTTAGCCGCAATGGAAACCGAAATTAAACCTAAAGTTTTAAAGACAATCCACGTTCTGACTAAAGAATATGGAAAACTTATTAAGTATCAAAATGAAAAATTAGATTCTGTTTTAAATTCAGTAAATTTTTCAACTGCAAAAGAAAAAGGATATGAAAAAATTGTAAGTGATATTTTAGAAAACATTAAATCACTCCAACTATCTCCCTCTGTATTAGAAGAATTGGTTCAAAAGCATTATGTTGAAAATAAAAAAATTGTTTCACTAGAGGGAAACTTACTAAGACTAGCAATGGATCAAAAAATACCTAGAAATGAATTTATTAAGTTTTACATAGGCAATGAAATCAATCCAAATCTCAAAAGATTTCTTGATACCAATCCAATGTGGAAACAGTTTTTTGCAAAAAATAAAGATGAATTTAAAAATATTAGAGAAAGATTAATTGAAACAAGTCATAAGTTAGGAATTTCTGTTACTGACTTTAAAAAATTAGTTAGTAGAGTTCAAAAAGGAGAAAAAGAATCTAGAATTGCCAAAAAAGAAATGGTTGAAGCGAACTTAAGATTGGTAATTTCGATTGCTAAAAAATATACAAATAGAGGACTTCAATTTTTAGATCTTATCCAAGAGGGCAACATAGGTCTTATGAAAGCTGTGGATAAATTTGAATATAGGAGGGGATATAAATTCTCAACATATGCAACATGGTGGATCAGGCAAGCAATAACCAGATCTATTGCAGATCAAGCAAGAACAATTAGAATACCAGTTCATATGATTGAAACTATTAATAAAATTGTGAGAACTCAGAGATTAATTTTAAGTGAGTTTGGTCGAGAGGCAACCCCAGAAGAACTGGCAAAAAAACTAAGAATGCCTCTAGATAAAGTTAGAAAAGTTCTTAAAATTTCAAAAGAACCTGTTTCTCTGGAAAAACCGGTTGGTGATGAAGAAGATAGTAGCTTAGGAGATTTTATAGAGGATACAAAAGCTTTAGCCCCATTAGAGCAAGCCATTAAGTCTAATTTGGGTGAGGCTACTACAAAAATTTTATCGACCTTGACACCAAGAGAAGAAAGAGTTTTAAGAATGAGATTTGGAGTTGGCATGAACACAGATCACACTCTTGAAGAGGTAGGTTTACAATTTTCAGTAACTAGAGAGCGTATTAGACAAATAGAGGCAAAAGCTCTTAGAAAGCTAAAACATCCAAGCAGATCTAAACAGCTTAAAAGCTTTTTAGAAAGCTAGTAATAAATCACTTTTTCAAAGATTTAATGAATAAAAAATTACTTGATAATTATTTTCTTATTCTCTTTTCTTTAATTCCAATTTCAATATTATTTGGATCTTCTACTTCACTCACAATTATACTATTAATAGATATTTCATTTATATT
>Ga0209709_10004442_pt1 | contig 11304 bp, 14 predicted proteins | sample ArcticOcean_MG_C_2_FD_187435 | JGI IMG/M metagenome (GOLD analysis project Ga0209709, IMG submission 187435) | Marine microbial communities from western Arctic Ocean - ArcticOcean_MG_CB4_136 (SPAdes) (version 2) | ecosystem: Environmental > Aquatic > Marine > Oceanic | place: Arctic Ocean... | reverse complement strand
CTTCAATATGTGTATATTTTGCCCCTAAAATAATATTATAATAATTGTTTACTATTTTATCAACCTTAATACCTACTGGATGAATTTCAGTAAAAGTACCTGTTCGATGATACCAATGTAATCTTTCCCAATTAGGTGTATCATCCATTTCAATAACGTGGCCACTTTCTGTTTGGTGTACGTGATTATATGGATAAATTGCTTTCCAGGGAATTGATGGTTCAGACCAAGCTTTACCATCAGCAGTAGGGATATGCATTTGTCCTGCTTTCCGGTTTTCCATTTTTTCAAATACGATACCCGAAACTCTTGGATCACTCGTATCAGTATTTCCACGAATCCCTCTTGCTAATCTATTTGTAGTTGGTTCTTTTAAATAATTTAAATTTCTAGTTGCTGATATGGATGTATTTGCTAAACCTGTATCTGGATATGTTGATCTAATTCCCTGTTCTACAACCTTAACAGTAAATGGGGGAACTGGTGCACGAGGACCCGTTTGTCCAATCAACGATCTTACTTCACCTTTTTTCTCAAGGGTAGTAGTAGCCGAAACTTGTACAGTTTGTACATCTTCAGTAGGATCAGGTTTTGCATTGTGAATAATAGTTGCTGGTTCTCTAGGAACCATGTCTGTCATAGGATTATAAAAAAGATCCCTCTTTCCCCCTTCATCTGGAAATAATGGATGGCCGACATCTCCACCTTCTAATCTTGGATCAAGAAATCCTTGTCCACCTACAGCGGTTCCATCGTTATTAATTCCCTTTGCATCTAATTCCGGAATACCACCAACTGTTCCAAAAAACATCGGTTCTTGTCCGTCTTCTCCATCACGATAGAAACCAATTACCCATGTACCCTCAACTGGACCTATTGGTGAAGTACCAACTCCTGTTTGACTTGCTGAAGTAATCGGTGATACAGGATATGCCCACGGTAATCCCTCAGTTGGTTGATCGTTCTTGTTTTCCGAATGCCACCCCAAAACTCTAATTCTACATCTACCAAGATAAAGCGGATCATGGCGGTCTTCGACAACTCCTTGCCACCAAATGAACCCCCCTTTTCCCATAAAGTATGCCATATATCAAAATCCTCTACTTGCGTCACCGGTTTTTTTAAAATCTGCTACTCTACTCTCAGTAAATTCTTGAGAAGTTTGAGTTGAACTTGATGCTGCTTGTGATCTATCTGCACCAACTGATTTTTTTAATGAATCTTTTATTGCTTCAAATTCTATTTCATACTTTTCTTTAGTGAAATGATGTCGTAACTTCGTAATTAAATAATAACCACTTAAATACGTATGACCTTGCGATTGGGTAATACCATCCCTATCTTCAAGATATGTTGTAGGTAATTTGAATTCTATTAAATCTCCTACTGCCCTAGTAGATAATCCAGGCGCTCTAATGTTTAATTTAATATTATTAGCTTGCTGACTTTGTACTAATCGTGATTGCATCCATTGTTCTACTCTATTTGGAATAAGGTTTAGTTTGGATCTCACTTCTCCCTTTACACCTCTTGATCCCAGATCTTCTTTAAATCGAACATCATGTGCAAAATTAGAGGGATAAAAACTCATCACCGATTCAGGTGCACCCAATGCATCTTGTTTTTCAGTAGCTAATTTTCCTGTTCCCAAATGAGTAAAAGAATCACTAAAGTTTTTAGCATCAGAGGGTTGTCGTTGAGTCTCCATCACCTCAGTTGCACCGGTATCTGGATCTATTCTTGTTTCTTCACTTATTGAAGTAGGATCATGCATATTAAAATCTAATGTATCATATTTCATTCTAACCAAATCGTGTGTAAGTAATCTATTTGCATACATCCCAGATGATAGGTTTTCAAGAACATCAAAATTAGAAGAAAATGAATATGCATCCACAGCCGTCATTTCTATAGCAATATTTGTAGCCTCATCTGTACTACTACCCATTCGTTTTGGCTGTACCACATACACTTCTTTAACTGGTTCTTCTGGTGTGGTATATACTAATTCAGTAGGCGAGCCCGGAGCACCTGCTACAGTACTATACCCCATACCACCACCGGCCATAAGAGTTTCCATAGAAATAAAAAAGAATCCTCTTATACTCTCATAAAAAACAAAACTAGAACCAATTGCTTGTTTACCAGCAGATACTGCCCTTGATGCTAAGAAATTAAAAGCCTTGAATGGTGTTTGATTTGGTATAATTAAATCTGTAAGATTCTTAGTAGGTTCAACAAAAATACGTTTAGCTCTACCTCCTCTACCTCGTTGAAAAAATTGTCTATAAAGAGATTTTACTACATCAGATATTTTTCGTGGTGCAAGTGTAACTGGATCAAGTGCAGATTTTTTGACCTTTTGTTTTAGATTTAAAATAGCCTCTTCAGAAACGAAAGATAATTTATAAGTTACTATTCCTTCATTAAGTTTCATAATGTTAAGAATTTTAACTACTCTAAATTTTAAATTAATTATACCTTCATTTTGACTCCCCTCAAACGGACCGGGAATTAGATTTGAATTTCTTTGTCGTACAAGACCTTTTGTTTTTACTTGAATCTGTATAGTTTCTTCACCAATAATAGGAACGCTTTCCATTAATCCCACACCATCTACTATCTGTATATTTCCAGTAAGAAAGTTTCCAAAAATATCTTCATAGATATTAAAATCTGACCAAGCGGCCTTTAGATCAACAGACCCCTTTCTATTGGGTGAAGTAAGCAAAAGTTTTTGGAGCTCAAAATCACCAGGAAATGAGGGAAGCTTATCCGCGTCTGGATTTTTTAAGAAATCCGATTTAGTTCCGTGATCGGCAGACTGTGGATTAATGCCAGTCTCAGTTTTTCGTCTTTCAAGAATTGTACCGAATCCATCTCTTAACGCCATCAGTCAAGTTTCTCCGAATGTTCAGAAAGTATGTCTGCAACATATCTCCTATCAATTAATTTAATCTCACGTTTAGCTTCATTTCTATCTTCTTCCCAATTATAACAATATACAATATTTCGATCAAATTCATCAAGAGCATTGTAGGTTGTTACATCAACCTCTAACGTGGCCTCAGGAGATGCTTCAGTAGTACCTGTTGCTTCTGTTCTAGTCCTAACAATTTTTTCATAATGATGTACAGTATTTTTTGCTAATTGAAGTGTATCATATTTGTTTTTAACATATTTTCCAAATTCTCTAGAATTCAATGGCCAATCAAAAATAGGATCATGTATATCATTAATTAAAAAAATTAACCACGTATATTTTACATCACCATAAATCTTAAATGCAGTTATATCAGGTCGTTCTGATTCTGGTATTGAATAAGAAAAATAACTAATAATATCAGTTTGAAGAATGCTTTTTATTTTTGCCTTAACCATAATATTAATCGCAGTCTTAGTTTTTATGGGTTTTATCCCAGTAATATCATAATTAATTTGTGGATAATGTTGAAAAAATTCAGACATATGTTACGCTCCTTGATTTATTCTTTCTCGATACATTACTTCTAGTTCCATAAACGAAAGTTTCATTGCTATAGTTACTGGATATTGTGTGCCATCAAAAAATAGAGGTACGCTTTCTGTAGTAAAATCTAAATCACAACCAAGTAATACTGATTTCCCTATATTAAACATAGGATTTGAACCGCTATTCGGTAATGATGTACCATTAATATAATAATTAATTTTAAATGTATCAGGATACCCAAACATCATTGAAGGTGAAGTCATCGCGTCACCGCCCCCATGAGAAGGTAACATAGCCCTTTTAAACGCATTCACAATTTTTATACAGGCCTTAGATTCAGCTACATCTTGTGGTAACATTTGAAAACTAAAATCATGTGTTCTCATATCAGTAGGGCCTTTATATGCGGCAACAATATAAGGATTGAGTACAGCACCTTGTGCTCGTTCCATTACAGTTTTTGTTCCTTCTACCATAAGGTTGGCTTTATCTGCCGCTTTAAGCAGTCCCACTTTTGCAGATTCACTTGATGCGGCAGAGGCCTGTGCACCCAAAACACTTTTCAACTGTTCAATATTCATTCCCCCTCCAGGCGACCCGCCTGTGTTTTGCATTGCCTTAACAGCCTTATCCGCCATAGCCCCTAGTCCACCTAATGCAACAGCTTCATATTCTGATTTATATGATGTGTTTAGGGCGTCGCCAGGAATATATAATGCTATATCAAGCGTTGGCGTGTTAGTTTTAAAACCAAATGCTTCAAAAGATATCCAATTATCAGTCATCGTCATCGTACTGGACGTACCAATATTAGAAGGGTATTCAAGATATTGTATTGGAACCTGTGCAGGCGCAGTCGGATTTGGGGCAGTATTGTCATGCGGTGAGCCCATTAGGTATCTCCTTTTATGGTTGGTATTATTAAACTATCTATATATTTATATGGCATACAAAGGAAAGTTTCGGCCCCAAAATTATGAAAAATATAAGGGGGATCATACTAAAATTATTTATCGATCTGGGTGGGAATTAACCGTCATGAAATACCTAGATCGACAACCTACAATCTTGCGTTGGTCAAGTGAAGAGATTATTATACCCTATCGTTCCCCTATTGACAATAGAATGCATAGATATTATCCAGATTTTTGGATTAAAACTATTAAAGGTGAAACCCTAATTGAAGTCAAACCTAAAAAACAAACTAGGCCACCCAAACTTAACCCCAAACATAAGAGAAGATTCCTAAAAGAAGTAAAAACATGGGGAATAAATGAAGCTAAATGGAAAGCGGCAGAAGCATATTGTGAATACAAAGGTTGGAAATGGCAAATAATAACAGAGGACACTTTGATAACTAAATAGTAATATGGCTACAATAGAAGAATCTTATTTGGATAAATTAAAAGACGCGATCAATACTAATTCAATCACTGCTAAATCAAAAGCAGCTGGTGATTGGTTTCGCTCAATTGTCAATAGAACAAAGGGGAAGTTTTCTAACGAAACTCCAGAGAAAATACTTCAACAGTCAGAAAATTTAGTATCTCAAAGTGTACTAGGGAAAATGTATTTCTATTCTTATGATCCTAAATGGAAAGACACTCTCCCCTGGTATGATACATTTCCTTTAGTTTTTCCTATCGAAAAATATACCGATGGATTTCTTGGATTAAATTTTCATTATCTTGCACCAAAACATAGAGCTATATTAATGGATCAACTAAAGGCTTTCGCAAATAATAAAAAGTTTGATGAAACAACTAAATTGAAATTAACATATAATATGTTGAAGGGTTTTACTAAGATTAAAAGAGCAAAACCTACAGTACATAGATATCTTTCAAGTAAGGTTAAATCTCAGTATGTACTTGTTAATGCAGATGAATGGGAAGTAGCACTCTTTCTACCAGTAGAGAGATTTAAAAAAGCAAACAAAAAGAAAGTATGGGCACATAGTGCAGGAAGGTTTTAATGCATCCAGGACACGGAGGGCCATCAGGACCGAGTGGAGATTTTGCAATAACTGATTTTATGGCCAAGTTGGACGGTCTAGGAAGTTATGCAAAAAGGAATAGATTTACAGTTGAAATTATACCACCACAATCATTGGATACTCCCGTTCCGGTATCACAAATAGAATTTCTTGTTAAGACTATTTCATTACCAAGTAGAACTTTCGGGACAACCACTTTCAGAAGTGGCGGTAAATTTGGATTAGAAGTTCCTTATGAAGTGACAGAAGAACCTGTATCAATTTCTTTCTTAGGTACAAATGACTGGACAGCCAGAAAATTCTGGTATGATTGGCATGAACATATACAAAGTAACTCTTCGTATAATATGCAATATTATAAAAGTTTTATAGGAACAGTTACAATTTCATGTTATAATGAAGAAGAACAACAAGCAACTCAACCCACACATAAAGTAACATTACATGAATGCTGGCCGAAAACAATAGGTGCTATAGAATTGGGGTGGGAAAGCACGGAATTAATAGATTTTACAATAGATATTGCATATAGCTGGTGGACACAAGAATAAGAATTTTTATAATTATTATAGGAGAATATTATGGCATTACCAAGAGTGGCATCACCCACTTATGAATTGAAAATCCCTTCAACAGGACAAAAGGTTTCATTTAGACCTTTCCTTGTAAAAGAAGAAAAAACATTATTAATGGCAATGGAATCTGGTGATAGCCAGGCAATGACCAGAGCCATGCAAGATATTATCTCTTCCTGCACAGAAGGAGAAGTAGATCTTAACTCACTTGCATCATTTGATATTGAATATTTTTTCCTTCAACTTAGGGGGAGATCAATTGGGGAAGTTTTAACAATTAACCCCCGTAGACCACCAAACTTTAAATGTTGTAGCGACGCAACTGAAGAAGATATTTGTGAAGTTAATATTAATATTGATAATATTACTATGAATACTAAAGACATTAAATCTTCAGAAATACAAATTAATGATGATATTGGAATGAAATTAAATTTTCCTCAAATTGATGTAGTACAAAAATATACTTCTGAGGGTGAAGACATAAAAGCGGAAGATGTATTCAAACTGATTGTAGAGTGTATTGATTATATTTCGGATGGAGATGAAATATTCAAGGCAAAAGATTCTACTAAAAAAGAACTAAATGATTTTATTGAATCTCTTAGTTCTGCACAATTCGTTAAGGTAAGAGAATTTTTTGAATCGATGCCAAGATTAAGCCACACAATAGATTGGAAATGTCCAAAGTGTGAGAAATCTAAACCCCTACTTATTCAGGGGATTGACTCTTTTTTCGAATAGCGCTGAGTCACGATTCCCTGGCGAACCATTATCAAGCAAACTTCGCTATGATTCAGCACCATCATTGGAGTCTAACAGAACTTGATAATATGTTACCATTTGAAAGACAAATATATATAATCTTATTACAAAATTGGATTAAAGAAGAAAACAGTAGAATACAAGCCGAAAACGCCAAAAACAAAGGACGATAAAAATGGCCAAAAGTTTAGCAGATGTTGTAGTACAGTTAGAAGAGAATAATGTTAAGACTGAAGAACTGTCTACAAACGTATCATCAATAAAGCTTGAACTTAGCACTCAATTAACAACCATAAGTGCAGTGTTGTTATCGCAGAGTGGACAGTTAGATAAAACTGTTAGTATATTAGCAAATATACTTAATTTACAATTAGATGATTCTGCTGCGGCAAGAGAGGCGGCCGCTGAAGCAGCAAGACAAGGGGGAGCCGGGGAAGAACGTATGGTTCCTGATGGAAAAGCAGAAGAAGCAAAAGCTGGTGGATTTTTCTCTAAAATGGGTAAGGCTGTAATGAATCCTGTTGGCGCCATGGGAAGAGGAATGAAATCTGTAGGAAAAGGTATTTCTGGTTTTCTAAAAGGCTTAGCGAGTGGCCTCGCCGCATTTGCTAATCCAATGGTATTAGTAGGAGTATCAGTCTTAGCTCTTTCACTTCCAATATTCGCCGCAGGACTCGCTGCAGCATTTAAAGTATTTGAATTAATTGCAGGTGAAGGTAAGGCATTAGAATTTGTTACTGGTATAATCGAATCTCTTGGTGAAGCAATTGGAACCATTCTCCATAAAGTTTTAACGGGTTTTGGAGAAATGGTAAAACGAATGGGGCCGTTTATCAAAGCATTTTTTGATGGACTCGCTACTGTAATTAAAGCGTTAATGCCAGTTGTTACAGGACTTTTCAAATTAATAAAAGATATCATTACTGATCCCGTCCTCAACAAAACCATGCAGGCAGTCATCGCCGCAATTTCTTCAGCCATTAGTGATGTTAAAGATGTTCTTGTTGCTTTTGCTCCTGTAGTAAAAAGTATTATTAGTGATATTAGTGCAGTTATTATTGCAGTAGCCGGTAAGATAGAAGCGATTGTTGCAACTATTGGAAGTGTAATTGAAAAAATACTAGCAAGTTTTGATGGAGTAGTTGCACAGATAAAACCTATTATTGAACAAATTGGTTTAACCATAGAAACAATTATAAATGCTATTGGTGACAATATAGGTAAAATTGGAAAAACTATAGAAGGTATTATTACTTCTATTGGAGATAGTGTAACAAAGGTAGTTGGTTCTATTTCAGATCTCATTACAGCAATAGGTACAACTATCTCAGGAGTAATAGATTCCGTAGTTGGTGGAATAGAACGACTAGCCGTTATGTCGCCTGGTAATATGTTAGGTGTTGCTGCTGGATTGGTTGCAATAGGTGCAGGTCTTGTAGTCTTTACTGCTGGCGCAGCCGTTGCTGGTGGGGTTATGCCTAGTCCCGCAGAACTTGAAACTGTAGCTAAAAGTATTGAAAAATTTGGAGCAATTCCTGCAGACAATCTTACAAAGGTTGGTACTGGAATGCAAGCGGTTGGTGTAGGATTACTGGCCTTTGGCGCTGGTGGAGCACTAGCTTCATTACTCAATAACCCCGAAGGATTAATAGGTGTCGCAAAATCTGTTGAAAAATTTGGAACAATAGATGGATCAAATTTCGCAATGGTTGGTGATGGAATTACATCATTAGGTAAGGGACTCGCTACTTTTGGAGCAGGTGGATTATTAGCCGGTATTTCTGAGGGAATAGGTAAGTTTTTTGGTTCAAGTGATCCTGTTGAAAAATTTCAGAAGTTCGCGGCAATTGGGCCAGGATTGAAAGACGCGTCTGATGGAATCACAGGTCTTGCTACAGCTATGAATGTATTAGGAAAATCTGATATAGCAAAAACTGCTGATGCACTTGATGATTTTATGGGTAAAGTTGATATGAATAAATTAACAGCTTTCTCAAAAGCCACGGAAGGTTTAATGACAGGAAAAATGTTAGCTCAATTACAAGTAGAAAGTAATACAGCTGGAGGCGGGACAACTACAATAATTCAAAATACATCAACTAACCAAGTAAATTCTTCTCAGCCTATGGTACTGCCCGCCTCAGGAGTTAGTCCATCTAATGGTGATATAATGAGTGTTCGTATAGTAACTTAGGTTTTATAATAACCATCTGAAAGATAATAAATAAAGGCATCTATCAAATCGGGAGACCCCCAAGCCGATATACACCATACCACTAAAATCACACAAAACATAAATCCATACATAGTACTATTCTCATTATTCATTATTCTTGCTCAGCTAATTTTGCAAAGTATGAAAACTCTCCTGTATCACCAGCAGATTCTGCGGTTGTAACATTTTCAACAACAGGTTCTACATGTGGAGTAGTCATAGGTTTACCACCATCAAATGGCGCATCAAAACTATTAGACTTTGGTGTAGGAACATTAGATGTTAATCCAAGTACTCTATCCAACTTCTCTTTCAAATCTGCATAAGATTTAAAATTCTCTGGAGCAGTAAAGGCGTCCAATGAATGTTCTGTTTTCCAGATTTCTTCCATCTTACCTTCATCTTCATCAAGAGCTGCAGGATTTTCAAATTCACTCTTATCATAATTTGAGAACCCATCAATCTTACGAATCTTTATTTTGAAATTCGCTCCTGCCCATAAATCAAAAGGATTTACTGGAGTTTCATCTTCAAATTGAGGATTCATCTTATCATTAAGTTTGTCCCAAATTTTCTTTCCATATTTGTACAAACGAACTTGACCCTCGTTCTGAGGATTTGATGGATCTTTGAGAATATAAACATTAGAGACATAGGTAAGCCTACGTTTCTGTTTACGGGCGATCTCTTTGTTCGCCTCGATACCTGAATTCCAGAGTTGTGAATTATGTTCACTTACTGGATCTTTCTGACCAAGAGTAGTTAAAGAGTTTTCAATGTACCATCCACCAGGTCCTTGAAATCCATGATTCCATGAACGTGACCAGGGAAGGTCTTCTCCATCTGGAGCAGGGAGGAATCTAACAACGGCCATTCCGTTGCCTGACTTGTCCAATTCTGGACGCCAGAAGCGATCATCATCACCTTGACCTCGTGCTGGAGCATTGAGTTTTGCGGTTTCTTTTAGGAGGGATTGGAGTTTATCTCCACGTTTTTTCTTCATATCTGCGAACGACATATGTTTCCTTTCGTATATTTCGTATTGCGTTGTATTGATTGTATTGCGATTTATTCACTTAATCATAATATAACTATATTATATCATACTTTTCTGATTTGTCAACCCCTAATAGGTCTACACCAATTACTCTCCTTTCATATTGGTAGTTTAGATGTCATTGGAATAAGATGAAGATCTTCTGCTTCAGTTTGTACATTTTGTTTCAATTTTCCACCAACCATTTTACCGGCGGCTTCGGGTTCTAATTTATTTTCATCACAGTAAAACATAATTGCATCTATATAAGTCATTTTAGTTTTTTGGACCAGCTGCTCAATGTTTTCCATGAATCTCATGGAATTATTCATTTTAACCGCCATTAGTTAATGCCTCTGATTCTTTATGTTCTGGATCATCTTTATCTTTGAACCAGTAATCCGCTGTCTTAGTTAAGACTGCGACATAGGTCCCTATCAGGATATTAATTATGTCCCTGTAGGTATCTGTAACTAGTGTGCCATAAAATAACACATAAAGTAAAACGAAAAATACAAAAAATATAACAAAGCTTAAAGAAAATCTTGCTATAAAATTCCACTTTTTTCGTTTCTCGATTGCTGATGATTTATCATCTGTAGTTTTATCTTTCATTATATTTCTCATTAATTGTGTTCTTCATATTTAACACCTTCTTGTTCTAGAAGGAGTTGTCTATTTTTTATGTGAGCCTCTTCAATTTCCTCTTTACTTCCACCAAAATATCCTACTGCATAACCACTCTCACACATCCATTTATTTATGTTTGTCCAACCCGCAAAATCGTGGCCATCTTCAGTACAGTTAATCCAAAGTTCTCCTAGTACTCTACCGAACTTACCCCTACTATCTGACTCTGGACATCGACATTGTATTTCAATATCATCTCTGTCTGACATGACTGCCCAATGTACCCACGACTTGAGTGCAGCTGATGAGAGTTTTCCATAAAACTTTTCTTCTAAATCCCGCGTTCGTGATTCAGGAGTATCTATTCCAAGTAAACGAATTCTATTGCATATCCGTACATCGAAACCCAAATCAAAAATTGCATCGATAGTATCTCCATCAACAACTTTTTCTACAGCAGTTATGTTGTAGATAAATTCACAAGGTTCTTCGTTTATATATTCAGCCACGTTTATTCTCCCAATTTAATTCCCATGTTTCATTTTTAAGTGCTACCTTAACTCGACCCAAATCTTCTGCTTCAGGATAAAGATATGTATATCCTTGTCCACCATA
>Ga0209709_10004440_pt1 | contig 11305 bp, 9 predicted proteins | sample ArcticOcean_MG_C_2_FD_187435 | JGI IMG/M metagenome (GOLD analysis project Ga0209709, IMG submission 187435) | Marine microbial communities from western Arctic Ocean - ArcticOcean_MG_CB4_136 (SPAdes) (version 2) | ecosystem: Environmental > Aquatic > Marine > Oceanic | place: Arctic Ocean... | reverse complement strand
GTCCCCATAAAGCAATTAAAAGCATCTGTAGGTGTATTTACAATTGGTTCACCTCTTACATTAAACGATGTGTTTACAACTATCGGACAATTTGTTTTTTCTTTAAATTTTTTAATTAATTCATAATATTTTTTATTTGTTTTTTTGTGTACAGTTTGAATTCTTGCAGAATAATCAACATGCGTTACTGCAGGTATCTCTGATCTTTTAATATTAAGTTTTTCAATTCCAAATAATTTTTTTTGTTCATTAGTCATATCGATAGTTTTATCTTTATTTATGTTTGCAACCATCAGCATATAAGGACTATCTTCACTAATCTCAAACCATTCAGATAAATCTTCTCTTAGTATTGCTGGAGCAAATGGCCTGAAGCTCTCTCTATACTTAACTTTTAAATTTAAATTTTTTTGCATTTTTGGTGATCGCGGATCTCCTAAAATTGATCTTGCTCCTAATGCCCTAGGTCCAAATTCCATTCTTCCTTGAAACCAACCTACAGCTTGTCCATTAGTAAGACCTTGGGCGGTTTTATCTATTAAATCTTCATCATTAAGAACATCAAAATTAGCACCTATAGATTTTAATTCTTTTTCTATTTCTGATTGAGAATATTCAGGCCCAAGGTAAGAACCTTTCATATCATCATTTTTATTAACTGTTCTTGGATTATTTTGTTCTATGTGCCATAAAGCTAGGGCTGCTCCGAGCGCACCACCAGCATCTCCAGCAGCAGGCTGTATCCAGATATTATCAAAAATTTTTTCCTTAAGCAACTTACCGTTAGCAACACAATTTAGCGCAACACCCCCTGCTAAGCATAAATTATTTAATTTAAATTCTTTTTTTAATGAAACTGCTAATTTAATTATTAAATCTTCAGTTACTTTTTGAATTGATGCAGCAATATCCATATGAAATTGAGTTAACTTTTCAGTTTTAGAATCTCTTGGTTTTTGTCCAAATAAATTGTGAAATTTTTTATTTGTCATAGTTAAGCCAGTAGCATAATTAAAATAATCTTGATCTAACTTAAAAGAACCATCATCCTTAATATCTATTAGTTGGTCTAAAATTTTATCTGCATATTTAGCTTCGCCGTAAGGTGCCAAACCCATTAATTTGTATTCACCACTATTAACTTTGAACCCAGTATAATAAGTAAAAGCTGAATAAAGTAATCCAAGAGAATGTGGGAAATGTATTTCTTTTTTAATTTCAAGATTATTACCTGTTCCAATTGCAACTGTAGTTGTTGCCCACTCTCCTACTCCATCAGCAGTTAAAACTATTGCTTCCTCAAATGGTGAGGGGAAAAAAGCACTTGCAGCATGACTTAAATGATGGTCAGAAAAAAAGATTTTTCCCTCATCATTAAATTTTTCATCATGCGATTTTAGTTCATTAAAAAGCATTCTTTTTTGAAAAAGTTTATCCCTTAACCATATAGGCATTGCCTTGCAAAAAGATTTAAAACCTTTTGGTGCAAATGCGACATAAGTTTCTAGAAGTCTTTCAAATTTTAAAAATGGCTTTTCAAAAAAAATTATTTGATCTACATTATTAAGTGTTAAATTAGAATATTTTAATACAAATTCAATAGCATTATAGGGGTAACTTGAATCGTGTTTTATTCTAGAGAATCTTTCTTCTTGAGCTGCAGCAATAATCTCACCATTAATTATAATTGCAGCTGCACTGTCATGATAAAAAGCTGAGATGCCTAAGATTTTTGACATTTATAAAATTTTTTTTTAAAAAATAGCATAAATAAATGGTGCTACAGCTGAACCTTGACTTAAAATTATAAGTCCGCCAAAAATAAATAAAAAAACTAATATTGGAAATAACCAATATTTTTTTCTAACTCTTAGAAACTCCCAAAATTCTTTTAAAAAACTCATAATTAAAATTGATTTTTCATTTTACTCTTTGGTCCAGATTTAGGAATCCAATAAGATAGATTTTTATTTTTTTTAAGGTTTAAAATATCTTTTCCTAGGATTTTCATAATTAAAGAAATTGGTGTAACTACTGCAAAAAAAACAACACCCATTACAATAGGTGACACAATAGTTCCAAGTAAAATACCAAATTTGAACCATAGCTTATTTAATGGAGTTAAGATTTTAGAATTCAAAAGTCCTAAAATCAAAAAAATTATTGAAATTACTAAAGCCCAAATTCTTAACATATCTCCATCTACTAATGGATAAATAGAAATAATTAAAAAAACTATAAAAAAAACTATTCCAAAGCTTTTATTTGAGCTAATTTTAATATTATTTTTATTCATAATTAAATTAGAGATTTTTGATGTCTCATATCACTTTTATTAATACCAGCTACCTTAACAGGTTTTTTCATTGCGTCTCTTCTAAAAGGTTCACCAAGTTCTTGATTAAGAATAACCTCTATAAATGTTGTAATACCTTTTTTTTGATCTTCACAGGATTGTTTTATAGCAGTTGTTGTTTCTTCCATTGTTTTAACGGCAACACCTTTTAAACCACATGCTACAGCTACTTTTGCATAGCTTAATTCTGGATCTAGCTCAGTTCCTACGAAATTATCATCAAACCAAAGAATAGAATTTCTTTTTTCTGCACCCCATTGATAATTTCTAAAAATTACCATTGTAATCGATGGCCATTCTTTTCTAGCACATGAACTCATTTCATTCATACTGATACCAAAAGCACCATCACCAGCAAAACCAATGACAGGTGTATCTGGACAACCAATCTTAGCTCCTAAAATTGATGGGAAACCATATCCACATGGTCCAAATAACCCAGGGGCTAAATATTTTCTTCCTTTTTCAAAAGTTGGATAAGCATTTCCAATTGCGCAGTTATTTCCAATATCACTTGATATAATAACATCATCTGGCATTCCAGATTGAATAGCTCTCCAAGCCTGTCTTGGAGACATTCTATCTTTATCTCTTTCTCTTGCTTCTTTATTCCAAACAGTTCCTTTGTCATCTTCTTCATGATCTAAACTAGATAATTTTTGTAACCAAGCAGATTTAGTTTGATGAATTATATCTTTTCTTTTTTTTCTATCAATATCACCTGCTTTTGGGGAAAGTTTTGCTAGAAGTTGTTGAGCCACTAATTTAGCATCTCCACAAATTCCAACCGTAACTTTTTTTGTTAATCCAATTCTATCTGAATTCATATCAACTTGAATTATACTTGCATCCTTAGGCCAATAATCAATACCATAGCCTGGTAATGTTGAAAATGGATTTAACCTTGTGCCTAAAGCCAATACAACATCAGCTTTTTGGATTAATTCCATTCCAGCTTTAGAGCCATTATATCCTAACGGTCCAGCAGCTAACGGGTGACTCCCTGGAAAACTATCATTGTGCTGATAACCAGAGCAAACTGGTGCGTCTAATTTTTCTGCAAGTTTTTTTGTATCTTCAATGGCCCCACCAATTACTACGCCTGCACCAGATAAAATTACTGGAAATTTTGCATTTGACAATAAATCTGCAGCTTTTTTAATTGCATCAACACCACCAGCTTGTCTTTCTAATCTTACAATTTGAGGTAAATCAATATCAATTACTTGTGTCCAATAATCTCTTGGAACATTTATTTGGGCTGGGGCTGATGCACCAGATAAAATTACTGGAAATTTTGCATTTGACAATAAATCTGCAGCTTTTTTAATTGCATCAACACCACCAGCTTGTCTTTCTAGTCTTACTATTGGAGGTAAATCAACATCAATTACTTGTGTCCAATAATCTCTCGGGACATTTATTTGGGCTGGAGCTGAGCCTCTTATAGCTTTTTCAATTACTCTATTTAATACCTCTGCCATTCTTGAAGGATCTCTGACTTCTTCTTGATAACAAACCATATCCTTAAATAAATTCATCTGTTCTACTTCTTGAAATCCACCTTGACCAATAGTTTTATTTGCTGCTTGAGGTGTTACTAAAAGTAGTGGTGTATGATTCCAATAAGCTGTTTTAATTGGAGTTACTAATCCAGTAATTCCAGGACCATTTTGAGCAATTACCATTGACATTTTACCAGTAGATCTTGTGTAACCATCCGCAATTAATCCACCATTAGTTTCGTGAGCAACATCCCAAAAAGTTATTCCTGCATCAGGAAATATATCTGATATAGGCATAAACGCTGAACCAATTATTCCAAATGCATGTTCAATTCCATGCATTTGTAATACTTTTACAAAAGCTTCTTCTGTTGTCATTTTTGTCATAATAGTTTCAACCTTTCTTGTCTAATTTGTTAAAATTTTATAAATTAATTTGTTAATTTAGAAGATTAATATATAAGATTTAATAAATTTCAAACAAACAAATCGACATAATTATGGCTACAGATATTATAATTCATGATGAAAAAGACAATGTTGGAGTAATTGTTATTGATAAAATCACTCCAAAACAAGATTGTTCATGTTGGATAATGGAAAATGACAAAACTATAAAAATTCAGTCTGTAGATGAAATTAAATTAGGACATAAAATTGCAATGATCGACTTGAATGAAGGTGATACTATTTTAAAATATGGTCATGATATTGGTAAGGTAGTTAAATCAATCAAAAAAGGCGAGCATGTTCATGTTCACAATGTTAAAACTAAGAAGTGGTAAAATTATGGAAATTCCAAAAAGTTTTTTAGGTTATAAAAGAGAAAATGGAAGAGCTGGTACTAGAAATCATGTAATCATTCTTCCAGTAGATGATATTTCTAATGCATGTACAGAAGCTGTTGCAAATAACATAAAAGGTACAATAGCACTTCCTCATTCTTATGGAAGACTACAGTTTGGTGCTGATTTAGATTTACACTTTAGAACAATGATTGGAACTGGAAGCAATCCGAATGTTGCAGCAGTAATAGTTATTGGTATCGAGCCTAAATGGACAAAAAAAATAGTAGATGGAATTGCTAAAACAGGAAAACCTGTTGAAGGTTTTCATATAGAACATACAGGAGATATTGGTACTGTTATGAAAGCTTCTAAAAAAGCTCAAGAATTTGTGATGTGGGCATCTGAAAAACAAAGAGAAGAATGCCCCCTAAGTGATTTATGGATATCAGTTAAGTGTGGGGAGTCTGACACAACTTCTGGATTAGCGGCAAACCCAACGGTTGGAAACTTAATGGATAAATTAGAACCATTAGGAGTTCATTTGTGTTTTGGAGAAACCTCAGAGCTTACAGGAGCTGAGGCTGTTTGCGCTAAGAGAGGCGCCACACCAGAAGCCTCTGAAAAATTCATGAAAACGTGGAATGCTTATAATGATTTTATACTTAAAGAAGCAACTGATGATCTTTCAGAAAGCCAACCTACAGCAGGAAATATTGCAGGTGGTCTTACTACAATTGAAGAAAAGGCATTTGGAAACTTTCAAAAAATTGGATCATGTAAATTTATTGATGTACTAAAACCAGCAGAAGAACCTACAAAAGGAAAGGGTTTATATTTTATGGATACATCGTCAGCAGCAGCAGAATGTGTAACACTTCAAGCCGCAGCTGGTTTTAATATTCACTTATTTCCAACGGGTCAAGGTAATATTGTAGGTAACCCTATTGAACCAGTTATTAAATTAACTGCAAACCCTCTAACTGTAAAAGGTATGGAGGAGCATATTGATTGTGATGTATCAAAAATATTATCACGTGAGATGACCATGTCAGAAGCTGGTGATGAATTGATCAAATCAATGATTAGAGTTGCTAACGGTAGATTGACTTGTGCTGAAGCATTGGGGCATAAAGAATTTGTTATGACCAAACTTTATAGAAGTGCTTAATATCTGATTAATAAAAAGTTTTAAAAATATGAATAATAAAAAAATAGCTATAATTGGACTTGGATACGTGGGGTTACCTCTTGCAACTGAATTTGGTAAAAAACATGAAGTGATTGGCTTTGATATTAATAAAGATCGAATTGATGAACTTAAAAAGGGAATAGATATAACTGGTGAATTGAGTAAACAAGAACTTAAAGAGGAAATTGACATAATTTATACAACTAATTTGGATGATCTTAAAGACTGCACTATTTTTATTATTACTGTTCCAACCCCAATTGATAAACATAAAAGGCCCGACTTAACTGCATTAAAAAAGTCTAGCCATTCAATTGGTAAAATTATTAAAAAAGACGATATTATTATTTATGAATCAACTGTTTATCCGGGTGCAACCGAAGAAGTGTGCGTACCAATCCTTGAGCAGCAATCAGACTTAACATTTAACAAAGATTTTTATTGTGGTTATTCACCAGAACGTATTAATCCAGGGGATAAAAAACGTAGGATAACTGACATTAAAAAGGTAACATCAGGTTCAACACCCGAGATTGCCACAGAAGTTGATGAACTGTATCAAGAGATAATTATTGCAGGTACACATAAAACAAGTAGTATTAAAATAGCAGAAGCTGCTAAGGTTATTGAAAACACTCAAAGAGATTTAAATATTGCGCTTATTAATGAACTTGCCCTTATTTTTAATAAACTAGGTATTGATACTGAGTCAGTATTGGAAGCTGCTGGTACTAAATGGAATTTTTTACCATTTCGCCCAGGACTTGTAGGGGGACACTGTATTGGTGTTGATCCATATTATTTAACTCATAAAGCTAATGAAGTTGGTTACTATCCAGAGATGATTTTAGCAGGACGAAGATTGAACGACAATATGGGGCTGTATGTAGTAAATGAAGTTTCAAAACTTATGAGCAAAAAACACATCCACATAGCAAATGCTAATGTTCTTATTATGGGTCTAGCCTTTAAAGAAAACTGCCCTGATTGCCGTAATACCCGTATAATTGATTTGGTTAAAGAATTTGAAAGTTTTAATTGTAATGTAGATGTTCATGATCCGTGGGTTAATAAAAATCAAGTTGCTCATGAATACAATATTCAACTTATTGATAAACCAATAAAAGGTAATTACGATGCAATCGTAATAGCAGTTGCACATGATGAATTTAAAGCATTAACTGAAAACCAAATTAGAGCTTTTGGTAAAGTTAACCATGTGTTGTATGACATTAAATACTTACTTAAAGCCAATGAATCAGATGGAAGGCTATAAATTGATTATAAAAATTCCAAAATAATTAAAAATGTTAAATCTATAAAAAAAATGATCATCTTAAGAAATATTGATGATCAAATATTTATTATTTAAATTTAATTAAATTAATTAAGATGTTATTTTGCATATTTTTTTCTTAAATTAGAAAAAAATTTTCTTATAAAAGCGGCACTTACACCTAATGTAACTGCAAATATAATAGAAAATAATCCATATAAAATTGGCATTTCTATTGATAATTTTTTGATAAACATTGAAAATGGATTTAAATTATTTATATCAATTTTAACAATTTCATTATTTGAATGTTCTACAAAAAAAGTATCATAAGCAATGGCTATACCGACCAATAGTAACATAATCGCTAGAAGTGTTTTCAATCGTGTGCTATCAATTGACTCTCCTATTTTTTGTCCATATTGAACACCTATAATTGACCCAGTTACTAACATAAGCACCAGAATTAAATCTATAGAACCATAATTAAATGCATGTAAAAAAGTTACAATCACACTAATAAAAATAGTTACAAATAAAGAAGTGCCTGGAATTAATCTTGTTGGCATTCCAATAATATAAATCATAGCAGGAACTAAAATAAATGCACCACCTATACCCATTATTGCTGCGATGAAACCTACTATTAATCCAATAATGATGGGTGTAAATGCACTTTCATATAATTTTGATTTATGAAAACGCATTCTTAAAGGAAGGCCATGTATCCAATAATGGGCGTGTAATTTTTGCTTAATTATAATTTTTTTTCTTGCTTTATCAATTTTTCCAAGACCTTCAACCAACATAGCAGTACCAATGATAGCTAGAATGTACATATAGGATAATGAAATAACGATATCAATTTTTCCTATTCCTTTAAAATAAGTAAAAGTCCAAATTCCAAATAATGTTCCAAAAATTCCACCAACAACAATCATTAAGCCCATTTTATAATCAAGTGTATCTTTTAAGTAGTGTGTTGTGGAACCTGATACTGATGTTGCTAAAATATTATTTGCTTCATTTGCAACAGCATATGTTGGTGGTACACCTAAAAAAATTAAAAAAGGTGTCATTAAAAATCCTCCACCTACTCCAAATAAACCTGAGAGCACACCTACAATTCCACTTAGAGAAAAAATTGCTATTATGTTTACAGATACTTCAGCAATAGGTAAAAAAACTTCCATAAAAATTTAATTAAATAAATAAGTATGCCTCATATATATTTATGTCAATAGATAGAGCATTAAAAACAAAAATTTACTAATTTAAATTAAAGTTCAAAAACGATAACACGTGTTAAAGTTCAAAAACGATAACACGTGTAAAATTATTTAAGGACACAAAGGAAACTAATAAAAAAATCAAAGAATAACAATTAATTAAAAATATCAGTAATTTCCCCGTCTAAGTCTTTATCTTTATCTTTATCTTTATCAGATTTGGTATGCTTTGGATTGATATTTAAATCATCATCCATAATATCGTTCAGTTCTTGGTCGTTAATTGAGTTTTCTTCAGTATTTTCATTTGAAAAAGATGTGTCAACAAAGTTGGTTTTACTTAAAGAATTATTTAATTCTTGAATTTGTTTAAAAATATTATTTTTTTCAAATTCAACTTCATTATAATTTTTGCAAATTGTTTCGTATTTTTTTTGAAAAGAGGATAATTCACTTGATAGTCTTATATTCTCTTCTTGATAAAATTTTATTCTATCGTCTATTCTATCATTTATTTGATTGATTTGTTCATTATTTAAAGATGTTTCTGGATTCGTATTTTTTGATTGTTTAATTTCTTTATCTAATTTTTTATTATGAGCAATATATTTGTTTAGTGTATTTTTAAGTTCGTGGTTATTAATTTCTAGAGACCTGCTTGTATCTGTAGTTTCTTTTAATTTTTTTTCAAGTTCATCTACACTAATTTTAAGTGTATTATTATCTTTCTTATTATTTTCAATTAGTTTTAGTTGATTGTTAATTATGTCTGACTGTATTTTATTTTTATTTTCATTAAACTCAAATCTATTTTGATCTAACGATTTTTTTTCATCATACAACAATTTAATTTTTTTTTTTTGATTATTAATACTATCATTAATTAATATTGTTTTTTCTCTAATATCACTGCTAATTTTTTTTGCAGAATCTTTAATGGAAGCAAAATCTTTTACTAAATCATCTCTAATTAGTTTTTTTTCAACTTTTTCAGATGATAAATATTTTAGCTTAACAAGATCTTTGATTTTCAATATTTCATTATTTTTACTATTTTTGAGATTTGGGCTTAAATCTATTTCTTTATTTAAAACTAACGGATGATCTATTTCTTTATTTAAGACTAACGGATTATTTATTTCTTTTTCTAAGATTAATGGAATGCTTGGATCAAAAAAAACTTTATCTTTATCATCCATATTAAAAAGCAGTTAAATTACTTATTCTGATTTAGGCCAAAAAAAATTGGCTTTTTTTTTTATTTCTTTGGTTGTTTCTTCTTTATTTTTTTTTTCTTCTTTTTCGAAAATTTTAAAATTTACTACATCACTTTTACTATTGTAAGTTTCATTTTTTTGCTGTCGTACTTTGTCTTGATCGTCTTTATATGATTTGATTTTCATTTCTAAATAATTTGCTTTTTTTTCAATGTCTTTATCTTTTGTAAAAATACTTTCTGTGACTTTTTCAACTTCATTTTCCATTTTCGTTATTTTGATTTCAAGGTCGGCTTGTCTAGAATTTGACTTCTCTGTTTCGGTAATACGTTTCTCATACACAGCAATTTTATCTTCTAATAATTGTTGTTTAGATTGTTGCTCTTTTTTAATTTTTAAATCTTTTTCTAGTTGATCAACTTTTTCAGCATGTTTGGTGCCTAAATTATTTAATTTTAATTCTGTTCGGTGAAGATCTTGATCCAGTTCAGCTAATTTATTTTCTAAATAATTAGATTTTGATACATAAACCCATTCTTCTTTGCAATGCAGACATTTTACTTTTTGTCCTTCTAGTTTATATTCATCTTCATCTAAAGTGAATTTGTTGTTACAATTTTTACAGTCTAATAACATAATAAATACACAAATTCTAACTCGTATAAAGTTATGTGTCAATTACTTAGATTATAACTAAAGTTTTTTTTATAGTTAGTATGTTTTTTAGAAGCGCAAGCGCCTAATACTTATTAAAAAAATTAAATTTTAGCAAAAATTTTATTAATTACATCATCCAATTTTTTTCTATCTCCATCTGTTTGATTATCAATATCTTTTTTAGCTTCAGAATGATCTTTTTCAATGTTTGGTATTTCTCTAACAAAAGTAGATGGAACAACATTAGATTTACCCACTATTGTGCTACTTAATTCTTTGATTTTATTTGATATTTTTTCTTTTTCTAATTCAATATTGTTTAGGTTTTCTTTTATAACTTTATTTTTCTTTAGGGCAGTTAATAGTTCACTCGATAATCTAATATTTTCGTTTTGATAAAATTTTACTTTTTTTACTTCATCGTTAGATTTTAAATCTTGTGAATTACTTATTTGTTTTTTTTCATCTTGTAATTTTTTATAACTATTAATATATCTTGATATGGTACTCTTAAGTTCATGACTGTTAATTTCGAATGATCTATTTTTTTGTACAGATTCTTCTAATTCTGTTTCTAATTTTTTTAAATTAAGTTTTAATTCTTTGTTTTCTGAATCTAATTGATTTTTACTTCTTGCAACTTGGTCCAAATTATTTTGTAAACTATCATTATTAATCTTTAATATCTCATTATTATACAAAAGCATTGTATAATTTTCTTTAAACGTTTGCTGATCATTTTTTAATCTAACTTCGTTTTGTTGTAAAAAATTAATTCTATTTTTTAAATTTTTTATTTCTAATTGTTGATCTATGATTAACTTAAGCGTGTTTTTTTTAACTTTTTTTTGAAGATAACTGTAAAGTTCATTTATTATGTTATCTTTGGCATCAGGTTTAATATTAATTTTGTAATTAAGTTGATCTATTGTATTGTTAGCTGGTATTTCATTCTTTAACACTAATGGCTTATTCAAGTTTTGAGTATCTACTGTTTCTGAAATGAGAGCCTTCTCTGCTTCTATAATTATGCTTTTAGTATTAGGTGGTATTTTGCTTTCTGAAGTTTTAATTTTTTTTTTTATTTC
>Ga0209709_10004437_pt1 | contig 11311 bp, 14 predicted proteins | sample ArcticOcean_MG_C_2_FD_187435 | JGI IMG/M metagenome (GOLD analysis project Ga0209709, IMG submission 187435) | Marine microbial communities from western Arctic Ocean - ArcticOcean_MG_CB4_136 (SPAdes) (version 2) | ecosystem: Environmental > Aquatic > Marine > Oceanic | place: Arctic Ocean... | reverse complement strand
TCGATACTATTACAAACACTATTCTAGATGCTTTAAAAGGTGACGATACAGTGAAAATTGCTGGATTTGGAACTTACAAAGTAGCAAAAAGAAAAGCTAGAGTTGGAAGAAATCCTAGAACTGGAGAACAAATTCAAATCGGTGCTTCTCAAAAAGTTAAGTTCTTACCAGCTAAGTCACTTAAAGAGATGTTCAATAAATAATTAAGTCTCAAATTCAATTAACAGCCTTTTACATAAATGTAATAAGGCTGTTAGTGTATGCAAATACAGCATAGCTAAATTTACTAATCAACAATAGTTTTTAAGATAGTCATAAATATAAGTGAAGACTTATATAGAGGTTTTTATGACAAAATTAATAAAAATAATATCAACATTTTCGTTAAGTCTGGTTTTTCTTTTAAGTCTAACAAGTGTTGGAAGTGCAGAGACTACAGTTTCTGCCGAAGTTCAATATATCTTCAATACATTTTCATTTTTGGTGTGTGGGTTTTTAGTTATGTGGATGGCAGCAGGATTTTGCATGCTAGAATCAGGACTGGTAACTACCAAGAGTGTTTCAACAATTGTAGCAAAGAATATTGGCAAGTTCTCAATCGTTGCTATAGTTTTTTATTTAGGTGGTTATAATCTAGCTTATGGAATACCAGAAGGTGGTTTTATAGGTTCGTTTATACCTTGGACATTAACCAATTCAATAGAACAAGGTTATTCAGGAAGTGCAGATTGGTATTTTCAAATGTTATTTGTTGCAGCAACTTGTTCAATTGTTTCTGGAGCGGTAGCTGAGAGAATTAAAATATGGCCATTCTTTATATTTTCAATAATTCTAGGTGGTTTTATTTATCCAATTACAATGGGTTGGCAGTGGGGTGGTGGATGGTTAGCAACGGCTGGCTTTTCTGATTTTGCTGGTTCAACTTTAGTTCATGCTTGTGGTGGTACTGCAGCGTTAGCAGGAGTAATTTTAGTTGGTGCTCGTAAAGGAAGATTTAGTCCAAAAGGTACAGTTAAAACAATGGAACCTTTTGCAGCTTCTTCAATTCCTTTAACTGCACTTGGAACATTTATTTTATGGATGGGGTGGTATGGATTTAATGGTGGTTCGCAATTAGCTTTAGGCACATTCGAAGATGCAAATGCAATGTCTAAAATATTTATGAATACACACTTAGCAGGAGCTGCCGGTTGTGTTACCGCCGCATTAGTTACAAGATTGATTGGTGGAAAAACTGATGTTGTTATGATGTTAAATGGAGCGCTAGCTGGTTTAGTATCAATTACTGCAGAACCATTAGCTCCCAGTCCTATACTTGCAATAGGTATTGGATCAGTTGGATCTATAATAATGTACTTTGGAACTCAATGGTTAAATAAATTAAGACTTGATGATGTAGTAGGTGCTATTCCAGTGCATATGTTTGCTGGTATCTGGGGAACACTTGTTGTGCCATTAAGTAATGCTGACACAAATTTTTTAACTCAACTTATTGGTGTTGTATCAGTTGTGACATTTGCATTTATACTTTCTTACATAGCCTTTTATGCTTTAAGACAATTTATTGGTCTAAGAATATCAGATGAAGCAGAAAGACTTGGAACAGATGTTGCTGAAATAGGTGTAAGAGCTTACGCAATCAGAGACTAATAATACAATTAATTAGATAAATAGGCCTCTTAATTGGAGCCTTTTTTATTTTTGTATATGCCTTAAGGTATCTAGGACTTGTTTAGCATGATCTTTAACTTTAACATTGTCCCAAATCTTTATAATTCTACCCTTAGGATTAATTAAAAAAGTACTTCTGACAACACCCATAAATTCTCTACCCATAAATTTTTTCTTAGCCCAAACTTTATAACTTTTTAGAACATTAAGCTCATCATCAGCCAAAAGGTCAAATTTGATTTTATATTTTTCTTTAAATTTATTGTGACTTTTTAGGTCATCTTTTGATACTCCGTAAACTTCACAATTAAGTTTTTTAAATTTAGTTAATAATTTATTAAAGTCATTGGTTTCAATGGTACAACCTGGTGTGTCATCTTTTGGGTAGAAATAAAGAACAACGTATTTACCCTTTGAATCTTTTAATGAATAAGTTTCACGATTGGTTGAGTCTAAATTAAATGTAGGAGCTTTAGCATTTATTTTAAGCATCAGTTATGTCATTTTCTTCCCATAGTTTTTTATAATCTATAAAAGGTGACAGACCATAACTAGAGTTTACATTTGTTAAATGCAAAGAAAGGCTTTTTATAGGTGAGATACAAAGTTCTTTTGAGTATATTTCATTAAGATGTTTTTCAAAAGGCTCATGTCTATCCAAACAAGTATTAAAAAAATTATCCCAATACTTATCCAGTAAATTCTTTGTTGTCATAAAAGTACATAGAGTTTGGTTGATAGTTCTCCAATGTCTTTTGTTCCCAATTAGAATATTTGTTTTTTCATTGCTCATATATAGGTATGGATAATCAGTGGGACACATAAAGATATCTTTATTAACTTGTGAAGCTATTCTTTCGTATGATGCTATCATTTCTTCCATCATAGGTTCAAAATGCAAGTAGTCATCCTCAACAAAGAAAACCAAATCTTCACTGTGTTCTTTTCCTAATTCAAAAGATTGAAGAAGACTAGCTAAATTTGAGAAAGTTTGATCATTTTTTTGCTGTTTAATTATATGTTTATATTTGTCATGGTTTAACGAAGTAATACTTGTATCTAAATTACTTTCATCTATTAGTTTTTTTACCTTACTTAAGTTTTTTTCTTTAGATTTATCATCAACAATTATCATTTTAAATTTAATATTTGGGTATTTATTTTTAGAAAAATTAATAGATTTAATGAGTGAATTTAAAGCTTTTAAAGAGTATTCAATTTTTGGTTTCTCAAATAATCTTTTTTTATTTTGATCCCATATCTCAATGTCTGTATTAGTTCTAAAAATAATTAGAATAGAGTTTACTTTCTTTGTAACTTTTACTTCACCAAGAGGTAAAACAATTGATTTTTCATTTATGATTGAAAGGTCTTCATTTAAACTTTTATTAAGAGTGGGAGATGAAAAATTGCTTTGATCAATTATTTCAAAACCAAGAATTTTTGATAGTTTAATAAATATTTTTTTTATGATGCTTTTTTTCATATAATTGTTTATGATTAATTTTTTACAATATTATGTCTATTAAATCATCACAAACTCTAGTATCTGAGGCACTAAAAGAAATTAAAACTATTACTGCAAATGAAGCATTAAAGCTATCTAATGAGGATGTGTGTACCTTAATTGATATTAGAGAAAAAAGTGAACTAGATAAAACAGGTCGAGTTGAAAATTCAAACCATATACCTCGAGGAATGTTAGAATTTTGGTTAGATCTTGAAGGTCCTTATTTTAAAAGTGGCAAACTAGATATTGGTAAAGAAATGGTTTTGTTTTGTGCAGGTGGATTAAGATCTGCTCTTGCAGCCAAAACCTTAAAAGAAATGGGTTTTGAAAACGTTTCACACATAGACGGTGGCTTTGCTGCAATAAGTCAAAGTGATTTTAAAATAGTTTAAACTATTTACTGTATTCATCTAAGGCAAACTCCAATCTATCTTGTCCCCAGAATATTTTATCATTAACAACATATGTTGGTACACCAAAAATTTCTTTGTCATGAGCTTCTTGAGTAACATTTTTCAATTCATTTTTTATTTTCGGATATTTAATGGCTCCTAGGAAGCTATCAAAATTAATTTTACATTTTTTAAGAAGAGCTATTAAAACTTCCTCATTAGAAATATCCAGATTATCTTTCCAATAAGCATCAAACATTACATTTAGGTATAAATCTTTAATATCCCTGTTAACAAAAAGATAACCACGCATGATATTCAAAGAGTTAATAGGAAATTTGGAGTTCCAAATAAAATCTGAATCATTTTTTTCAGAAATTAAAGTACAATCACTTATCATATGCTTGAGTTTAGATTTGGTAAAAGCTGGTGCGGTTATTCCGTGTAAATTGTGAAGACCACCCACAAGTATTGGTTTATATCTAAAATTAATATCTCTTTTTTTTTTAATATTTTTTATTTTTTTATGGGCTAGATATGAATAAGGACTAATAAAATCAAAATAGAAATCAATTGATTTAATCATAAAGACTTATTCTTTTTGCGTAAAAAATTCTGATAATCCAATAAAATGTTAAACCAATAGGTCCAATGAAATAGGTAATTAAAAGCGAAAAAGAAACTAGAATTTTATTTATTCCAAATTTTTGAGAGTCTTTAACAATCCATCCACCACAAAATAAATTCATTGCTAGAAAATGTGACCAAAATAAAATTATAAAGGATCTATCTGTAAATAAATTGCTAATAGCGTTTAAACCCAAGTAAAGTTCAAAATTTCTAAGAAAATCATAACCATCATTGTAAAACAAATAAAGTAAATAACCATAAGCTAGGCTTAAAACAAAAATTGGAAAAATGGATGTTATAAAAAATCTACATATTTGTGACTGTGGAAATATCATTAATACTAACCAAAAAGGCAAAACCCCAAGATTTAACCATAGAAAAATTATTTCTATTGTAAAGTAAGTATAAATTTGATCGATCATTTTGTAGTATATTATATTACAAGTTAGCATGATTCCCATAAGAAATAGAAAAAAAACATTAGAAGTAACTATGGAGGAAATGAGAAATTTTTCTTTTGCTTATATTGAAAAATATGCACCTTCAAAACAACAATTAAGAACCTATTTATTAAAAAAATACCTTAAAGCAAACGTGCCCAATGTTAAAAAACAAGATATCACAGATCTTATAGACATCGTTTTAGTAGATCTTGAAAAAAATAAATTTATAAGTGATAAATTTTATTCAGAGAGTAAGTCACGTAGTTTAATTCAAAAAGGTAGCTCAATAAACAAGATTAGATACTATTTAATGGGAAAAGGGATTAACGATATTTATATTAAAGAAACATTGGAAAAAATTAAGGAAGATAATTCTGATCAAGATTTTTTCTCAGGTATTAAGATTTGTAAGAAAAAAAGAATAGGGCCTGCAAGAGCAGAAGATAATCGACCTTTATTTTATAAAAAAGATATTTCACTTCTTGCAAGAAATGGGTTTGATTTTGAAACATCAAAAAGAATAATGGATATAGATCAATCTGAGTACTTAAAGATTATTAAACTACTTTGATTTCTTTTTTTCTTCTTTTGATAAGTGATTAACCACATTTTTTATATGGTTTTTAACAAACACGAAAACTAAAAGACCAAATATTGATACAGAAACTACTATTATTAAAATAATTCTTAATTGTTCATCCATTAGAGCATATTTTTACTTCTTAAAATTAAACTTGGGTTTTTAAATTCAGGCTTGCCATATAAAACTTCATTATTGTTAAAGTCTGTCAATTTCCCACCTGCATGCTCAAGAATTGCATGTCCTGCTGCTATATCCCATTCACAAGCTCTCGGTTCTGCCACATACATGTCAAACTCACCAGCAGCAACTACACAAAATTTTAATGAACTTTTCATTTTTTGATGAGAAGTAATTTTGTATTTTTTGTGAATTTCTAAAATCTCAGGTTTCAGTTCGTTTGAATAACTCACAGATGTTAATTCTTGATAATTTTTTTTTTTATTTATCAAGGATATCTCGCGGCCATCAGTTAGCTCATAACTATTAGATAAACCATATGAATAAAACACTCTTTTTTTGGCCGGTGCTGTAATAATTCCTATAGCAGGTTTTTTATTTATTATTAATGCAGCATTTAATGTGAATTCGTCTCTATTATTTATGTAATCTCTTGTCCCATCTATTGGATCTATTAGCCAGAAATCTTTTAAACTATTATCAGTTTTATGATTAGTGCTCTCTTCTGAAACAATTGCTATATTTGGAGTCATTTCTTGGATCTTGCTTGTTAAGATTTTATTAACTTCAATATCACCATTACTTACAGGTGTGTTATCTGGCTTAATTTTTTTTATTAAACCAGCTTCTCTCAAATCTAAAGCTACCTGACTTGCTTTATTGAAAGTATCTATTAGTGATAGTGTTATTTTTTTAGCTTCTTCAATATTCATTTGTAGATCTTTTCTAATCTAATTATTTCAGAGTTAATTACTTTTTTTCCAACATTTTCAAAATTAATTGTAACCTTACCATTAATTATTGATTGAACTTGGCCAATACCCCAATTCTTATTGTTTGGATTAGTGACTTTGTCACCTGGCTCGTAATCTACAATCATTTGATTTACTTATAGCTAATATGCTAATAAATATCATTAAATATGACAAAATTAAATTCAATTGGAATTGCTAAAGAGCCCAAAGACACCCTGGTTGTCGTGGCTATGTCTGGTGGTGTAGATTCCTCGACAGTTGCTGCCATGATGAAAAATGAAGGTTACAACGTTATAGGTATAACCTTAAAACTTTACAACGACAATAAAGAGACAGCCTCTTCAAAACAATGTTGTGCAGGACAGGATATTATGGATGCTAAAAGAGTAGCTGATAAATTAAAAATAAAACATAAAGTTCTTTATTATCAAAATAAATTTAAAGAAGGTGTGATAGATAATTTTATCGACAGTTATTTAAATGGAGAAACACCGATACCCTGTGTTCAGTGTAATAAAACAGTTAAATTTACAGATTTATTTGAAGAATCAAAACGTTTGAAAGCAGATGCCTTAGTTACTGGCCATTATGTTAAAAGTATTACTGAAGAAAACAATACTGAAATGTACCGAGGAATAGATTTAAATAGAGATCAAAGTTATTTCTTATTCAATACCACAAAAGACCAATTAAACTATTTGAGATTTCCATTGGGTAATCTTCTTAAAGATGAAACAAGAAATATCGCAAGAGAGCTCGATCTTAATGTCGCTGATAAACCTGATAGTCAAGATATATGTTTTGTACCAAATGGTGATTATGCATCAGTTATAGAAAAATTTAGACCAAATTCTTTTAGTAAAGGAAATATAAAAAACATGGAAGGTAAAGTAATAGGTGTCCATGAAGGAATTATTAATTATACAATCGGTCAGCGAAAAGGAATTGGAATTTCAGATAAAAACCCTCTGTATGTAGTAAAGATTATCGCAAACAAAAATGAAATTATTGTTGGTGCTAAAGAACACTTAATTAAAACTAAAATTAATTTAAAAAACTTAAATATTATAACAAGTGATACAAATGATTTTACAAAAGAATTGTTTGTAAAAGTGAGATCTACTGGAAGGTTAATTAAAGCTAAAATAGATATTACAAGCACTTCAGCCAATGTTGATTTACTTGAAGAAGAACATGGTATAGCACCAGGTCAAGCTTGTGTTTTTTATTCTAAAAATAATTATGGCTATAAAGTTCTAGGCGGAGGGTGGATTAAGAATTAACTATTTTTTTTCCACATGAAAAACGTTAAGAGATAAAAAATTATAATACCAAGAAATAAATCCCACTCTAAGGCATGCTTTATAAATTTAAAATTATTAAATGGTAAAAAAGGTAAAGCAATAATGCTTACTGTTATTAAAACTGTTATTAAATTTTTTTTTATTTTTAAAACTTTTTCATTAATATGTAATTGTAATTTTTCTTTTAAATCAAGAAATGTAGCAACCAGATAAGCTTGGGCTACTAATTCAAAAATTATGAAAGCTAACATGACAACTCGTCTACTTAACTTATAAAAGTCATTATCAAACTTGATGCCAAGAAATATAGAATGAATAGTTAAAAATATTGCTGAGGCAACACCAAAAAAAAATATTTTCTTAATATATTTATGACCTGGGTTAAAATGATTAATAATATTTTTAGTATATATCCAATACTTTATAAGCAAATATGAAGTAAGAAACATTGCGGGTTTAAATATTAAGTATAAAGGATAATTTCTAACAGTTCGACTTATTGAAACTCCACCATCAAAATAAGGCAGAACCGATGAATGTATTGGAACACCTGGTGCAAGAATTTCATGGTATTTAGTAACTATAAGTAGACACAAGTTAATCGAAATGAATGGGATAATAAAAATCCAAATACTAATGGATTTAACTCTGTGAATGCTATCCATTATAAAGAACTACTTTTTCTTATTTTTTCTTTTAGCTCTTCTTTTTTTAGAGCCCTGTTTTCTTCGACCTCTATGCTTTTTTGGGTAACCCATATTATCCTATATATAATTTTATTGACGTAATTCGAGGGATATAGCATTGTCCCATTAACTTATCAAATTTTTTATGAATAATTCCTTTAAAACTTTTCTTAAACATACAGCAAAAGATTACCATAATCAGTCAGTTAACCCTCCAGTAGTGAGAGCTTCGACTATTATTTTCAAATCCATGCAAGATATCAGGAAAATGCAAAATAAAGCCAAAAAAGATCCTACTGGAGGCTATTTTGATTATGGAAGACAAGGAACATCTACAACTCATATTCTTTCACAAATATTAAAAAAGATGGAAGAATGCCATCATGTCTTTTTAACTCCAACTGGTTTCGGTTCAGTTTTTTTAGCTATCTTTAGTGTCGTTCGACCAGGAGATGAAATTATTGTTGCCGACCCAACATATTCACCAACAAGGTTATTAACACAAGATTTCTTAAAAGAATTTAATATTAAAACAACTTTTTATAATCCGCATGATTTAAAAACTTTAGAAAAAAACATAACAAAAAAAACAAAATTAATATTTGTTGAAAATCCGGGGAGTAACTCTTTTGACTTTCAAGATTTAGGTAAAATAGTTTCAATTGCAAAAAAAAATAAAATTTTAACAGCTATAGATAATACTTGGGGCACACCATATTTTTTGAAACCTATTAAGTTAGGTTTTGATATGTCAATTGTATCGGCTACAAAATATTATTCAGGACACTCAGATGTAATGGGCGGAAGTCTTGCTGTTAATAAAAAAGTTTTTAAAGATGTTGATAAAGCAAATAAAATTACCGGTCTAAGACTAGGACCTGATGATGCTTACTTGATAACAAGAGGATTAAGAACACTTGATATTCGTTTAGATAAACATGAGAAGAATGCAAAAGATGTTGCAAATTTTTTATCTAAATATAAAAATATAAAACTTTTATACCCACATAAAAAAGATTCATTTAATTTTAGAATGTGGAATAAATATTATTCAGGGGCATCAGGATTAATGGGTCTTAAAATTAAATCAAAAAATAAAAGTTCAGTAATCAAATTTGTTAATACTCTAAAATTGTTTGGCTATGGTTATAGCTGGGGAGGCTTTGAGAGTTTAGCTTTATATCAAGATAAGCGAGAGCAAGGTAATAGACAATATTTAAAATTAGCAAATGACGAACATTTAGTAAGACTTCACATTGGTTTAGAAGATCCAAAAGATCTTATTGAAGATTTAAAAAAATCTTTAAAACACGTTAGATGAGTTCTGAAAAATTCATAAAAAATAAAACAGCTTTAATTACTTTGATTGCAGCCTGTATTGTTGTTTTAATCTCACTTGGAATTAGACAAACTTTTGGTCTATTTTTCATAGATTTTAAAGATGACCTAAATATTTCAACTACACAATCTGGTTTGGCTATTGGTATTCAAATGTTAATGTGGGGATTAACTGGACCTATATTTGGAGCTATTGCAGATAAATATGGTGGACATAAAGCAATCTGTTTAGCTTTTATTTTTTATATATTAGGAATTTATTTTTTGTATTCAGGCCCAAATACTGGAATTTTTTTTCAATTAGACTTAGGAATTTTAATTGGAATAGGATTGGGTGGCACTGCAATAAGTATTCCAATGTCTATAGTTGGAAAACATTTTCCATTATCAAACAGAACTATAGCAATGAGTATTGTAACTGCTGTCGGTTCATTGGGTTACTTTATATCGCCACTTTACACAAGTTACTCATTAATCAAGAATGGCTGGGTAGATACATTATTTGTGTTTATGATTTTTCTATTTATTGGTCTTTTCGTAGCTTTTTTTGTGAGGTCACCTTCCTTAAGTCAATCTATTGAAAAACCTAATGATCAAAGTACTTTTGATGCATTAAAAGAAGCGTTAAAAAATAAAAGTTACATATTGCTTGTGTCTGGTTTTTTTGTATGTGGCTTTCACATAACTTTAGTTGGAACGCATGTTCCAAAATATATAATTGATAGAGGTTTAGAAAATTGGACAGCTTCCGCAATACTATCATTAATTGGCCTATTTAATATATTCGGCTCTTTATTAAGTGGTTATCTTTCTACAAAAATCAGTAAAAAAATTATCTTAAGCTCTATTTATGCACTAAGGGGCGTTTCAATAATTTTTTTTATCTTTTTACCTGCAAGCAACATTAATGCATTTATCTTTGGAGCAAGTTTTGGCTTCTTGTGGTTGTCAACAGTGCCAGCAACCAGCGGTATAGTTGCTCATATTTTTGGCACAAAATATTTAGGAGTATTATATGGAATAGTTTTTTTAAGCCACCAAGTTGGCTCATTCTTTGGTGCATTTCTAGGTGGTTTGTTTCGTGATTTATACGGTTCTTATGATTACGCTTGGTATTTAGCAATTGCATTATCTATTTTTGCAGCAATAATACACTTACCAATTAAGGAACAAGCAGTTTTAAGATTAAAAACAGAATAGTAAATTGATTAAGAAAAATTATCTAGAAGATTTAAATAACTCAAAAAAACCTTTTATTATTTACAAGTCAAATAAAGGGTTTGATTTATTTACAGATTTTTCAAAAAAAATTATTTTAACAAACAATAATGTAGAAAAATTTATTAACGAGAGTACTAAATTAAAATCAAAAAAAAAAGAAACCGATTTATTTATTGGGTTTTTTGGTTATGAAATTTTAAACAATTTAATAGGTGTTAAAGTAAAGAAACAGAAAGGTTTAAAATTTCCAAAGGGTATTTTTTATAAACCAGAAACTAAACTGAAACTTCCAAACAAGTTAAATTATGAAAATTTAGAAATAGTTAAAACAAATAAGATATTTAAGATAAATATAAATAAAGTTTCTTATAAAGCCATTTTTGATAAATTTAAAAAGAAAATAAAATCTGGTGAAACTTATCAAATAAAAATTTGTACAAAGTATAGTAATAAAGCAAAAATAGATGCTTTAGATTGTTTTTGTAGGCTTATTAAAAGCAATATGGCTCCTGAGGCTTTTATGATTAAAGATAAAGACTATTCAATAATTAGTTGCTCACCTGAAAATTTAATAAATAAAAAAAATAACCAAATAACCACA